>Ga0307988_1000880_pt1 | contig 18879 bp, 20 predicted proteins | sample EllFjometagen183_FD_203166 | JGI IMG/M metagenome (GOLD analysis project Ga0307988, IMG submission 203166) | Marine microbial communities from Ellis Fjord, Antarctic Ocean - #183 | ecosystem: Environmental > Aquatic > Marine > Unclassified | place: Southern Ocean | collected 2014-10-08 | reverse complement strand
GGATTATCTGCGTCATCGCCGGCTTAGGTGTGGCGTTTTTTCCTTTTCACAGGAGAGATCAGAACTCCTGAAAATCCCCTTACAATAAGGGGGACATAATTGATTGAATATGTGAAAGTGCAATTTCTAGGAAGCCTTTTTGCTTTTATGTTCTGCTCGAATGCTGATGAAGTTACCCAAAAGCATTATTAAAGCGCCAATGAGTACAAACAGATCAATCATTTCATCATAAAACAGGTATCCTATCACAGCTATTAAGGGCAGTCTTAAAAAATCCAGGGGAACCACCACCGTAACATCTGCTATGGCCAGAGCTCTGGCCATACAATAATGTGCGGTTAATGCTGCGGTTCCAACTATTAGTAACCACGGCCACATGGAAAATGAAACGGAAGTCCAGCCTTTATAGGAAAAGAAAAGGCCAATGGGAAGCTGTATCAATGTCATGTAAAAAAGAATGGTGATTGGGTGATCAAACAAGATCATCCTGCGGGTCAAAGTATGGGACAGTCCGTAACAGATCGCAGCTGCCAATACAATCAATGATACGGGATTTAAAACCCCCATCCCAGGCCTGAGAATTACCAGCATCCCCAGTATTCCTAAAATAATAGCAAAAATTCGAGATAGTTTCAGTTGTTCCTTTAGGATAATTGCAGCCAAAATAGCCGTCCACACCGGCAGGGTAAATTCAATGGCAAAAACTTCAACCAGAGGGATATAGGCAATTCCGTAAAACCAGCCGAACTGCCCACCAAAATGGGAGATATTGCGCAGAAGATGCAAGGAAAAATGCCTGGTTTTTACCAAATGCCATCCGTTATGAAAAAGAATCAGGCCCAGGATAACCAAGCCGATCAAACTACGGAAAAATAAGATTTGAAAGGTTCCAAGCTCCTGGGACAATTCCCTGCCGCCCACAGCCATACCCATAAAGGAGAAAAGGGTTCCTGTCATCCACAGCATTGCATGTATGATTGAATTTTTATGGGTATCTGGTTTCAGGTCAATTTCCTTTTCTTCTTCATCGTCACCTGGACAGTTTTTATTCTAAGATTTCAAATCACAACCCCTGTATCAAGATAAATTGAAGGTGTAAAGAAGTATCCGTACCAATCGAGCACGGGATTTGAAAAAAATGGGAATGAGAAATATCGCTGAATTCGCCTATTATGCAAAAAAAAGGTTTTGCTGAGATATCCCCAATTTTGGTTACGATATTTTGAAAAGCAGAAGTGGCAAAAATAAAATATATTGTAAATGGAGGTTCAGCAATTAAAAAATTATTTTTATTGCCGATTTTTTTGATTCTTTTGTCTATCGTGGCAACAACATTGGTCTGGGCAGGAGACGACCAGAACCAGGGTGATGTTGGACAGGGAGACGTAGATCAGGGTGATACCGGAAATGCCCCGGGTTCCAATGCCCAGGGCAATCAAACATAGAGCCATGACAGCTAAAGGCCTAAATTCAAACTGCCCTGGATTGATTCGATTTTCCAGGACAGTATCAGACCAAACTTTACTGCAGATTTCCCCAATCCTCTGTGGATCCCTTTTAAATTCTGTTTTTTTATTTCTTGACTTTATTATTATTATCAATTAGTCATTTGCCTATGTTTTTTGCAGCCGAGTCTCCTTTTATAGCATGATATAAGTCTGTTTCAAGAAGGGAGACGTCATGTAAAATAGTCGTCCTAGGATAAGTAAAGATTTAGCGATTAGGCAATACCCCAGTAAACCAGGAGGAAAAGGATCTATGAAGTTGGATAAATATGCTATTGTTATTATTCTTTTTGTTTTACTCGTTGGACCGGCATTGGTTATGGCCAAAGACAATTCAGATAAAAATATGCATGGTACCCAGGTGGCCCAGGAACATTCAGCTACTGAGGCGGTGGAAGGTTCTGATGGGCATGGCGCCCATGGTCATGTGAACCTTGGCGAAATTCTTCCCCTGTACAGCGTTATCCCTTTTGCGTGCATGCTATTGTCCATTGCCCTTTTGCCTCTGGTGGCAGGTACTTTCTGGCATCACCATTTTGGGAAAGTATCCGCGTTCTGGGCTGCAAGCCTTGCGATTCCTTTTGTGGCTGTCTACAAAGGGATTGCTGTCTATGAAATTCTTCACATTCTCCTGGCGGATTATGTGCCCTTTATTATTTTATTATGGGCTCTTTTCACGGTTTCCGGAGGAATACTGCTCCGGGGGAGCTTGAGGGGGACACCCCTGGTGAATACCTCAATTATTCTTATAGGGACAATCCTGGCCTCATGGATGGGAACCACCGGTGCTGCCATGCTTTTGATCCGTCCTTTTCTCCGGGCCAATGACTATAGAAAAAACAGGACCTTTATGGTGGTTTTCTTTATTTTTCTTGTTGCCAATATTGGAGGAGCTCTGACCCCTCTGGGAGATCCTCCTTTGTTTCTGGGGTTTCTTCACGGGGTGAGCTTTTTCTGGACTTTTAAGATCCTTCCCCATATGTTGCTGACCTCTGGTATTCTCCTTGTGGTCTATTTCTTTCTGGATTCCTATTATTTTAAAAAAGAAGGGACAATGGCACCCGATGACGGTGAGAAAAAACCCCTTAGCCTTGCAGGAACCTATAATTTTATTTTTCTTGGCGGCATTGTGGCTGCAGTTCTCATGAGCGGTATCCTAGAACTTGGTGAGGTTTCCACCTTTGGAGTTCACCGAGCTATACAGGACTGGCTCAGGGACATCATTCTCATTATCCTTGGAATTTTATCCCTCTGGTCCACACCCAGGCCTTTACGGGAAGAAAATGAATTTTCATGGTTTCCCATTATTGAGGTGGCCTATTTGTTTATTGGTATCTTTATTACCATGATTCCCTGCCTGCTCCTGCTCAAAGCAGGTCCCAATGGAGCTTTTGCATTCTTAATCAATGCGGTTAAAGAACCATTTCATTATTTCTGGGTAACAGGTCTTTTGTCTGCATTCCTGGACAATGCCCCCACCTACCTGACATTTTTTAATACTGCCCTTGGCAGCTTTTACGCGGGAATAACCGAAGCCCAGGCAGTACCTTTGCTCATGACCGAAAAAACAATTTATCTTCAGGCCATATCCACCGGGGCAGTGTTTTTCGGGGCCTGCAGTTATATTGGGAATGCTCCAAACTTTATGGTTCGGTCCATTGCTGCAGAATCAGGAACAGAAATGCCTAGTTTTTTCGGCTACATTCTCAAGTATTCCCTGATTTATTTAATTCCAACCTTTGTTGTTGTAACCTTTATTTTTTATTAATATAATATTGGGTAAAGATTGATAAAAAAGGAGCAACCCATGAATTTTGATCTCAAGGGATTGAAAATAGCTATTATCGGCGGCAGTGACCCCTGCTGTGAAATATTGGATATATTAACCGGTCCAGGACTCAAAGAATTGGAAATAAAGGTCCTTGTGGTTGCAGACACACTCTTACACCTAAAGGGGATAACCCATGCCAAAACACTGGGAATTCCAACAACCACCGACTATGGAAAAGTGTGCCGCCTTGAAAATATTGACCTGATCCTGAAATTGAAAAATGATGAGATCCTGGGCTGTATTCTGGAAAAAGTGAATACGGAACGGGTAAGTATAATTGATCTGGATGATTACCAGGCTTTGTCCTTTATCAGCTTTTTGAGAACAGAGGAAGAAAAGATCAACATAAAGAAAAAAATTTATGCTGAGGAGATTCATAAGGAAGAGATCATAGAGTTGTTTGATCGGTTTTCAAAATCTGTTATTGAGATTGCTGACAAGAAAAATGAGCATTTAAAAACAGAAAGAGAAGATTTTATTGAGATGGAAAAGGAGTTATCCCAGGTAATCCAGGGGAGTATGATTCCTACTTTTATCATTAACAATGAGCATATCATTACCCATTGGAACCGGGCCTGTGAAAAATTGACAGGCCAAAATGCCTATGAACTGGTGGGAACGGACCGGCAATGGGTTCCGTTCAGGTCCGCCAAACGGCCCACCCTGGCCGATTTAGTGGTGGGGAAGATGTCTGGGGAGGAGGTGAGTAAATATTATGGTACCTCCTGGCGAAAATCCAAAATTATCAAGGAAGCCTATGAGGCAGAGGAGTTTTTTCCCCATTTGGGTGAGAACGGTAAATGGATTTTTTTTACGGCAGCTCCTATTAAATCACCGGACGGAAATATCATAGGTGCCATTGAAACCCTGAGGGATGAGACAGAAGATAAAAAAGCCCAGGAGGAAATAGAACTCCAGGACCAGGAATTGTCCAAACTCCATGAAAAATATAAAACATCAGAAAAAAAATACAGGTCTCTTTTTAATAATAATCCCAATCCGATTTTTATCATAGATTGCCAAACCCTTGAAATCCTGGACATCAACCACAGGGTGGGAAAGGATTATGGATATTCCAAAGAGGATCTGTTGGGACGGCCGTTTCTGGATATCTGCGAGCACAATGATGAAATCACCAAAGAAGGGTTGCTGGGTATCAAATCAGGAGAATCCATTCTTTTTACGAAAAAAAAGCACCATAAAAAATCCAATGAATCTTTTTTCGTGAATATGACAGTGGTCAATACAACTTACAGCAATCGGGAAGTGCTTATTGCATCCACCACTGACATTACAGAGAGTGTTGAAAAGGAAACCCAGCTTATCCAGGCTGGAAAGCTTGCCACCCTGGGAACCATGGCAGCCGGCATGGCCCATGAAATAAATCAACCGTTGAATGTGATTCAGATTTGCTCGGATTTGATTTTGAAAATGATTAATAAAGGGATTAAGATTTCTGATGATGAGTTAGTGACCATGGCCAGGGATATAATTGACAACGTGGCAAGGGCAGCAGGCGTAATCAAGCATGTAAGGGATTTTGCAAGGCAATCTGAAAGGGCTTTGAAAAAACTCAATATAAATGATCCCATCAACGACGTGTTCAAGGTTTTGGGGCATCAATTAACCATGCATTCCATAAAAGTGGTACTGGAACTGGATGAAGATCTGCCTGCGATCCGGGCCGAACACAATCGCCTTGAGCAGGTATTTATCAATCTGGTTACCAATGCCATTGATGCCATGGACGAAAAAGCTCAAAAAGTTGAAGGACAAGTGGAGAAAACTCTGACAATCAAGACCTTTGTCCGGGAAAGTGAAGTGATTATCATTGTATCAGATACCGGCGTGGGGATGACCGAGGAGATCAAACGGAAAATTTTTGAACCGTTTTTTACCACCAAGGAAACCGGAAAAGGAACTGGGTTAGGAACCAGCATCAGTTTCGGGATTATTAAAGATTACAGCGGTATCATTGAAATAGAGAGTGGGGAAGGTGAGGGCGCAAGTTTTACAATTAAATTTCCAGCAATTGGATAAGGGAATCAATTATGTCGGCCAATAAAATATTGATTGTAGATGATGAAGAGATAATTGTCAGACTTTTGTCCATGTCCCTGCGAAGTGACGGGTATGAAACCCTTAGTGCTTATAGCGGTGAACAGGGGCTTGAGGTTTTTAAATCAGAATCCCCTGATATTGTTGTGACGGATATCAAAATGCCTGGAATGGACGGGCTTGAGCTGTTAAAAAAAATAAAAGAGATTGATTCAGATAAAGAAGTTATCATTGTTACAGGGCATGGGGATATTGATTCTACCATCATCGCCCTTCAGTATGGAGCCAGTGATTTCATAAATAAACCAGTCAGGGATGAGGCCCTGGCCATTGCCCTTGAACGGGCAAAAGAAAAAATTTATATCCGGGAAAAATTGGAAGGATATACAAAAAACCTGGAACAGAAGATTGCAGAAGCAACCGAAGAGATCCGGCGGAAATCCAATTTTCAGAAATTGTTGATTCACAGCAGCCATGATGCCATTGTGGCCTTTGATCATGATTGGAAGGTTGTTGTGTTTAACCCGGAGGCAGCCAGGATATTTGGAGAAAATGCAGCGAATGTAAGAAATAAAATGACCATCCAGGACCTGTATTCCCAAAAGGTTGCAGATAGTTTCAAAGATTTCGTAAAAAATCAGCCCCAAAAAAAGGATATTCCCTGGAAAGAAATGGTATTTAAGGTAAAAGACGGCAGACAGATTCCGGTTCGCCATGCCACCAACGTGCTCCATGTAAAAGGTGAATTCATGGGAATTGTCAATTTTTTTCAGGATCTCACAGAAATCAAGCAGCTTGAAAAAGAGCTGGTCCAGTCGGAACGATTGGCAGCTGTCGGTCAGACAGTAAGTGGCCTTGCCCACTATGTTAAAAATATTCTCATAGGGCTGAAAGGCGGCAGTTATGTAGTGGATGTGGGGATGAAAAAAAATGATACGGCAAAGCTTAAAACCGGGTGGAATACCATTAAAAATAACATTAACCGCGTGGCTGATTTGACCCAGGACCTTTTAACCTATTCAAAGGAAAGAGAACCTGAAATTGAGCCCTGCTTTCCCAATGAAATTGTGGAAGATGTGATTGATCTGGTATCAAATGTTGCCAGCACAAACAATATAAAGATCTCAAAAGTTACAGATCCTGGTATTGGAGAGCTTGTTGTGGATCCCCAAACCATCCACAGAACGCTTCTTAATCTAGTGAACAATGCCATGGATGCCTGCGTGGAAGATGAAGACACTTCCAAGAAATTTGAAATTCAGGTTAAAACCTATCTGGAATCCAATACTATGTTTTGCCTGGAGGTTAAAGACAATGGATGTGGTATGGATGAGGAAACCCAGGCCCGTTTGTTTGATCCCATGTTCAGTTCAAAAGGGGGCAAGGGTACAGGCCTTGGGTTGCTGGTGACCGGAAAGCTTGTGGAAGAACACAAGGGCAGCATTGATACAGATACACGTTTGGGGCAGGGGACCACTTTTGTTGTAAGACTTCCCTATAAAAAAGCAGATGCAGTTGATAGAAATTGACCAAGGAGGATGAATTATGAGTAAAAAGGTACTTGTGGTGGATGATGATCCTGATGTCAGGTCATTTGTTGTCACAGTTCTCGAAGAAAACCACTATACCCCTTTAGTCGCTCAGGATGGCGTAGAAGGCTTGGAGATGATTGAAAAAGAGCCGCCAGATCTGGTCATCCTCGATGTGCTGATGCCCCGGGGAAGTGGGATCCGATTGTATCGCAAGTTAAAAACAGATGATTCGCTCAAAGAAATTCCAGTGATCATGTTCACAGGAATCGCCATGAGGTCTTTTTTAAAATCACAAAAAGCCCTTGATGAGTTTAATGGCGGGGAAGTTCCAAAACCGGATATCTATCTTGAGAAACCGGTTGAGCCTGAAGAATTGGTGAGAGCCATACAAAAAAAGATCGGTTAAAAAGTTTAAAAAAAGGTTATAGAAAAAAGACTTGTACCCAAGGGAGACAAGATTATATCATGAAGATAAAAAAATTGCTTTTTGTCACCAAGTTTGAAGATCTCTGCTATGATTCATTAAATTCATTGTTGACTCTCAGGAAGGCTGGCCTTGAACATGTGGTTTTTTTGAACGTTATTGAACGGGATAAAGTGGCCATGAAAAGGGGCAGCGGATATTTGAAAGAAGAAGAAGTAAAGCTAAAAGAAACCGCAAATATCCGGTTTATTGACTGGGCAGAAAATTTATTTGAATTGGGAATGGAGGTAGGAGCTTATATAGAGGTATCCACCTTGATCCCTGAGATTCTGAAAGCCGTTGAAAAAGAAAAACCAGATCTTATAGTTATTGGCCGATCCCATAAAGGACCATTGGAGCAGCTCTATTCCCGGTCGGATATTACGGAACTCACCCGGAGAACAGCCATCCCCATTCTGGTGTTCAAACATTTGGCTGAAGATAAGGTGGTGCCTGAAAAAATTTTTGAAAGACCTCTTTTTGCAACTTCCTGGTCCAATAGCAGTGAAAAGGCCATCAGTTGCTTAAAGGAGCTTGGCAATGTCATAGGTGAAATGCACATCATGCATGTGGTCAATGAAAAAGATCTGAAAAGTTCGGATACCCATGAGGTCCAGAAAGTCAGAAAAAAAGAAAGAAAACAATTGGATGACCTGTGTGAAGAGTTTGAGGATGCAGGAATTTCAGTCAGACCCCATGTGTATGTGGGTGATCCTGAAAAAGAAATATTGAAGGCTGCCAAAGAGTACCAGGCCACAATGATTATCCTGGGGTTTAGTGAAAAAACAGCAATATTGGAACGATGGATGGGATCTATTTCACGAAATATTGCCGATAAGTCCATTTATCCATGTATGCTTTTCCCGGTTAAAAAGTAATGCTTTTTTTGAATAATGCTATTTTTACTGGTCTTAAAATTAGACCTTGACTCCCATTTCAGGTTCTGATAGAAAACCCGATTAGCTTTTTAAATGTGGTATTTTTTGGACACAATTGCTTTTTTTGGGCAGCAAAGGGTTATTATGAAACTTCTATTTATAGATGACGAACAAACATTTTTAAAATATTTGGCCAAGAGACTAATCCTTGATGGGTTCACGGTTAAAACCACTTTTTCCGGAGAAGAAGGTGTTGATGCTGCTGCAAAAGAAGATTTTGACGTGGCGGTTGTGGATCTGCAGATGCCGGGAATTGACGGGATTGAGGTTCAGAAAAGGCTGAAGGATCTTCAGCCGTTTTTACCCTGCATTGTTCTTACAGGGCATGGGAGTGTTGAAAATGCCCTTGAAAGCGGTAAATACAATGCCTTTAAATTTTTATCCAAACCCGTGGATATGGATACACTCATAGACACCATCAATGCTGCCCATGCCCATAGACTCCAGCAGGAAGGGAAAACCCCGGGCCAGGAGGATGAGGCTTCCGGTGAAAACAAAAAAGGGGCCATTTCAAAGCTTTATAATAAATTTCGAAAAATTTATGGTGTTGAAAAATAGCGATTGAGTTTGGCTATCTATGTTTACTAGCTTTTTATAAGGAGAAGTGCTTTGGTAGTTTCCGATAAAGGCGCTGACAAAGGCCGGATTGCGGCTGAAAAAAAAATTGGTTTTTCTTTTTTCCCATTCTTGATTACATTCATTCTTATGTTCATCACCTGGGTCGTATTATCAGGAAAATTTGAACCATTATTATTGTGGCTGGGTGTTATTTCAAGCCTGCTTGTGGCCTACTTTTTCCATGACCTGCTTTTTCCCAATACCAAGCCCGGGGATATGAAAATTTTCTTTGCCTTTTCCCAATATATACCCTGGCTGATTCTGGAAATTATCAAAGCCAACTTCCACTTGCTGTATCTGGTCTTCCATCCCAGGATGAAAGAGTTGATAGACCCCCATATAATAGATTTTAAAACCGATTTAAAATCTGATATTGCCATAACAACTCTGGCCAACTCCATCACGCTGACGCCGGGTACGATTACGGTAACCGCCAGCAGTGAAGGGGTATTCAGGGTTCATGCCATTGACAGGCTTTCTGCAGAAGCACTTCCGGGTGTCATGCTTGAAAAGGTGGCAAATGTTTTTGGAGAAAAAATATGAATACGTTTTTTTTGTGTATTGCAATTGGTTTGTGTCTGCTCATGGCTTTGCCCCTGGTCAGATGTCTTTTTGGTCCCACAGTCCTTGACCGGCTCATTGGTGTGAATGCCATTGGCAGTAAAACAGTGGTTCTCTTGTTGCTCATCGGAGTTTTATATGAACGGGTTGACATGTTTGTGGATATTGCCCTTGCCTATGCATTCCTGAACTTTGTGGCAGTTATTGCCGCATCAAGATATTTTCACAAGAGAAAAGGATTGTATGAAGAATCCTTTATGGATTGATTATAGGAATTATCATGAATATACTGGTTATATTGTGTTTGGTCATTGGTTTTTTGTTTAGTCTGGGCGGTGCAGTTGGCATTATTCGCATGCCGGATTTTTATTCCAGGCTCCATCCAGCTGGGAAATTGGATACCCTGGGGATTTTTGCCATGGTCATGGGACTGGCTCTGTACAATCTTACTCACTTTTCTTTTGAATCCCTTCTTTTGTCAGTGAAAATGTTTTTGATTGTATTTTTTGTGTTCATGTCCAGCCCAACTGCCACACATTCCATTGTTGATTCAGGTATGAGAGCAGGACTGAGGCCCTGGACCAAAAAGAAAGGAAAGGAATAATCATGCATTGGCCCATTGATTTGATTGTATTGACTTTTGTAATATTTACCGCCATTGCAGCTATTTCCGTTAAGGATCTTTTGGGAACAGCCATTTTGTTCGGGGCCTATTCATTTTTGATGTGTCTTTTATGGGCCGTTATGGGGGCTGTTGACGTGGCATTTACTGAAGCATCCGTCGGGGCAGGGGTTAGCACTGTTTTTTTTGTTGCTGCGGTATTTAGAACAAGCAGGAGGACAAAAGATTGAAATTATTAGGCTTTATCATCGTTTGCCTGGTTGGTGGATTCCTGCTCTATGGGACAGGAGAATTACCCGACTGGGGAGACCCCCAGTCACCAGCATCCCTTCATCTTTCCAATGATTATATTGAGCATGCAGTGGAAGAAACCCAGGTGCCAAACCTGGTGACCGCTGTCTTGGCTGATTACAGGGGTTTTGATACCATGTTTGAAACCGCCGTGGTATTCTGTGCAGGGCTTGCCTGTTTTCTGTTGCTCAGGGATTTCAGACCCAGAAAAGATCATTACTATCGCCATGTCCCCACCGGAGTAGTCCTTCATTTTAAGGACAATTCCAAACGTCTGACAGTGGGAAAAGAGTTTGAAGACATGGACAAGGAATGGGTGCCCTCGGATACGGTTATCAAGACTGTATGCAGAATGCTGATCCCTTTTATTCAGATTTATGCCCTTTATGTGGTGGCCCATGGTGATTTTTCACCTGGCGGCGGATTCCAGGGAGGGGTTATATTTGGGTCCAGCCTGATTCTATTGGCAATTTCCTATAATTTAAAAACCCTTGTCAAGCGAGTCTCTGAAAAAGTCCTCAGTATTCTTGCTGCCCTGGGTGTGTTGATTTATGTGGGAATAGGGGCCATTGCCATGCTCATGGGCGGGAATTTTCTGGATTATTCAAAACTTGCACCATTGATTCCCATAGATCCCGGTCATATAAGGGCCATTGGTATGCTTGGAGTGGAAATCGGTGTGGGGATTACAGTAATGGCGGTCATGGTCATCATTTATATAAATATTGTCTCTGAAGGCAGACATGAAGAAGGATTATAAGGTGTATTTATGGCTGACTTTTTAGCCCTTATCGTGGCAAAATACAATTATTGGCTTTATATCATTTTAATGATGATCGGTTTGTATGCCATGGTTGCAAAAAATAATTTAATTAAAAAACTGGTGGGAATGAATATTTTTCAGACTGCCATTATTCTGTTTTATGTTTCCATTGGATATAAAACAGAGGGTACCATTCCCATTATTCAAAATGCCCATGGAGGGCATGGGGGCCATGGGGCTATAATACATGCAGCCGATTATATTAATCCTCTGCCCCATGTATTGATGCTCACGGCCATTGTTGTTTCGGTTGCAACCTTTGGCGTGGCCATGGCTCTTTGCGTACGGATATACCAAAGGTACCAGACCCTTGAAGAAGATGAACTCAGAATGCGCTTATCGGAAAAATAGATTATGGACAATTATCCAGCACTAATAGTTATCGCCCCTTTGTTGGGCGCTTTTTTTGCGGGTCTTGCAGCATGGATTGAAAAACGTCTGTCTTACCCCATTGCCCTTGCAGCACTTGGCCTGTCATTATTTTCAGCTGTCAATGTTCTGATACAGGTCATTGCCACGGGCACGATTCAATATCGCATGGCCGGGTGGGCTCCACCCATGGGCATTGAATATCGAATTGATCTTTTAAATGCCATGGTCCTGGTTCTGGTTTCAGGCATTGCCTTTCTTAATCTCATTGCCAGCTATAAAAATGTTATCCAGGAAACTTCGGACAGGGCAGAATCCTTTTATGTGATCTACCTCCTGTTTGTCGTGGGTCTTTTGGGGGTGGTTGCAACGGGTGATCTTTTCAACCTGTATGTTCTCATTGAAATCACCTCTTTGACCAGTTATACCTTGATTGCCCTGGGCGACAGGGACCGGGGACCTCTGGCTGCCTTGAATTATGTCTTCATCGGTGTTATTGGGGCCTCCTTTTACCTTCTCGGGGTAGGTTATATCTATATTAAAACCGGCTCGCTGAATATGATGGATGTGGCCAATATCCTGTCAGGTATCCAGGGATCCACGACGGTATTGGTGGCTTTTTTCCTTTGCATCATTGGAATCTGGATTAAGATGGCTTTGTTCCCCCTCCATGTATGGCTGCCCAATGGATACACATACGCACCGGTTGCATTTTCCCGGGTGGTTGCCCCTTTGATGACCAAGGTGATGGTTTATGTGATGATCCGTTTGATGATTTCCGTATTCGGGTTTGACTATATATTTACCGAACTTAACCTGGGTAAGGCTGTGGTGTGGATGGGAACCATCGCTGTTCTGGCCGGGAGTATCATGGCATTGTCCCAGAAAAACCTTAAAAAAATGCTCACCTATATTATTGTTGCTGAGATAGGCTATATGGTGGGCGGTGCCTGGCTTGCCAATGAACTCGGCATGACAGGAGCCATTCTGCATATTGTAAATGATGCCTTGATGACTTTTGCTTTGTTTCTGGCTGTTGGCAATATTGTTTATAAAATAAAATCCGTTGACCTGCCAAATCTGAAGGGATTGTTTGGCAAGATGCCATGGACTATGGCAGGATTTGTCCTGGCTGCATTCAGTATTATCGGAGTGCCGCCAACCTGCGGTTTTTTCAGTAAATGGTATCTGGTTCTGGGAGCTTTTGAAGCCGGTGCCTATCATTTTGCTGCAGCTCTCATTATTTCAAGTCTGATATGTGCTGTTTTGTTTTTTAAAGTTTTTGAAATCTGTTTTTTTGAATCCGAGTCTAAAGGCCATGGGGATCCTCATTCCACGGTGATAATTGAGGAAGCACCCATATCAATGCTGGTGGTATCCGGCCTTGTCAGTATTTCCCTGATAGTTGCAGGCCTGTATTCAGGAACCATTGTAAATACGATCATCCTTCCCTTTTTGCGGTGATGATGAAAAAGATTATAATAAAAAGGTAGCCCTATAAATGGTAACCATGATCTCAATTAAACCTCTTTTGGCAGTTTTAGTTCCGCTATTAGTCATTCCAGTGCTGGTTTCTTCTTCAAGCAAACCCAATGTAAGAGAATCTTGGATTTTTGTTTCAGGAACCATCATGCTGATTCTTGTTCTTTCCATGCTTCCGGTTGTCCTACAGGGAAAACAGCTTGTTCTGACCCTGTTTGAAATTGCACCCGGGGCAGCACTTGCTTTCAAGGTGGACGGGCTTGGAATGCTTTTTGCCCTCGTGGCTTCCAGTCTTTATATTGTGACATCCATTTATTCAATCGGCTATATGAGAGGGCTTAATGAACATGGCCAGACCCGGTTTGTGTCCTTTTTTGCCCTGGCAATATCCGCAACAATCGGTGCTGCTTTTTCTGCCAATTTGCTGACACTATATCTTTTCTATGAAATTCTGTCCCTGGCCACTTACCCACTTGTTGCCCATCATCAGGATGAGACTTCAAAAATTTCAGGCAGGAGATACCTGACCTTTATTCTGGGAACATCCATCGGACTTGTTTTGCCTGCCATGATTTATTGTTATCATGTGACAGGAACCCTGGAATTTTCAACTGCCGGTATTTTTTCAGGCCAATTATCCAAACCCCAGGCAACAGTTCTCCTGCTCATGTTTGTTTTCGGCTTTGCCAAAGCCGGGATCATGCCTTTCCATTCCTGGCTTCCGGCGGCCATGGTAGCCCCGACCCCGGTCAGTGCTCTTCTGCATGCAGTAGCCGTAGTAAAGGTGGGTGTGTTTTCCATTGTCAGGGTGATGACAGGTATTTTTGGCGTTGATCTGCTGGCTGACTTTAACCTGGGTGTGGTGGTCATGAGCATTGCCTCGGTCACTATTCTTCTGGGATCCTGTATTGCACTTTCCCAGGATGAATTAAAACGCAGGCTTGCTTATTCCACCATCAGCCAATTGTCCTATATCATTTTTGGTGTGGCTCTTCTTTCACCCCAGGGTCTTTTGGGCGGTGTCATACACATTGTCATGCATGCCTTTGGAAAGATTACCCTGTTTTTTTGTGCCGGAGCCATTTATGTGGCAACGGGGAAAAAATATATCAGTCAGATGAGTGGGCTGGGCAAAAAGATGCCCTTTACTTTTACGGCTTTTTTCATTGGTGCCTTAGGAGTGATCGGGCTTCCCCCAGCCGGTGGGTTTTACAGTAAATGGAATTTAATTTTAGGAACCCTTGAGGCCCAGCAGACTATTTTCATGGTTGTTTTGCTGGTGTCATCATTTCTGAATGCCTTTTATTTTTTACCCATTGTGTATAAAGCTTTTTTTGGAAAGAGTGAAGAAGAGGATGAGGATGGAGCTCCCGTGAAAATTCAGGAAGCAAATCTTTGTCTGGTCATCCCTTTGCTTATTTCAGCAATCATTTCAATCGTTTTATTCTTTTACCCAACGGTTTTTATAAACCTGATAAAAGTCGGTTTGAATATTTAATAGAATAGAGGAATAAAACCAAGGAATTAATTAAATGGGAATAAAAAAGAAAAAATTCAACGGTGAAGAATTTGAAACCCTGGACCATGACGAGGTCCCTGGATTCAGGACTGCATTTCACATTATTATCAGTGTGGCAGTGGTTTATTTTATTTATATTTTTTCACATGTGTCCTAATGATAGCAACCTTCCTGGTTAAACATTCAAGGAGTTAAGGAAGAGGAATGAAAAAAGAACTAACCATTTTTGATAACCCTAAAAATGTTAAGCGGCTTCGAAACGGATTTTTTGTGGCCCTGGTATTGGTCCTTATCGCAGAAAGTTTTGTTGAAATGCATGGTGAATTTTCTGTGGAGCATTTTTATGGGTTTTATGCTGTGTATGGATTTATCTCTTATGTCCTTTTAATATTTGTTGCCAAACTCTTACGAAAAATTATCATGCGCAAAGAGGATTATTATGATGAATAGCATGCTCCCTCCTGCACTTATATTTATACTAGGTGCAGTTTTGATACCTTTTTTAAGGGGTAAGGTAAAAGCACTTTACATGCTGGCCCTACCCGTAATTGTATTTATCATATTGCTGAATCTTTCTTTGGGTAACACATGGATTGTTGAGTTCTGGGGCTATGAGCTTATAATGGGACGAGTGGATAAGCTCTCCCTTATTTTTGCCTATGTGTTTACAATCATGGCTTTTTTAGGAATTTTATTTGCTTTGCAGGTAAAGGATAATCTCCAGCACGTATCAGGAATTATTTATGCCGGTTCAACACTGGGTGTGGTCCTGGCAGGAGATTTTTTATCCCTTTACCTTTTTTGGGAAATTATGGCAGTCAGTTCTACCTTCTTGATTCTTGCTTCAAGGACGAAAGCCTCACGGGAAGCAGGTTTTCGGTATATCCTGGTTCATTTGATAGGGGGACTTTTTCTTTTAGCAGGGATTGTTCTCTATGTCCAGAAAACAGGAACCATTGCCTTTGATTATATAGGGCTTTCCGGCATTGAATCCTATTTGATTTTTATCGGTATTGCTTTGAATGCAGCGGCTATTCCTCTTCATGCATGGCTGCCCGATGCATATCCCATGGGAACACCAACAAGTACGGTCTTTTTAAGTGCATTCACCACAAAATCTGCGGTTTATCTATTGATCCGAACCTTTCCCGGAGCTGATATCTTACTGGTCATAGGTGGATTGATGGTGTCTGTCCCGATATTTTATGCGGTTCTTGAAAATGATATTCGAAGGGTGTTGTCCTACAGCCTTATGAACCAAGTCGGGTTTATGATGGTGGGTATTGGTATTGGTAGTGAACTTGCCTTAAATGGTGCAGTTGCCCATGCATTTTGCCATATTATTTATAAGGCGCTTCTTTTTATGGCCGCAGGCTCTGTCCTTCAAATGACAGGGAAGATAAAGTGTACCGAGATAGGCGGGCTTTATAAAACAATGCCCTTGACCTGTTTGTTTTGTATGGTAGGAGCTTTATCCATATCCGCGTTTCCGTTTTTTTCAGGTTTTGTTTCCAAGTCCATGATCATCAGTGCATCTGCCCATGAAAAAATATTTTTAATTTGGATGGTACTTCAGTTTGCTTCTACTGGTGTGGTTGATCATGCCGGGATCAAGGTGCCGTTTTTTACTTTTTTTGGCCATGACGCGGGTATCCGTGCCAAAGAGCCTCCCTTAAACATGTTGCTTGCCATGGGAATTGCCGCAGCACTTTGTGTGGGTCTTGGAGTATTCTATCAGCCATTGTACAATATGCTTCCATTTCCGGTTCATTATACACCCTATACCGGCGCCCATGTAGTTGGACAATTACAGCTGCTCATGTTTGGAGCTCTGGCATTTACGCTTTTAATCCTCTCTGGATACTATGTCCCGGAAGTCAGGAGCAAAAATCTTGATGCTGACTGGACCTATCGAAAACTTGGACGGTTTTTTTATAGAATTCTTGACAAGGGATTGAATTCCCTAAACAGGTTGTCTGAAGGTGTTTTAATGGGAGTTGTTAAAGGCCTTGTCACCTTTTTTAAAAGTGCAGCAGTAAAAATTGCCCTGTTTGTGTCGGTAAATATCTGGCTGCTTCTAGGCTATAGGGACAAACGCCTGGAAATAAAGAAAAACAGGCTCTATAATGATATTATTCAAGGAACCCTGCCCATAGGAATTGGAGCCGCTGTTGCGATTTCATTTATTCTCCTGGTTTTTATTTTAACCTAAATTTAGGTATTAGGATTCGTACATGGTAAAAATAGAAGATTTAAAAAGGATCAATATGCTCAAGGCAGTGCCTGATCATCTGCTTGAGATCATTGCTCAGGAAGCCCATTTGAGTATTTTTGGAACCAATACGCAATTGTTTTCAGTGGGGCAAAGGGTTGATATCTATTATATGTTGATCATGGGACAGGTGGCCTTAAAGGTTGAGCTGCGTCCTGATATTGATGTTATTCTGGACAATTTTCAGTCAGGTGCCTCCTTTGGGTCTTCAGCTCTTCTGGAAGGTTCAAAGGCGTCATATACTGCTGTGTGCCAGGAACCCTGTGAGGTAATTACCCTTTACGGACCACGAATGATTGAAGTGTGTGAAACCAATCAGGAACTGGGGTATCACTTGATGAAAGGAGTGGCCGGGCAGTATAAGAGAACCATTGACGCCCGGGCCCAGATGATCATTAAGACCCTGGACAGTCATCCTGAGCTGAAACAGAGCATTGATGATATTGAAACATTGACCCCAGCCTATTAAATAAAAATTATTGCAAGGTTAAAAATAAAATGATTGAAATTGAGGTGCTTAAAAAAATTCATTTTTTAAAAAATTTGCCCGACGATACCCTGGAAAAGATTGGTATAGTTGCCCAATTGGAGACTATTGGTGAAGAAGCAATCCTGGTAAGACAGGATAAGAAAATGAATCTTGTTTATATGCTGGTTTCTGGAAAAATCTTTTTAAACTGTAGATCCGCTTCAGGAAAACCCCTGACCCTGGATGAATTGTCTCCGGGCCAGAGTTTTGGCATATTTGCATTTTTAGGAGAGTCTTTGTCAAATTTTACTGCAATATGCCCGGAAAAATCCACTGTTATTACACTGTCTGCCGACAAGATGATCCAATTGTGTGAAAAGGATTTTAAACTGGGCTATACATTCATGCAGCAGGTGGTTCAGATGTTTAAATCAAGGAAGGACAAACATACCCGGCAATTTATTCACTCCCTGGCTATCCATCCGGATATGGTATAGGAGAGAGAAAAGCGAGAGCCGCTGGATCAGCGAGAGCAGCAAGAAAAGATAGAGCAGGTTGATCAGCGAGAACATTTGTAAAATAATATCTGTACAAGTTGGAACAATTACTAATAATAGGCCGGGTTTTAAATTCAGGTTTGAGGGAATTTCGTTATAGTCCGCACCATTTCAGGATGATCGCCGATTCTTGTTAGTCTCCAATTATGTCGCCATTTTTTTTTACTTTTATTTTTCCCATATACTTTTATTTTTAGCCTGAGACTGAAAAATTCATCCATACCAGATGTGGTATTATGGTAAATCTTAAAAAGCCCGGACTGGTGAAATAAGCGCTCGGTATTTTGTTTGATTTGACCCTTCTCTAATAATACCGTGCTCGTGAGGAAAGTTGCTAAAGTCATATATAAATTTTGCAATTTCTAATTTTTTGATATAACGTTCCTGTTATAATTTTTGCAGATACAATTTGAATTATTGAATATTAAGCAGTCAATCTTTATACAAGCATCCTTAGTTGCTCAATACCCTGGGTCAGTATAGTTTTTTGAAAATTGGAGATCCATCAGTGTCTAAAAAACCAACCTATGAAGAATTGGAACAACGGGTTCATGAATTGGGAAAAGCAGAATCTGAACTCAAGACGGTTGAGAAAAAGTTGCATGAGAGCGAGAAAAAATACAAGACCATTATTGAAAATATTGAAGATGGCTACTATGAAGTCAACTTTGAGGGCAGCTTTACCTTTTACAATGATTCAATGTGTAAAATTCTCGGATACTCCAAAGATGAATTAACAGGCTTGAACAACAGGCGCTATATGAACGATAAAAACGCCAAGAAAGTTTTTGACGTTTTCAATAGGGTTTATAAAACAGGAAAACCTTATAAAGCATTTGATTGGGAACTGATAAGAAAGGATGGTTCCAAATGCTATGTTGAGACATCAGTAGCTATTAAAAGAGGTTCAAATGGTCAACCAATAGGCTTTCAGGGTATTGCGAGAGACATTACCGACCGCAAACAGGC
>Ga0307988_1000878_pt1 | contig 18889 bp, 26 predicted proteins | sample EllFjometagen183_FD_203166 | JGI IMG/M metagenome (GOLD analysis project Ga0307988, IMG submission 203166) | Marine microbial communities from Ellis Fjord, Antarctic Ocean - #183 | ecosystem: Environmental > Aquatic > Marine > Unclassified | place: Southern Ocean | collected 2014-10-08 | reverse complement strand
TATAATGAGGTGGTTGCTGAGTGGGATCGCGAGGCCAAAATCAACACTTTAAAAGAAATTGATTTGTGGGAGGTGTCTCTTGTCTCTTTTCCATGCAATGACCAGGCCCGGGTGGAAACAGTCAAAAATTTGATCACAGAAAGAGATCTTGAAAAGTATCTGAGAGAAAAAGGATTTTCCCAGACTGAGGCAGCAGGGATTGTTGCAAAGTCTCGTAAAATATTTGGTCAGGGGGAGCCTGACAATCAGGAACTGAATGAAAAAATTCAACACTTAATTAATCAGTTTAAGGGTTAAAAACTTATTTAATAACGGAGGAAAGAAACAGATGGACGCATTAAAAAAATTATTAGATGAACTGGCAACTGCTTTTGAGGAATTTAAGTCATCAAATGATGAGCGCATCAAACAAATTGAGTCAAAGGGCAAAGCTGATCCTTTACTTGAGGGCAAGGTTGATAAGGCAAATGAGGATGTGTCAAGACTTGAAAAAGAGCTTTCAGATCTTCAGAAAAAACTGAATCGCCCGGGTAATAATGGCGGCGGTGATGAAAAATCAGAAGATCTTGCAGCCCATAAAAAAGGCTTTTTGCATTTCATGCGAAGAGGAGTTGAGGATGGCTTGACAGAACTTGAGTGCAAGGCATTAAACATCACAACCCCCGGGGATGGCGGTTATGCCGTAGCTGAAGAAATTGACAAAAATATCCTGATCCTGCTGGGTAATGAATCCCCCATGCGTGGCCTTTGCAAAGTGATTACCGTGGGCGCGGCTGAATATAAAAAACTTGCCAGCAAGTGGGGCAGCACATCCGGCTGGGTGGGTGAAGATGATTCAAGAACAGAGACTGACACTCCAAGTCTTGCTGAATTAACGCCTTTTATGGGTGAAATTTATTCAAATCCTGCTGCGACTCAGCAGATGCTGGATGATGGTTATTTCAATATTGAAACATGGCTTGCCCAGGAACTTGCAAAAGAATTTGCAGAGGAAGAGGGTGCGGCTTTTGTTACAGGATCCGGAACTAAAAAACCTAAAGGCTTTTTGTCATATACCAGTGTTGTCACGGCTGATGCCTCAAGGACTTTTGGACAACTTCAGCATATTTTAGCAGCTGCAACCGGGGCAATCACAGGTTCTGAGTTGTTAAATGTGGTTTATTCCTTAAAAAAAGCATATCGCGCAAATGCCACATGGCAGATGGCTGCTTTGACGGCTGCTGCTATTAGAAAACTGGTTGATTCTAATGGTGCTTATATATGGGAAAGATCTCTTGCAGCGGGTCAGCCTGCAACTTTGGCGGGTTATCCTGTTGAAGAGAATGAGGACATGGAGGCCCTTGGTACTTCAAATGTTCCGGTTGCTCTGGGCGATTGGAAAAGAGGATATACCATTGTTGATAAAATGGGAACCAGGGTTTTAAGAGATCCTTACACTAACAAGCCTTATGTGCATTTTTACACCACCAAACGGGTGGGCGGCATGGTTGAGGATTCCAATGCAATCAAATTATTGAAGAATGCTGCATCATAGCATTTTTTAATCATAAACATTAATTGCCCTGGTTGTTTCAGCCGGGGCAATTTTAAAAACTTAAAATTATAAATTACGCGGGGAAAAATGAAAGATCATAAAAATATAATCGAAGCGGCTCAGCTTATCGCGCCAGAGGTTCTGGATGCGGATAACACGCCTGCAAGCATTGATCTCGATGGGTTTGATGCAGCAAATATTTATATCCATGTGGGTGCAGGCGGGATCACATTCACCAGCACAAATAAAGTTGAATTTAAACTAACTGAATCAGATGATGATTCAACATTCTCAGCGGTTGCTGATGATGATGTGGTTGGTTGTACGGTGGGTACCGGGGGAATTATTAAATCTCTGGTTGCAGCCCATGCTGCTGTCACTCTTTCTGAATTTGCCTATAAAGGTTCAAAGCGTTATTTGAAACTTTTGGCAGATTTTGGTGGTACTCATTCAACAGGAACAGCAATGTCAGCCTTTGCAATCAAGGCTTTGCCGTTTGTTTCTCAATAGTATTACTTTTATTTAAAAGGAGGGTTTTGTCTTGAAAAAGTACACTATTTTAACCGGGTTCAGGATCCCGCCAAAGGATTATGAAGCGGGTAAAACCATTGGGTTGTCGGGTGAGGTTGCAAAACTTGCCATAAAAGAGGGGTGGGCGAAATTGCCAAAGGATTTAACCAAAGAAGATAAAGAACTGGTTGCAGAATTGAAGCGACCTGCTGCTGAAAAAGAGGCTGCTGAAAAAGAGGCTGCTGAAAAAGAAAAGAAAGCGGCGGGGCCGGACAAGAATAAGATGGCTGAATCTGATCAGAATAAAGGTAAATAATAATGATGATCAATAAAAAAATTGCAACTGCTCCAAGTGTTGAACCTGTTTTAATCGCTGATGCGAAGGTTCATTGCCGGGTTGATGCTGATTTCACTGATGATGATGATTATATCACCGGGTTGATTAAAGTTGCCAGGGAACAGGTCGAAAATTTCTGTTCCCTTCAGCTGATCACTCAGACCTGGGAGGCTTATTATCCGGGGTGGGGTTCTGGAGAAATGGAACTGCCTTTTCACCCTGTTCAGTCGGTGACTTCTGTTGAGTATACAGATCTTGACGGGAATGAGGAAACATTTTCAAGTGATGAGTATATTCTTGATAGTATTTCTGAGCCTTGCTTTATCACTCTGGCTGATGGCTGTTCCTTTCCTGCTGCAACACTTGCCAAGGTAAACCCTGTAAAAATAACTGTTGTTTGTGGTTATGGCGCTGCGGGTTCGGCTGTTCCGGGGCCTATATGCCAGGCAATTAAAATCTTGGTTGCTGATATGTATGAAAATCGGGAGCAAACACTTATTGGATCAATACAATCTGAATTTCCAGCGGTTTCAAGGCTGCTTGCTGATTTTAGAATGCGGCGGGGGTTTTAATGAGGGCCGGAAGATTAAAACATAAAATCACCTTGCATGCTGCTGTAAAAACAAAAGCTTCAATGGGTGAAGTCAGCAAGAGTTTTTCTGCTACTCCAACCATTACAACCAGGGCAGAAATTTGGGGCATGTCAGCAAAAGAGCTTATCCGGGATGGAAAAGAGGGCATGGATATCACCCATCAAATTAAAATCAGATACAGGGCAGGAGTTGCCCACGATATGCAAATTCATTTTGGATCCAGAATCTTTGAGATTAAATCCATTTCGAATTTTAGAGAGGCGAACCGGAAACTTATTATCTCAGCAAAAGAGGAACTTTAAAACATGAGGTCTGTTGGTGATGGTGTCAAGATTGATTGGAATGACAAGGAAGTATTAAAAAAAATTGATGCTGCTGTTGCCCAGGGAGAAAAAATCATTGCAGATAAGGTTTATCAAAGTGCAAAGGGATCCACAGATTTCACAGATAAGACCGGCAAGCTTAGAAAATCAATAAAACAGGCAAAATCAAAGTTTGAAAATGGTGGTCGGGTTGTTTTTGCTAATGCTCCGCATTCTGTTTTAGTGGAATTGGGGCATAAAATAAAAGGCGGTGTTGTCGGGCCAACTGCATTTATGAGAAATGCTTTAAAAAAACATAAGGCCCAGGGCAAAGAAATAATAATGAATCAAATAAATAAGGCAATAGGCTGAAAATGGAAACCTTACTTGATGCAATTTATGATCACTTTTCCCATGCTGACATGGATTTGTTTTTGCATGAGGCAGAATCCGGAGAGGATCTGCCCTATTGTATTTTTTATTTTATTAATGCTGCCCTGGAGAAAACATTTTCCTCAGAGGTTGAAGACACAGAAATCCAGTTTTCAATATATGCAGACAAAGCATCAACGGCTTTGAGCCTGGCTGATGCGCTGCATGCTTTATATGATAATTGTAAATTGACTGTCTCCGGATATAATTTTTTAAGTATGGATCGGCAAATCAGCCGGTTGATTAAACAAGATAATGGCGTGTGGCATCATGTGACCACATATCAAGTATTAATTCATAGTTAGGGGGAAAGATCATGCAGTTTAAGGGCAGATATTCTTGTGTCACAGTAAATGCCGCAACAACAGAGGCGGTGGTTGCTGAGATAAACAAGCACAGTGTTTCAAGGCAATCAGATACTCTTGACACTCCGGTTTTTGGAAATGATGGGTGGGGCCGGTCAACTGTTGGAGTCAAGAAATATTCCGGAAGTTTTGAGGGATATTATGATCCAACTGATGCCGCCGGGCAAGCCGTGTTGGAGGATTCCTGGGAAAACGGAACAATAATTAATGATATCCGGTTTTATTCCCAGTATAAAACAACCATTGGCGAGACAGTCTACTATGATAAACCATCCACCGGCACAGGTAATGGAATCATAATAACCAATATTGAGAAAGATATTGATGTTAATGGCGTTGGAACCATCAGCTTTTCTTATGAAGGCTGCGGCCCACTTGAACCTGTAACAACTGTTTTATCATAGCAGGTTTTTTTTAACACATAGCGCCTGTGATCCCCGGGGTTTTTGACCTTCCTTTTCCCTGGGGGGAGGCGCTTTAAAAAGGAAGGTAAACCAAAAAAAAGAGGTAATTAAAATGGATTTTGATTTAAAAGATTTAAACCCTGGGGTGGAATTTCTCTTTGATGAGAATGATCCTGAAAAGGGATCTGTTACATTGCGGGCATGCCCCCAGGAAAAACTTTCTGCAATTGAAAAAATAACAGATACGGTCAAGGTAAAATTCAGGCGGGGCCAAAAATACGATGTCACAAAACGGAATGATAAAAAATATGATTCGCTTTTTTGGGATTATATCATTGTTGATTGGTCAGGTGTAACAGACAAGGGCAAAAAAATGATTTGTAATGCTGCAAACAAAGTCAAGTTGATGAACAGATCTGTATATTTTAGCGGGTTTGTTGCAGATTGCTTGGAGCAGCTGGGTGAGGCTCAGATCAAAAAGCAGAAGGAAACGGAAAAAAACTAATTGAGTTCGCTGAGCGAAGATTCAGCGGCAAAGTAAATTGTGAAAAGTGTGAGGAATTACATGGGAAATGGGGGAGAGAGCCTGATTGTGAAAAATGTATGCCAGTTCTTTTTGAAGAGAACAAAGAGGTGATTGCGGTTTATGAGATTGTGCAAACACAACTTATTATGTCGTTTAGCGGGGCGGTTGCCCTGGATGCAAAGGCGATTGAAATTGTAATGAATCACCTTGATATAAAAAATAAAAAGCAGGTGTTTTTTCGTGTGCTGGATCTTGGCAATTATATGATCAGTAAGATGAGGGAAAAAAATCATGGGTGAAAAAGTTGGTGGTTTATATGTAGATATCAAGGGAGACAGATCACCTTTAAAGCGTGAACTGTCCAGGGCATATACAGCAGCCACAGCCAGCGCGCGAAAAATTGGCGGCACAATTAATAAAAATATTACCTCCGGAGCAACCAGGGCAAAGAATGCAATTGTTTCTTTAAAGGGTGCAGTTGTTGCCCTGGGTATTGCTGCAACTGCCTATGTTTCAATAAAACTTGGTGCAATGTTTACAGAGGCTGCTGCCGGAGCAGAGGAATTAAAAGCAAGCCTGGACACAATCACAAAAGGCAAGGGAGTTGCCACGTTTGAGGCTTTGAACAAATGGGCAAAGGATATGCCTGTTAATACAGATAAGGCGATTGAGTCTTATAAAAATTTATCTGCAATGGGTTTAAAACCTACTTTAAAAGATATGACCGTTCTTGTTGATACATCATCAGCGCTGGGTGGCGGGGCTGAGACACTTCAGAGTGTTGCCCGCGCCCTGGGGCAGATCCACACAAAAGGCAAGGTATCAGCAGAGGAATTAATGCAGCTTGCTGAAAAGGGGATCCCTGCTTATGAGATCCTTGCAGACAAATTGAATCTGACTAAAAAAGAGGTCGGAGATATCGGACGGGCCGGAGTTTCATCCAGTGCTGCTTTAAAGGCATTGATGCAGGGAATGGAGGAAAGATTTGGCGGTGCTGCACAAAATTATATGGCAACCTGGAAAGGTATGATTGAGAGTTCAAAGGCTCTTTGGGTTGAATTCCAAAGGGCTGTTATGCAATCAGGGCCTTTTGATGCAATGAAAAAAGGTTTAAAAAGTTTTCTTGATTATCTTGGAACAAACCAGGGGCAAATGAACCTGGGAAGATGGGCGCAGGAAACTGCTGTTGCTGTGATGCAGGGGTTTCAAATCATGGTTAAATCAGCCAATATTTTTTATGCTGTGATGAAAAATACACAATCAATGTTTGCAGGATTAATGTCCGGAGTTTCAAAATTAAAAATGAGTGCGCTGGATGCCAAGATTGAAGCAAAGCAAAATTTAGTTAATAGCCAAGATAAAGATATGAGAGAGTTTCTGGGTGAGAGTTTTCTGGATAAAGGGCAAACTCAATTAAAGGCATTGCAAGCCCAGAAAAAAGAACTCCAGGAGAATGTTAAATATTGGGATGATATCGGAGTCAGCGCCCAGGTTTCTCTGATGAAAGCTAAAAACGGATTTGCAAAGATCACAAAGGTTGTTGATGATTTAAAATCCAAGACAAACAGTGTTTCCCTGTTTTCCGGAGGTACAGAATTGCCGGGGAACAATGCCGGGATTGGTGGCGGTGGTGATAGTGGATCCGGTAAAATTGACAAGGCAACAGAGGCAGTTAAGAAATATGGGTTCCAATATAAAAACCTCACAGATATGTGGGCGCTTAAAGATTCCGGTTTAAAAACTGTTGCAAAAACAATTGCTGAGCCTACAAATGAAATTGTCAGCAATCTTGAGGTAATTAAAAATGCCAGTCAGCAGGTTTTTAAAAGCATGGAAAATTATATTGTTGATTTTGTTACAACCGGCAAGTTTAAATTTAAAGATTTTGCAAGGTCAGTTGTTGCGGATCTGGTCAGGATTGCGGTTCAGCAGACAATTACTAACAGATTAACAAGCTGGGTGGGTAATTTATTTACTCCCAGCGCAAAGGGTAATGCTTTTGACAGCGCGGGTCATATGTCAGCCTATGCAAAGGGCGGTGCTTTTACAAATTCTGTTGTGTCAAAGCCAACTATGTTTGCCCACGGTTCAGGGTTTGGCCTGATGGGTGAAAAAGGTGATGAGGCAATCATGCCTTTGACCAGGACAAGCGGTGGTGATTTGGGAGTAAAGGCCCTGGGGGGATCCGGCGGCAACAGCGCGCCCCCTGTTCAGATTAATTTGATTAATAAAACCGGAACTGAGGCCAGTGCAAAACAGGAGCAGCCGCGCTGGGATGGTGAAAAATGGGTGCTTGGTATTGTCATGGATGCCCTGGATCGTAACAAAGGCGGGTTTAAAAATAATATGAAAGCGGCAATGCAGGGGGCTTAAAATATGGCAGCATATCCAACAACTTTACCGGCTCCAAATGGATTTATCCAGAGGACAGTTAAAAAACATTACAAGGGTGAATCTGAAGCAAATTATACAATGTCAAGATCAAAGGCAACTCTTGGGAAAAAAGAATTTGAATTAAGTTATTTAAAATTGACTGATGCTGAAATGGTTATTTTGGATGATCATTTTGATTCAGATTCCGGGGGATCCTTTTCTTTTACTGTTCCAAAAACCGGTGGTGCCACTTATACGGTTATTTATATTGATGAGGATCTGGAGTTTGATTGGGCATCACAGTTTCAAGATTCGCGCTGGAAAGCAACAGTCAATTTAAGAGAGGTATAAAATGCCCCTTGATATCAGTTCAAATGGAATAACAGAAAAAAACAAACTCAACTCTGATGATGTATGGCTCATTCTTTTAAAAGTTGAATATTCCGGGGAAATGCCGGGGTATTGCTGCCTTAATAATGAGCAGATTACATGGAACAGTTTAACCTGGGAGCCTGTGATTTTTACCTTATCCGGATTATCCGAGACAAAAGAGGCTGAAATCCCAATGGTGACTTTATCTGTTACAGATATTGCAAGGAAACTCCTGCCTTTTATTGAGGAACATGCCGGAGGTATCGGGGCAATAGTTACAATTTATATTGTGCATTCTGCTTATCTTGCCAATACCACTCCTGAGTTTGAGGAAGAAATGGAGATCATTGATACATCCATTGATAATACTTATAAAATCACTTTTAAACTTGGTGCAGAAAACCTTATGAAACTGCGCTGCCCACAAAACAGGTATTTAAAAAACCATTGCAGATATGATGGTTTAAATGATTTGCGCTGCGGATATACCGGATCTGAAACAGAATGCAACAGGACACTTACCCGGTGCAAAGAGTTGGGCATGGTTGCAAGATATGGGGGCCAGCCTGGAGTGGGTTCAATCGGGGTGCAATTATGATTGATTACAATGATTTGATTGGCAAGCCTTTTGATGAGGTAAATTTCAATTGCTATGATTTAGCAAGGGAGGTTTTTAAAAGAAATGGAATAACAATTCCAAAGGTCAATGCGGGTGTGAGTGCTTGCAGGGCTGCCACAAATCAGGAAATGGAAAAACAGGGCAAGGAACATTGGGAATTGATTGAGCAGCCGGAGGTTCCCTGTGGTGTGATTTTTTTATCATCAAATCCTGATTTTGCAAATCATGTCGGGGTGTATATCGGGCGGGGTTTGATTATTCACAACACAATTAATTGTGCAGTTGCCGTGGATCGCCTGGCAAAATGGAAATATAAAATCATAGGATATTACAGATATGTCGGTAACAATAACAAAGATTAAAGATCCTTTTAACAGTGAGATAAATCAAATTGATACTGAGCCTTTTGTTGAAGGTGAGGGCATTGATTATTATCTCAGGGATGTTGTTTTGATGGATCCGGGCATTAATTATGTTCTGTCTGTTAATGGTCGCATTGTTGATGTTATGGGCAGAAATGCAGTTGAGATCCAGCCCGGGGATAAAATCGCCATTGTCGCAAGAACTGAAGCGGGTGCAATCGCGCTTTGGATTACAGGATATGCAGGGATTGGTGCGGCTCTTTCTGCGGGTGTGATGGCTGCGGTTGCCTATGGTGCTGTTTATCTGGCTGCAACTTTTGTTATCGGGTATGCCATGAGCGCTTTGACTTCTGCTCTTGCTCCGGATGCTCCAAAAATGAATGCGGGCGGGAGTTATGGCGGGAGTGATTCAGCAGCCGCGCAGATATACGGATGGGGAGAGTTGTATCAGGGCAGTTCAGAAAATGCCAGAATCCCATATTCCTATGGTACCAATAAAATGGCAGGGCATGAGATCAATAAATTTGTTGATGTTGAAGGTAACAAAGAAATATTAAATGTCCTTATGGGCCTTTGTGATCATGAGATTGATTCAATCACAGACATCAGGATCAATGATCAGCCCTATACTTATTTTCGTGAAGTTGAAGTTATTGCGGATAGACTGGGAACTCTTGCAGATACTTTGATCCCCGGTTTTGGTGAGATTGTGGGCCAGAATGATGTGGGATCCAAACTTGTTTATAATACGGCTGTTGTGCAGCAGACTGATGGCAATGCCGTTGAAAAACTCAAGATCACCTTAACAGCCCCCAGTGGTTTTTATTATACCAATGATACAGGCGGGCTTGATACTAAAACAGCAACCTATTCTATCAGGTATCGGGTTGTAGGCGCGACAACCTGGGTTGATTTTGAAACGGCGGGATCCATGTCCGGGGCTACAACATCAGCTGTTAAAGAAGTTGTTGAAATTGATAGTTTAACTCCTGCACAATATGAAGTGCAAGTTACCCGGACAAACGCTGAGCTTTCAAGTTTCAGAGGGTGTGATGATGTTTATTTTTCATCCTTGCAGGAGATTGTCAAAGAGTCTTTGGTTTATCCGGGGCTTGCAAAATATGCAATCAAGGCCCTGGCTACTGATCAACTTTCCGGAGGTCAGCCGCGGTTTTCCTGTGTTACTGCAAAAAATTATGTGAGTATTTGGGATGAGAGTCTGACCATTCCAGCCTGGGCAAATAAGAGAGCCACAAATCCTGCCTGGATGGTTTGGGATCTGCTTGTCCATAGGGCAAGCCCCGGGATTGATAAAACCCGCATGATTTGGGATGATTTCAAAAATTGGGCTGATTATTGTGATGAGACAGTTGCCGCTGATTACAGGTTTATTGTCAACACTGTTATTTTTGATGGTGATTTTTGGGGCCAGGCTCAGAGGATTGCCCGGCTGGGTCGTGGTGCAATTATCCGGAGGGGTACAAAATATGGTGTGTTTGTGGATAAGCCTGAAAGTGTTGTGTCTCATTTATTCACAATGGGCAATATCCTGGAGGGAACTTTTAAAATGCAGTATTTGCCGCAGAAGGACAGGGCCAATGCTGTTGAAGTAGAATATACAGATCCGGACAAAGATTACACCCGGCAGGTTGTTTGTGTTTGCTCAAATGATTATCTGGGGGTTGATACCGAGGGCCAGAAAGCACAGGTTTCAATTGATGCTGCAATCTCTGAGGCCGAGGCCATCAGGGAGGGTGTTTTCAGGGTCAATTCAAATAAATATTTAAACAGGGTTGTCACTTTTGGCGCTGCAATTGATTCTTTTGGCTGTACGGTGGGGGATCTCTTTTATTTTCAGCATGAGATCGTTGATTATGAATCAAAAAAAATCGGCTCCAGGATCCTTTCTGCGGGTAATGATGATGGATCTGGCAATCCTTTTGTCCAGCTTGATCAAGCGGTTGAGATCGAGGCCGACACAACTTATAAAATCCTTGTCAGATTGTCTGATGATTCCCTTGTTGAAAAAACTGTCAATAATGCAGTGGGTACAACAGACACTTTGACCTTAACTGTTGCCTGGTCAACTGTTCCTGAAAAATATGATATCTTTTTATTTGGTGAGGCTGAGACTTATAAAAAAAGCTATCGCTTAACTTTTGTTGACAGAACCGATGATCTTACAAGAACATTGACCGGCATTGAGTATGTTCCTGAGATCTATACTGCAAATGATTCTTATGTCTTGGATGTTCCGACCTGGGCAGTGATCAAACAAAAAGCAATTCATATCATATTAAATGAGTTTTTATCCTATGCAAAAGATGGTGGTTATATCAGCAATATAAATGTTGCCTGGCACAGAGCATATTCAAGGGATGGGGCCAACTGGTCAATATGGCTTGAAGATACAACAGCCGGAACAGATCCAATAAAACTTGGTGAAGCTTATGAAAATTCATTTGTGATTTCAAAAGATATGATTGTCGACAATTCTTATAAAGTTTATGTTTCTGTTAAAGGTGAGGGTGCGGTTGATACCGGGGATAATACCCAGACCATAACCCTGGCAGGCAAACTTGCCCCGCCTGCTGATGTAATCAACTTTGTCGGAACATGGGATCCCATCAAGCGGCAGGTTGTTTTTGCCTGGTCCGCAGTTTCAAATCTGGATCTTGATTATTATGAGATCCGGGAGGGTTCAACCTGGGCCAGTGCAACAAAGGTTTCAACATCTTTTGACAATGCCAGTTTAATTTATATTGATGAGGGGGTTGCTGCAACAAAAACTTACCGGATCAAGGCTGTTGATAAATCCGGGATTTATTCTGACAGTGAGGACACGGTTGCAGTTGCCATTGACACTTCAGATTGTGCCTTGTCTGTTCCCGGAGCTTTGGCTCTTGTATCTTCCAGTGTGATTGCATCAGATGGCAGAAATATTGTGACCTTGCTTGCAACCTGGAACGCAGATGCAGAATCTTCAGATGATTTTCATCACTACCATATCCAGCTTGAAGATATGGCGGTCAATAAAACATCCTCTTTTTCCTGTACTGGCAGAGAATTTCAATGGGAACTCATACCCAACAAACAATATGGTGTGACAGTGCGGGCGGTTGATGTATCAGGCAATGTGACAGCTTATTGCACCCAGGTGCTGCATACCACAGTTAAAGATACCCAGGCCCCGGATACTCCAGCCTGGCAGACAAGTAATTTTGCCATTGCAGGATTTAAAGTGATTGGTTTGAACTGGCAGGACAACAGTGAGGCTGATCTTTCTCATTATGTCCTGGAGAGATCCACGGTTTCTGATTTTGCAAGTGATGTTACGGTGCTGGGATCTATCAAGGCAAGTTTTCATTCAGATCAGAACGGGCTTGCTGTTTCAACAGAGTATTTTTACAGGATTAAAGCGGTTGATACTTCCGGGAACGAATCTGCTTATTCATCCATACAATCTGCAACTACAACTCTTGTCGGAACAACAGACATTGCAGCAGCAGCAATCACGGCAAGTCATATCAGTGTCAGTGAATTAAGCGCAATTGCTGCCGATATCGGGGCAATCACAGCCGGAACTTTGCAGAGCAGTGGTTTTGTGGGTGATGATCCTGCGCTGGAGATTGATCTGGATGCGGGTACATATAACAGCCGGGACACAGACAAAAGGGTGAGCCTGGACACGGGAGATCTGACTTTTTACCGGACATTTAACTCAGTTGAAGTGACTTATAAATCTTTAAAAAGAGTTGTAAGTGGCACAGCATCTCATGGGGATTCTGTGGAGCTGGGATATTTTGTTTTGGAACCCTCAGTGCTTGTAAGTCCATACAGTTTTAAATGCTTTAGTGCCGATGATGTGGCAGTTGATCAGTATTTTTCTCTATCAGCAACAAATATAAGAGAGGTTAATCCGTCAAGCCCAGGCACAGATCAGGCCGGGTCAAATTATTGGGTGTTTGATGTGTCAGCAGAATTGGTGTCCGGGGCCGGGGAGGGTGTTAAAAGCATCAATGTTCTGGAAACAGGGACCAGTGATGCAACCACCCTGACGGTTGACAAGAATGATGATGCAGATATGACAACCCCTGTAAATGTCACAGCGGTCAGTGTTTCAGTTGATGTAAAATCAGTAAGAGGCACGGGAACATCCGGGCAATATTATAACAGAGAGGCAACCTTAAAATTATATGCAGGGGCCTCTTTAGAAACAACCAAGGTCTTAACAACAGAAATAGCTGGGGAATTAGGACAGGTAAGAACTTCAATTGGCATGACCGGTCTGACTGCCGGATCCCATGATGTAAAAGTCACCTGTGATTATGACGATGATTCCGGAACCTTTGGCTCAGCTACTTATGAATACAGTTCAGCCAATGGTAGTAGTTCACCTGGTTCATCTGCATATGCTGATAGTTCCAGTAAATACACAATTGTAAGTGGTATTGCTTTTCCCAATCCTTCAACAACTGGCTGGTTTGTGTATAGCGTCTCTCATTCGGTAAGTGTCAGTTATTCCTTAAATGGATCAACTTCTACTATTTATCCCCGAGTAGGCATATATTCTACAGGTGATGCTTATCATTGGACTACAGTGAAAGGCTCTGGTGTTTCTAATAAATCTGGTTCTTACACATTTACTTTTACTCATGGCAGTCGAATACCTTCATTTTGGATATATGCACAAACTACATATGGGGGGACTAATGCCACAATAACAGTTACTGGAGTTAGTATAACTTTATCTTTACGCCGATACCCATCCGGCAGCACTACTCCAGACAATGAACTGGAAGTGATTGAATACACATACACAGTAGCAGCAGGCTCAAATATTGATGATGGGGTTGTGAAGTGGATTGCAACAGGACAATAGAATAATAATTTTTATAACGGAGGTTTTAAAATGGGTTCATTTATTCATGAAAAACAAGGCGCGAATTTCAAAGCATTTTTATTTTTTCTGGTTTTAATTGTTTTGTGTCTGATGGGGGATCTGGTGTTTGCGGCAAATGCCCAGGTATCTAAAGAAGGTATTGAATATGCCATTGTTGATACAGATCCTGCCACGGCTGGGTATTGGACAAATCCGGTTTACGAAAATGGCAAGGGGGTTATTGCGTTCAGTGTCCGGGGATCCGGCTCAATGACTGTGACATTACAGTTTAAGTGTTATGGGGATTCTGACTGGTCAGACTATCCAGATGGCACATACACAACAACAACCAGAATACTGCTGTATGGCAATGGTGCCGGGGTGCAATGGCGGGCGGGTGTAAAAGATGCAGATTACACCAGCGGAGAGAAATCCTTGGGCTTTGATTACTAAGAGCCTCTTATAAATAAACAAAAGGATTTATCATGGTTAAACAAATGATATTAAAATTGTTTCAAAAAACACAGCTCTTTCTGGTGGTCCTGCTTTTATTATCATCAGTCGGGTTTGCAGGGAATCAGCAAACTGTTTCTCCTGTTGTGTCAAGTGTGGCTCAGCCTTGCGTTATTCCGGTTACAGGGCAGGGAGTCTCTGCACCTTCTGGTTATATTTTAGTGGTGGATAGTTCAGGCAATTACATAAAAGCCAGCAATGGTAATTATTTAATAACATTGGAGTAGAAAAATGAAAAAAATATTTATAATTTTACTGGTTTTATTTATGCCTGCTTTTGTATTTGCAGGAACAAGCACTTTAACAGAGGCCATGCTGTCAGATTTTAACATTACTATAAATTCAGCAGGGAATGTCAAACAAGCGGCAATAGATTTTAATTCAACATCATTAGCCGCGGATGTTGGCACAATGGGGTTTCATAATTATGCAGGGTATTTAGCAATCACTCATGGTAATTATGATAGATGGATAATAAATGGTTATAAATTCTTACCAGGTGGAAACGGAACATACCAGATAGGTGCAGCTTCGGACGATGTTTTAGGACTTAAGGAATTAAAATTTCTTGTAACTAAAGATTTATACCTATCAAATTTGATATTTACTAAAGGTGGAGACACTGCAAAAATTGGTTCTGAGTCTTTGGCAGATGATGCTGAGATTTCACTTGATGCAGACTCCGCAGGATTTGGCACTATTCAGATAGGGGATAACCAAGAGTTTACGCAATTTAGATTCACAACAGCAGGAGTGGTAACTTTATTAAACAATACTGCGAATGTTGCAAACACAGACTCAGATACAGACCTTTGTATTTATGATGCAGGTGATCACGTTAATATTAAAAATAGATTAGGGTCTGAGCTTACTTTAAGATACGATATTAAGTTTGGCCAAAATTGATCAGGGATAGCGAGTTCTGGAGACTCGTCAACCGTAACAGGTGTTACGATAGGGGATAGTTTAACCGCGCATCATGTTTATACAGACCAAGCGATAATCCAATGTTGTAATCCTGTAATCCATGAGGAAGGAGTGGGGGGGAACACACTCCCAGAAATTAACGCAAGATTCACAGATGCAACTGATTATAATCCTGATTTTATCTGTATTGCGGGAGGCACAAACGATATTCAAGCAGAGGGCGTTGCGGCTTCTATGCAATCAGCAGTTGAGGATATGGTTGCTAAAACTCTTGCAGTAAGCGCTACTCCTATATTAGTAAAAACTCCACCGTTAGGGGTTTCAAGTTACACTGCTATAAGACAGGGCCGTATTGATACTTATAACACTTGGCTTATAAGTTATTGCTCAACAAATGGATATGAGTTAGCAGATACAGATGACACTTTAAGAGATGGTGTTACAAACAAATTAGCGACTGAATATGACTCTGGTGACGGGGTTCATTTAAGTACAGCAGGTTATATAAAAATGGGTAAGCTTGTTGCAGATGCGATTCAAGCAGCAGGGACATGGTAAAGAATTTTAATTTTTTAAAAAGAGGTGACATTATGAAATTTTTAAAAAATATGTGGGATGGTATGCAGCCCAAAACCCGGATGGTGTTCCTGGTTGTTTTTTTTGTATGCCTGACAGCAATTGTCCTGGCATTGATTTTTACCGGGCAGCTGGGTGTGGTTGCAGAATTGTTTAAATAGGATTTCCGGACAATATCAGAAAAATGTATCAGATTGACTGAAAAAAAGGAGAGTTTTTTGCTCTCCTTTGAACAAGTAGGCAAAGAAATAGAGATTGAAATCCCTGCTGATCAACCTAAAGGTATATATAAATTAAAGGCAGATACTTTTTTTTACATGCAGGATGGCGAATTTAAAATAAAAAAATAGATATTATTATTGATTAAATTACTTATCTGAGCCTGATTTGGATTGTCTACTTAGTTCATCCCAGTTAGTTGGAATCTGGCCAGTTCTCAGCATAGATATAAAGATGCTGTAGACATCGTTCTGGTCACCTTGTTTTCTTATGGTAAACTCATCATTCATCCATGCAATAATAATCTTACTTTGGTCGCTACTATATTTAAAAAAAAGTCTATATCTTGCAGGCATTCGATCTTTAGCTCTTTTCCATGAACGGTTTTCTTTGCCTAAGTAGTTCCCTAAATTGAAATGTGGAGCTTGAGGATTTATGGCTATATCTTGAAAAAGAACATAACGTACTTTAGCTAATAGTTTCGTTTTTTTATGGGTTTTGTAATTGTCAGGATTTTTAATATATAATGCTTCAACTTCGTCAGTGAGTTTTTTAAGCATGGTGTGGAATACTACAAAAAAGTATACTTGCCACTCAGTATTCATTTACGAAATATCGACTCCCTCGACTAGTTTATCTATTCGTACCATAAGTTCTGGGTCAGGCTTTGTGATTAAGTGAGGGTTTTCTTCCATAATTTTATCTGCATTCGACAATAATTGATTCAATGTCTTGTCATTATCTTCAGGAAAGTTGTCAGGATCAATAAAGTTTGGATTGATTTTTTTTAGCATATTTTTATATTTTTCATATTCAACGTCATCATGCAAATAATAACATACTCCCATTAGGTGATCCAAAACAATTGAGTCATCTATATTTAATGGGTCAGAGTTGTGGGCATCGAGAGCTTTTTTAAAATATTCAAAAGATTTGTCTAAGAGATCAAAGTTTAATAATGAAATAGCATAATTACAAAGAGTAAATTTGTTATTATTAGAAACCCTAAGGGCTATTTTGTGAAATTTGTACATTCCTTCAATGTCTTTTTGAATGCTTGCAATAACACCTAAAAGAGTATAGGCAATAATAGGTTCCTCTCGAATCATAGCCTCTGCATCGAGTTTAAAAGCGTTTAGTTTGAAAACAAAAGGTTCTCTGTCTATATGGTCTCTTATATTATTTAATTCGACAATTATGTCGTTAAATGTATCGCTAAATTTAGTTTGTGGTATCATTTTTTTTAACCACCTTAATGTATTATTATAAACAAACTATAAGTCATAAAATTAATGCCGTCAATATAGAGATGATAAATAAAAATAGCAACTTAAAAGTATTATCGACAAATTCTAAGAATTCTTCAAGACAAAATCTCTGTTTTTCCCGCATTCTGAGCAGTTCTGGATCTTCTTTGTTTTATCCAAGGGGTTTTTAGTGCCGCAGGTGCAGATCCATTCTGTTTTTGTTACCTTGGAGGATGGTGCAGCAGTTGTGCTTTGACTGGTCGTGTCGAGATTTGCGGGTTCCAGGAGCGGATTTTCTTTGCCTGCAAGTTTATCATTAATTTCTTGTAAGAGATCCACAATTTTGTTCTGCTTCCAGTACCAGCACATGAATTCTCTTAATATTATAAAAAGACCTGCTAAGACTACCAGCATTATCAATATGGGTGTAAAATCGGATCCGAACATGATTAAAACTCCTTGTCCATAGGTTGATATTAGATTATCTGTTAAAACGATCAAAAGGATTTGTATATGTTATTCCTGGCTCCATTGGTATTTCTTTTGAAAAATCACAAATCTCTCGACCACAACTATGACACATATAATGGTATCCATTATTTGCTTTTAGTTTTAATTGCAGTATTGATTTTTTATTTTGATTAAAACATCTTGCACAAAGCCAATGTATAGGTTCTTCTCCTTGTTCGCTTGCCTTTCTTTCAAATACAAAAACCTTTTCACATATTTCTTTAAGTATGTATTTTTCCTTTTCTTTTTCCCATGTTTCAATAGAATTAAGCTTTTGGGTTAAATCATGATTATCCTGCTGCAATTTGCTGTGTTCGGCTTGTACCTCAATGATTCCGGATTGTACTTTAATAATTTCATCATATAGCTCGGAGGTCTTAACTTTAAGCTCAGCATCTTTTGTAATATCTTTTACTGTTTTTGCTATATCTAATGTGGTTTTTATTCCGGTTGCTAATGTAAATGGATCCATTTTTTTATCCTCTATGTAAGTTTAAGGTTTTAAAACCAACATCACACTTGATAGTCTTTTTGCATCCGGAGGCATGTGCAGGCCGCCAAAAATTTCGTGCTTTTTCCAGTCTTGCCATTGTGCATTATAGTTTTCATTCAATATATATAATGAAAGTCTGTATAATCCTTTTGGCCCGCCTTCGTGTATGGTTGTTTGAATCCTGGTGTTTATGGGCAGAGAAAAAGCTTTTGCCCAGCACAGATCTAATTCCGGCTTGTCTACTGCAAGCCAAATATAAGAGCCAGGTTCAATATTATTTGTCTCACATATCACCGTTACCTCATTGCCTGTTTCTGTGCTTTCAACCGGGGAAATAATTCTGCCCCGGGGTTTTGTTGGATCTGGCAGGATAACAGGAACCGGATTCGGTTTGATAATATTTGCCGGGATCGGTTGTGGTGATGATGAAAAAATGGTGGTTGTGTATTGTAAGGCAAATATCAAAAGACATATAATAATCAGGGTGAGAACAGGTGTCCGCTTTGGTTTTTTTTGTCCAGGGGGAACTTGCTTTGTATTTTTTAATGCTTGTTTTAAAGCATCTTTGATTTTTTGTTTATTCATTTGTTGATCAATTACCGTTGTTTTGTAAGGTCGAAGCTGTCGGCATTTTCTGATTTTTCAAATGCATTCTCAATATACTTATCTGGATCATTTAAAAAATCACTTTGGTCTATCAAGGCAATGTATGATCCGTTCAACTGGCTTATGCATTTACATTTCTGACAAGTGTGTTTTTTAGGTATGGCATTTACTCTGTTGTTTTTAATGA
>Ga0307988_1000877_pt1 | contig 18935 bp, 16 predicted proteins | sample EllFjometagen183_FD_203166 | JGI IMG/M metagenome (GOLD analysis project Ga0307988, IMG submission 203166) | Marine microbial communities from Ellis Fjord, Antarctic Ocean - #183 | ecosystem: Environmental > Aquatic > Marine > Unclassified | place: Southern Ocean | collected 2014-10-08 | reverse complement strand
TTGATAGTACACTTTTTAAAGATTTCTTAATCAATAGAAAAAAACCAAATAAATGTGGCTATTTTAGAGATCAATAATGTACATTTTAAAAATGATTCAGGCGACAAGTGTCTTGACAACGACCGGTGGCAAGTTTGTGCTCGCTTTCCCGTAGCGCTTCCTCTATTTTCTTTCGTTCGGTGATAACCTCAGAGTATATAATAATCCCACCGATTGAACCGTTGGATTCATACCATGGACGGCATTCCCAGCGCGTCCAATCTACCGAGCCATCATCTCTATAATAAGGATCATCCTCCCCGATTAACACCTCACCAGCTAATGATCTTTTATGCACGTCTCGCCATTTTTGAGGAAGATCTGGAAAAACGTCATAGTGATGTTTCCCAATCACATTTTGCTTTTTAACTTTGTATTCTTTTAGATATCGTTTGCTTACATATATGTATTTTAAATCCCTGTCATGGACTGCAATTGCACTGCGGGCATGAGAAATAATATAATCCATCAAATCGTGGGAGTGAATAAGTTGTTCTTCATTGTGTTTGATATAAGATTCTGCTTGCTCTAATTCCTTAATTTTTTTTTCTAATTCTTTATAGGTAGGTTTTTCAGTCATTCGAGTCCCCTTTTAATATCAAAATGGACTTGTTTCTTATATTGAAATGCTTGCCATATTTCACACGCACTCCAAACTTTAAAATTACAATAATTATTTTAATACTCTGATCCAATTCAATTACTTTACAGTATGTTGTGATGTAGAACAAATCAATTTTCATAAATTAAATTCAAATATATAGGAAATCGCATGACCAAGTGAATCAAGGTCCCAGTATTTTTTATTGGACTAACAGGAACCGGCAATCATCCTGAAATGGTGCGAACTATATTTATTATAGTTTTCTCAACCTCTGGATTTTAAACATCAGGACTATTATTAATAGCGGGGTAGAGTGCGTTTACCTATTGAAGCAGGCCTTTTTAAGTGAACGGATGGGAAAAGTAAAATGTAGATGATCCAGACCGGGAAAATAATGGAACGGATTTTCCCGGCCTTAATTTTTATGGATTACAGCATTTCAATGGCGCAGGCCATGGCAACGCCTCCGCCTCCGCAGAGGGTAGCAAGGCCCAGGGTGTTACCCCGTTTTTTCATGGCATGGATCAGGGTTGTCATGATCCTGGCTCCGGTGGAGCCCACGGGATGGCCAAGCCCTATGCCGGAACCGTTGATATTGGTTATTTCACGGTTCAAGCCCAACTCTTTTTCACAGCCGATATATTGGGAAGCAAAGGCTTCGTTCACCTCCACAAGTTCAAAATCATTTATGCCAAGGCCGGATCTTTCCATGAGGTTTTTTACGGCCGGCACCGGGGAAATTCCCATGACGGTGGGGTGGCAGGCACCCATGCCGCTGGCCTTGATCTTTGCAATGGGGGCAAGTCCCAGATCTTTTGCCTTTTCCGCAGACATGATGACCATGCCTGTAGACCCGTCATTGATGCCCGAGGAATTACCGGCAGTTACTTTTCCTGTTTTGGGAATAAAGGCCGGGGGCAGGGCCGCCAGTTTTTCCATGGTCATGCCGGGGCGGAAGTGTTCGTCTTTGTCAAAGATCAGGGGTGGTTTTTTGCGCTGGGGCACTTCAATGGGAACGATTTCTTCTGCAAAGGAACCGTCATTGGTGGCCCGTTCTGTATTGTTATGGCTTCTCAGGGCCACCTCATCCATCTCTTCCCTGCTGATGTTAAGGTGGTGGGCCACAAATTCAGCTGTATGACCCATGATATAGGGTTTGCCCATGAAATAGCTGGCAGGGGCTTCAGATGTATTCAAAGGGGTGGAGTCATCAAAGGGGAGGACATGGGAGCCGCAGTGGAGGGCATGGATCATGGCATCTACAAACTGGGTGTCCTGGAGACGGCATCCCCATCTTGCCCTGGGCACGGTATAGGGAACCCCGGACATATGCTCTGCACCCCCGGCCAGGATGATATCTGCCATGCCGGCCATGATCATGGCGGCTCCGGAAAGAACCGATTCCATGCCTGAAATACAGACCCGGTTTATGGTAACGGCCGGGATCGAATCGGGAATCCCGGCCATGAGAGCTGCCACCCGGGCAGTGTTCAAGGTGTCATGATGCTCCACGCAGGTGCCGTAGCGGACATCATCAATGAGGGCAGGGTCAATTTTGGCCCTTTTTATGGCTTCTTTCATGGTTACGCTGGCAATGGTGGCGCCGTTGAGATTTTTTAAGGTGCCGCCAAAAGCCCCAATGGCGGTTCTGCATGCGGAAACAATGACTACATCTTTCATGTTTATATCCTTTATAACGAAAGTAGATTTGAGTTGTGAGTAGTGAGAGTAAAATGTTGTAATTTTTTTTTCATATCTCAATACTCACAACTTTTATTTTTTGTTGGTTATTTTGATCCAAAGGCTTCTTCGGAAATATCCATGATTGCTGTGTCCCCTGCCATGATAACATCCATTTTGCCCCGGGTTGCAGGCAGGATGGAAGTGATGAAAAACTGGGCACTTTTGAGCTGGCCCTGGTAAAAGGCGATATCCTTTTTTTTGGGTTTGTCTGAAAGTTTTTCAAGGGCAGTCACAGCCCGCCAGAGAAGCATCCAGGCCATGAGGGTGTCACCAGTGACATCCAGGAAGGGATGGGCATGGGCAAAGGCTGTGGAAATGTCTGTAGTGCCCATCATTGCTGAGAGAGTTTGGGCGGTTTCCATGAGTCTGGTTACGGTGGTATCCATCATCTGTGCCAGGGGGGTTAGTTCCTGGACCCCTTTGGCGGTTTCAATGGTTTTTTTGACCTCATCCATGAGGTCAGCAAAGGCTTTGCCCTTGTTGAGCATGAGCTTTCTGCCCAGAAGATCCATGGCCTGGATTCCATTGGTGCCTTCATAAATCTGGGTGATTTTACAGTCCCGGAGTAATTGTTCCTGGGGATATTCTTTGGTAAATCCATATCCGCCAAAAACCTGGACTCCCTGGCTGCACATCTCAAAGGCCCGGTCTGTGATATACCCCTTTGCCACAGGAATGAGCACGTCAATTAGCCCCTGGTACCGGGCCTTGTCCTCTTCATTGTCACTGAGTTTCATCATATCTTCCATGAGCCCCACATAAAAAAGGATGCTTCTCATTCCTTCTGAATGGGATTTCATGGTTAAAAGGATACGCCGGATGTCCGGATGCTGAATAATAGGGACCCCGGGAGAATCTTTTCCTGCGGTTAAAGCTTTGCCCTGGACCCTTTCCCTGGCATAGTTCAGGGCATTGAGATAGGAGGCTGAGGCACAGGCAAACCCCTGCATGCCTACATGGAGCCGGGCTTCATTCATCATGACAAACATGGCCTTCATGCCTTTGTTTTCCTGACCCAAAAGGGTTCCCCTGCACTGGTCTTTTCCGCCCAGGGCCATGGAACAGGTGGGACTGCCGTGAATACCCATTTTCTCTTCAATGCCCGTACACACCACATCATTGAATTTTCCAATGCTGTGGTCGTCATTGACCCAGTATTTGGGTACCAGGAATAGGGAGATCCCAGCGGTGCCGGCAGGGGCACCCTCTATTCTTGCCAGGACCGGGTGGATAATATTGTCCACCAGATCATTTTCTCCGGAGGAGATAAAAATTTTGTTTCCGGTGATGGAATAGGTCCCATCTTCGTTTTTAACAGCTTTGGTGGTGAGGGCTCCTACATCAGATCCGGCTTCCGGCTCTGTAAGCAGCATGGACCCTCCCCAGATTCCTGCGTACATTTTTTTCAGGAAAAGTTCTTTTTGTTTTTCCGTGCCAAAGCGTTCCACCAGTTTGCCAGCCCCATGGAGGAGAATAACGTGCAGCATAAAGGGAAAGTTAGCCCCGTTAAAATAACTATTGGCTGCCAGGGCGACGGTGGAAGGCATTCCCTGGCCACCCCAGGCAGGGTCATCGCACATGGCAATCCATTCCCCTTTGCAGAATAATTCATATGGCCTGTGAAAGACCTTGGGGACGGTTACCCTGCCATTGTCAAAAGTGCATCCCTCTTCGTCCGCCTCTTTGAGATAGGGGAACAGCTCCTTTATGGAAAGGTTCCGGGCTTCTGATACCACCATGTCAATGGTTTTTTTGTCAAAATCTTCAAAAAGCTCAAATTCACTTAATTTTTCTACATGTAATTGTTCGTGGAGAACAAAATCCACATCTCTTCTGTCGGCAACCACCTGGGCCATATTTTCCTCCGGATTCTAAGGACCAAAAAGTTTATAATTTGAACGAAATTGTTTGTCTTTTGGCCCATCTACTTCGTTGCATCAAAGGCCGAATACGTATAGTATGCAACCTTTAATTCGCCTTGTATATGGGTCAAAATCTTGCGCTATTTCTGCTCAACTTATTTCATTTGCGGTCCTAAAGTAATAAATATTTGATTATTTGGTATAGTCGTAAAAACCTTTTCCGCTTTTCCGGCCAAGATATCCAGCCCGGACCATTTTTCTCAGCAGGGGAGCCGGCCTGTATTTGTCTTCCCCCAATTCCTTGTGAAATCCATCCAGGACCAGGAGTATGGTGTCCAATCCCACCATATCGCCCAGGGCCAGTGGGCCGATGGGGTGGTTGGCGCCCAGGGTCATGGCATTGTCTACGTCCTCTGCGCTGGCAATTCCTTCTGCCAGGACGAATATGGCTTCATTGATCATGGGACAGAGGATACGGTTAACGGCAAAACCCGGGGCCTCTTTCACCTCAATGGATGTTTTCTGGATTTTTTCCACAAAATCCTTGGCAATATTCAGGGTATCGTCAGAGGTGGCAAATCCCCGGATTAATTCCACCAGCTTCATCACAGGTACTGGATTAAAAAAATGCATGCCCACAAATTTTTCAGGGCGTTTGGTTACACTGGCCATCTCCGTGATGGATAATCCTGAGGTGTTGGAGGCAAAGAGGGTTTCTTTTTTACAGATATTGTCCAGTTCCTGGTAGACCTGTTTTTTGATTTCCATGACTTCAATGATGGCTTCAATGATCAGGTCCGCATCCTGGGCTGCCATGGTCAAGTCTGTAGTTCCAGTGATCCGGCCCATGACTTTATCTGCCTCTGCCGGGTCCATTTTCCCCTTGGTCACAGCCCTTTCCAGATTGCCTTTGATCCCGGTGATTCCGTTTTCCACAAACCGGTCTTCCATATCCCGGATCATGACCTCAAATCCTGCCTGGGCAGCAATTTGTGCAATACCAGATCCCATGATTCCAGCCCCGAGGATACACACTTTTTTAATTTCCATTTTTTTCTCCTGAATTGTTTGTAAAATTTTTATTTTGCCTTTCTTTGAAATAAGCATAAATTGTGCCATTTATAAAGGACCTCTGATACCAGGGTGCTTCATGGGAAAGGCTGGGAGGGTGTTGGTTTTTTCAGGAGTTTTGTTTGTTAACTGTGCCATAGCAAAGAAAAATCTATTCTATTTTCCAGATTTATTATAAGCTGTCAAATAGAATAGAAAAGTAAAAAGATTCAGGAGGCCCAATGGAGGTTGATGAAAAAGATTTTTTCAGGGAAGCTACATTAAAATTATGCTCCAGTCTGGAAATTGAGCGGGCGCTTCACCAGTGCCTATTGTATGTCCGCAGGTTTATCCCAGCAGGACAGATGGGGTTTTATGTTTTCCACAAGGAAGAAGGGGTTGTGGAAACCATTGCCCATGCCACTGACCAGGGAGGGATGGCCACCTACATGAAGATCCCTTTGTCAGCCAGGGGCAGAAGACAGATCAACGATGGCAGACTTGGAAGGGTCCGGGTCATTGACCGGCTGGGAGATGATCCTATTACAGGTCCTGTGGCTGATCGCCTTAAGGCCTGGGATTTTTCTGCCGTGGTAATGGATCTTGTGTTGGAAAAGACTATGCTGGGAATATTCAGCGTATTTAACAATGGCCGGGAAAAATTTTTACCCGAGCATGTCCGTCTTTTAAGTCTTTTGGACAAACCCTGCGCCATTGCCCTGACCAACAGCTTACGGTTTCGGGAATTGAAAAATCTTAAGGAAGTTCTGGCCGATGACAACCGATATCTCCAGGACGAGTTGAATAAAATGACCGGGGAAAAGGTGGTGGGTTCCAATCAGGGTCTGGCAGGGGTTATGGAAATGGTCCACAAGGTTTCTCCCCTTGAAAGCCCGGTCCTTTTGCTGGGGGAAACCGGTACTGGAAAAGAAGTGATTGCCAATGCTATTCATAATCTTTCCCTTAGAAAGGACGGGCCCTTTATCCGGGTGAACTGCGGGGCTATACCGGCCTCCCTTCTAGACAGCGAATTGTTTGGTTATGAAAAAGGGGCTTTTACCGGTGCCATTGCCAGGAAACGGGGCAGGATTGAAAGGGCCCAGGGCGGGACCCTTTTCCTGGATGAGATCGGGGAATTGACAGCAGAGGCTCAGATTCGCCTGCTCAGAGTTCTTCAGGAAAAAGAGATTGACCGGGTGGGGGGCAGTGAAACCGTAAGGGTAAATATCCGGATCATTGCCGCAACCCACAGGAATCTGGAGGATATGATGGAAAAGCAGAAATTCAGAGCAGATCTGTTTTTCAGGCTAAGGGTCTTTCCAATTCTTATTCCACCTTTGCGGGATAGAAAAACCGATATTCCGGCACTTATCCGGCATTTTATTCAAAAAAAATCCAAGGAAATGAAACGTCCTCAAATCCTTTCCCCATCCCCTGAGGCCATGACCCGGCTCATGAATTACCATTGGCCGGGCAATATCCGGGAGCTTGAAAATGCTGTTGAGCGCTCCCTGATCCTGGACCGGAAAGATTATTTGTTTTTCAAGGAAATCGGCAAAGGAGGAGCCCTTACCACCTCTGCTTCATTATATATAGGAGAGAATGGATATACCAGCAGGGAATTTTCTGATGCTGATTTGGAGATGGACCAGGTGATATCCGTTCATATTTGTCATGTCCTGGATCTGTGCAAAGGCCGGGTGGAAGGGGAAAAAGGTGCTGCCAGACTGCTGAATATCCACCCCTCCACTTTGCGCAAGAGGATGAAAAAATTGAATATCCCCTTTGGTCGGAAGGCTGGATCGGAAAATAGCTGATTCGTTTAAATAGCTGTAAATTTATTTTTATATGGACAAATTCAGGTGATATTTTATATGATCATCAAGACGATTACTCAAAATTATCTGGAGGCGAAATATGAAATCGATCCAGGCGGATTTTCAAAAAGATCCACAGGAAATAAAGATCAAACCAGGCGCAACTCAAGAGGACTGGGTAGAGGTGTGCAAAAGGTTCAACGATGATGTGCAAAGGGTATGTGATGTCGTAGACCTTGAGGACTATACCGGCCTTTATGAATGTTTTGATGATGGGAATAAGGCTTTTTTTTTCCTTGTGAAAGAGGACAAGTCCTTGTTCCGGATGAAACGAAGGTATTTTTTGGATAATGTGGGCATAAAAAAATAAGGACAAGTCCTTTTCGTTGGGAATATTACTCTTTGATGGATTGGGGCAGAGTGTTCAATGGCAAAAGGTGTAAAACAAAATCTGGTCAGTGACAAGATTATCAATATTTTAAAGAAATTTATGATTTTTGATGATCTGGAAGAAAAAGATATCAAGAAAATATTGAGTATGGAGGCAAAATCCAATGATTCCTATCAGGGCCGGATTGCCAAACTCTGTCAATACAAGGCTGGTGAAACTGTTATCCGGGAAGGAGAATTTGACTGCTGGTCTTTTTGGGTGGTGAAAGGAGTTTTTGATGTTATTCAGAATAAAGAATCCATTACTACTTTTTCAAATCCAGGGGAAATATTCGGGGAAATGAGTGTGATGGAAGGTATCCCCAGGACTGCCTCCGTTATCTCGGTTACGAATGGGGTTTGTCTTTGCATTGATATGTCTGTGATTGAAAACCTTGAAGATCAGACAGTCCGGACCACTATCAAAAATGGATTTTATAAGGTGATTCTGGCACGGCTGAGAACGACCAAGGACAAAGTGATGACAGAAAAACAACGGCTTGAAATAAAATATGCTGACCTTCTAAGCTTTGAAGAAAAGATCCGGGCAAAAGCAAAGAAATAAAAAACCTAAGTCTATCGGGCCTTTGATGCAACGCAGTAGATGGATCAAAAGACAAGCAATTTCGTTCAAATTATAAAATTTGCGGTCCTAAATCAGTCCAGTATGTTGATACTGGAATTTAAAGATTCAATTCCTCAACCCAGCCTGCAAATCTTCTGGCATGGCCTTTATTGATTTTTTCCAGCTCCTCTATAATCAAAGGGGGGTTCATGGTTTTATTCCTGTTTTTTGGGCTTTTGGAAAAATATTTATCAGCGCAACAGATTATTTTTTCTTCAAGGGTGAGAGGAACCATATCCCTGTGCGGCAAGGGCAGATTTTTCTGGATAATATTTTCCAGGGTGATGCCGGCCCCGGTATGTCGCTCGGCAACAAGGCCAAAATCAGGATCAAGCCCCTGTTCATCCAAGATCTGCCGGCCCAGATACCCATGGCAGATATAGGGATGTTCACCCATACATCCAATGGATTCAGCCCGGGTCATGAAAATACCGATATCATGGAGCATGGCTGCTTTTTCAATAAATTTAAGATTCGGCCCAAGATGGGGTAGGTTCCGGGCTATTTCCAGGCTTTTTTGGGCCACCTGCCGGCTGTGGCCCACCAGGATTTTGTACAGGGAAGATTCCGGGGAATAATATTTTTCAATTAGGGATAAAGGATCCATGACGGGTATCAGGACAAGAGTACCCTTTCAATAAAGGGGTCCAGATCTCCATCCAAAACTCTGTCCACATCACCGATTTCATGGCCGGTTCTATGGTCCTTGACCATGCGGTAGGGGTGGAGAACATAGGAACGGATCTGGCTTCCCCAGGCAATATCATCCTTGCCATCGTGGAGATTCTGCATTTTTTGATTCTGTTTGTCCTTTTCCAGTTGATAGAGGCGGGATGTAAGTACTTTAAAGGCGATTTCCTTGTTCCTGTGCTGGGAAGATTCCTGCTGACACTGGGCCACAACCCCTGTGGGCAAATGGGTGATACGCACAGCAGAACTGGTTTTGTTGACATGCTGACCACCGGCGCCGCTTGCCCTGTATACGTCTATTCTCAAGTCACTTTCATCAATGTCTATTTTGATTTCATCCTTGATTTCAGGATAGACAAAAACAGAGGCAAAGGAAGTGTGGCGCTTTCCACTGGCATTAAAGGGTGAGATGCGAACCAGCCTGTGGACTCCGGATTCCACCTTCATGAACCCATAGCAGTTTTCACCGGAAACCCGGAGGGTTGCCCCTTTGATTCCTGCCTCGTCGCCTGGTTGAAAATCAATGATCGTGAGTTTATACCCTTTTTTGTCAATCCACCGGGTATACATCCTGAATAATATTTCAGCCCAGTCCTGGGAGTCAGTACCGCCGGCACCGGCATTGATGGAGACCAGTGCATCCCGTGCATCGTCTTCATGGGTGAGGGTGATGTCCAGGGAAAATTTTTTAATTTTTTTTTTCAGATTCGCCAGAAGGACGGCCACCTCCTGTTCGCTTTCTTTGTCCGATTCTTCGTGGGCCATATCCAGCAATAGGTCTGCCTCTTCAATATCATTGAAAATAGTCTTACAGGTTTCAATGAGATTGGATAGAGTATTCCGTTCCTTTAAAAAGCTTGTGGCCTTTTCTGCATCGTTCCAGAAATCTTGTTTGGCAATGAAATGTTCCAGCTCGCCCAGGCGTTTTTCCTTTACCGGGAGGTCAAAGATACTCCTTGAGCTGGTCTGCTTTAGCGGAAATAGAGGAAATGGTTTGTTTTAATTCTGCACTCATATTTGGGTTCTCCTAAAGAGTTTGTTTATACCTTTTATCATAAAGCCAAGGCAGATTGCAACCAATGCAGCCATACCCGCAAGATCCGGGTACCTGGAAAAAAAGGTGATTTCATGTAAGGCCGGCATTGGCCGGGTGATGGCAGCATCTGTAAACAGACTGGTTTCTTCAATGATCCGGCCATTGGGGTCAATGAAACCGGATATGCCGGTGTTGGCAGCCCTGACAATACTTCTCCGGTTTTCAACAGCCCTGAGCACGGCAATGGAAAAATGCTGTCTTGGGGCCGAGGTGTTTCCAAACCAGGCATCATTGGTCATTGTGGTCAGAATATCGGCTCCATTTTTAACAAATTCACAGGCAATGGAAGGGAAAAGGATTTCAAAACAGATCAGCACCCCGGTTTTGTAATCCTTGAATTGAAGAGGAGTAAATGTATTGTCACCTGCACTGAAATTTCCAGCCTGGGCAGTGATTTTTCCAAGAAATCCCAGATAATTTTGAAAAGGAACATATTCCCCAAAGGGCACCAGATGGTTTTTGTCATAAAAGTCAGTGACAATGGAGGCAGGGCTGAGCATATAAGCCCTGTTATAATATTTAAAATTTTCCTGACCGGTTTCAACGGCTGGGCTGCCTAGGAGGAAATTGGTTTTGGCCTTGCGGATATAGGCATCCACCTGAATGGAATAATCCGTGTCATATCCGTAGTAAAAAGGCAGCGCAGTTTCCGGCCAGATGATGAGGTCTGGATTTGTTTGGGCCGCTGCCAGGGAAAGGCTGCCGTATTTTTTTATGGTGAAGTCTTTAAATGCTTTATCCCATTTAAGATTCTGGGTGATATTACCCTGGATAACAGAAATTTCTGGTTTTGGGGCTACCTGGATCAGGGAGTCAATTGTCTGGATTCTTGCCCTGCCATAGGCCAGAGCAGACCCTATAAGCACCAGGGTATAGCAGAAAATAACCAGTATTGTTCGGCCATTGCCTGCTACCCTTTGGTTAGAAATCAGCAACGGTCTGAAATAAAGCCAGATCCCGGTGATTAGAAAATTGCAAAGCACAAGTAAAAAAGAAAGACCCAAAACACCTGCCAGGTCAGCCACCTGGACCAGAGTTGCGTTTGAATACTGGCTATAACCCAGAATCCCCCAGGGGAATCCTGTCAGGGCATGGGCTCTTATATATTCAAGCCCCACCCAGAGGCATGCTCCACCCAAGGGCATTACACCAGGGCTCAGGTCCAGTTTTTTGAGTAAAAAGGTAAATCCTCCGATATAGAGGGAAAGATACAGGCACAAAAGAGCCAGAGTCGAAAGGGCAAGCAGAGGATGGAGGCCGCCGTAAATGGTCACCGTGGGAATAATCCAGTAAATAAGGGTCAAAAAATGAATAAATCCCGTTATAAAGCCTGCATAAAATGAGACTCTGGGTGTCATGGACTGGATGGAAACCAGCAAAGGAACCAGAGCGATAAAGGCAAGGTAGAACTGACTTGAGTCGGGAAAAGAAGCGGTGAGCATTAATCCACTGATCAGTGCAGGAAAATAGAGTAATAAAAAGGACATATCTTTTTTGAGAAGCATTTTTTTTCTGGGTCTTTTTTTATTTTTTTTCGTTGTCTTAGTAAAATGAGAAAAAGTTTGCTATACTTATCAGTTAGTCAAGTCTTCGTCAATTTGCGAAACAGAAATCGGTTAATTTTTATGGCAGAAGAATATCATAAAAGCAATTTTGAAAAAAAATTGAATAAATTGACCCACCCCCTGGAATCCAGAGAGATATCCCATAATCCATCAGAGCAACCCGTCCAAGGACAAATTGGGTTGAGTGCCCAGCAGATGAAGACTTTGCTGACAGCTTCACCTGCCGGCATCGGGATCGTCAAAGGCCGGATATTGGGCTGGGCCAATGAGAGTCTTTATTCTCTGCTGGGATATGAATATGGATCCCTTGAGGGAAAAAATTCCCAAATATTGTATCCTACTCAAAAGGAGTATAAAAGAGTCAGAGCAAGACTTGCAATGGATTTGGAAAAACACGGTACAGCTGTGGTTGAAACAAGACTTTCCAGAAAAGACGGTATCACCTTTGACTGCAGGATACGAATATCCCACCTGGACCCCCGTGACCCGGAAAAGGGACACGTGGTGGTTGTAACGGATATTTCAGAGTTAAAATCCCTTCAGATTCAACTCCAGCAGGTCCAGAAGATGGAAGCTATCGGGGTTCTGGCCGGTGGGATTTCCCATGATTTTAATAATATTTTAATGGGGGTGCAGGGGCATTTATCCCTTATGCGCATTGATGGCACTGCCTCGGAAAAAATTGTTTCCCATATCCATCAGATTGCAAAATTGGTGGATACGGCTGCAGAACTGACAGGGCGGCTCCTGGGTTTTGCCAGGGGTGGGAAATATCAGATTTCCGAGCTGGATGTAAATATGGTATTGGCAATGGCGTTGAATATATTTAAGCCCTCCAGGAAAGATATTACTATCCATGAATCACTGGATAAAAGACTCCATTTGGTTGAAGGGGATCATTCACAACTGGAACAGGTCTGCCTCAACATTTTGATGAATGCATCCCAGGCAATGATTGATCCAGGGGAAATATTTGTCAGCACCCAGAATATTGTTGTTAGCGAGGACCATGGCTACCCCTTTGAAGTGGCTCCTGGCAAGTATATAGAAATATCAATCAGGGATTCCGGTATCGGCATGGATACAAAAATCCAGAAAAAAATATTTGATCCATTTTTTTCCACCAGGACAACCGGGGAGACACAAAGCAGGGGGCTTGGGCTTTCTAGTGTATTTGGGATTGTAAAAAATCATGAAGGATTTATCACTGTTGAGACTTTAAAAGGGAAAGGTTCCACCTTTACTGTCTTTCTGCCTGCTTCCAGTAAGATTCTAACCAGGGATGACCAAACAGAGACCCAGGCCTTTGAGCAAATGCCCAAAGGGTCTGAAACCATTTTGCTGGTGGATGATGAAGAAAATATTTTAACAATATGGAAAAATTTTCTTGAAAAGTTGGGGTATAAAACCATCCTTGCCAGGAATGGGCTGGAGGCTGTCAAGATTTTCAGCTTATTTAAAGACAGAATTTCATTGGTGGTATTGGATTTGATCATGCCTGGAAAGGATGGTACAAAAGTGTTTTCTGAAATTAAGCAAATAAAGGATCAGATCAGATTTCTGATCACCAGCGGGCATCCCATGGATGAAAAGGTGGAAGGTCTTTTAAGTCAGGGTTGCCATGCATTTATTCAGAAACCCTTTGCTTTGAATGAATTTTCCAGGATGGTCAGAACCCTCCTTGACAAGAAGCATTCCTGACACAGGATTTTTTACCATATGATGTTTACCGATTGGCTTTTGTCTCTATAGCCCAGGGTCTGGGACCGGGTAAAGAATTCATTTTGCAGCGCAGGAGTATGATTGCGCTTTACAATCAGGCACCTAAATGATATTTTAAGCAGATCATTGGATGATCGATATAATGGCATCATCAGGAGTGTTTTATGAAACAGATAGAGATTCGATATGGGGATAATATTGAGACGCATGCAACAGATGAAAAATCTTTTGATCAGATGTTTCAATCGGTTAATCCCATGTTTTGTTTTTCAAAACGTATCTGGAAGCCCCAGATGGATATATTTGAAACAAGAAACGAGATTATCATCCAGGCTGAAATAGCTGGAGTAAGCAGAAAAGATATCATTATTGAAGTCAGTAACAAGGCAATTAAAATTTCCGGAAAGAGGAATAGCAATTATCCTGATCCCACAGCAACGTTCAGGCTTGCGGAGATCCAATTCGGCCAGTTTGAGAGGGTTCTTTATCTGCCAAGTGTAATTGATATTGAAAAGGTATCTGCTTTGTTTTCCAACGGGTTTCTGGAGTTAACCCTGGGAAAATTGTTCAATAAAAATATAAAAACAAAAACAGATGTTTCTCTGGATTTTATGTAAGCCAGAATTCCAAAAGGTATCCCCATGGATGATCTCAGACATCCCTCAACCCAGATAAAAACCAACGACATCCCCAAAAAAATCCCTATTCTGCCCATTGTAGACACCAATTTGTTTCCCAAGATGGTTCTGCCCCTGGTTTTGATTCAAAAGGAAGCCATTGATTTAATTGATGAAGCCATGGCAGGCAACAGGATGCTGGGATTATTATTGTCAAAACGTTCTGATCTTTCCTCAAAGCATACAGCAGAGGATCTCTATCGGTTTGGCACCGTGGCAGTGATTTTGAAAATGTCTAAAATGGAGGATGAAAAAGCCCAATTGCTCATCCAGGGACTGGATCGGTTCAAAGTTGTCAAATTTCTCCATGGCAAGAAGTATATGCAGGCGGAAATTGAGGTCAGAGAAAATAAAAATGCCGGTCGAAATAAGGAAAATCGGGCTTTAATGACCAATATTGTTGAGCAGTATGAAAAAGTTGTTGCCCTTTCCCCTGGCCTGCCATCTGAGATTGGACATATGATCAAGTCCCTTCAGGAACCCAATGTACTGGCAGATATGGTTGCCTCCACCATCAATGCTCCGGTAAAGGAAAAGCAGAATATCATTGAGCTGCTGGATGTTAACCTCAGGTTGAAAAAAGTCACCCGCATGGTCAATGACCAGCTTGAAATTCTTGAAATGGGATCCAAAATCCAGAACCAGGTCAAGGAAGACATGGACAAGCGTCAGCGGGAATATTATTTGCGGCAGCAGCTTAAAGCCATTAAGGAAGAGTTGGGTGAAACCGATGAGGCAAGTGTTGAAATCAGGGAATACCAGACCCTTATTCATGAAAAGGCCCTGCCTGAAGAGGCCAGAAAAGAGGCGGAACGGGAGTTGAACCGTTTGTCCAGGATGCATCCCTCTTCGTCGGAATATGTTGTGGCCTCCACCTATCTGGACTGGCTCACCTCTTTGCCTTGGCAGGAAACATCCCGGGATCTTCTGGACATTAAAAAGGCCAGGCAGGTCCTGAACCAGGACCACTATGGCCTTGCAAAGCCCAAAAAACGCATACTTGAATACCTGGCTGTACGAAAACTTAAAAAAGATTCCAAAGGCCCTATCCTCTGTTTTTCAGGCCCGCCTGGCACGGGAAAAACCTCCCTTGGCCGGTCCATTGCTAAGGCCCTTGGCCGGGAATTTGTCCGCATTGCCCTGGGCGGTGTCCGGGATGAAGCTGAAATCAGGGGTCATAGGAGGACCTATGTGGGCGCCCTTCCCGGACGGATTATTCAGCAATTGAGAAAGGCCGGCAAAAAAAATCCTGTTTTTATGCTGGATGAGATTGACAAGGTTAACTCTTCCTACCACGGAGACCCCTCCTCCGCCCTTTTGGAAGTCCTTGACCCGGAGCAGAATTTTTCCTTTACCGATCATTATCTGGACGTGCCCTTTGACCTTTCCGATGTTATTTTCCTGACCACGGCCAATGTTCTACACACCATTCCTCCGCCACTTCGTGACAGGATGGAGGTTCTGGAACTCACCGGGTATACCCAGGATGAAAAATTGAAAATTGCCACCCGGTATCTCATCCCCAGACAAAGGGAAGCCAATGGGCTCAATGCCAGCCATATACGATTCACCCCGGGTGCGGTTAAAAATATTATTGCCGGCTATACCCGGGAATCCGGGTTGCGGAACCTGGAGCGGAAAATCGGGGCGATCTGCAGGGGAGTTGCCAGTAAGGTTGCAGAGGAAGAAGCCACAAGTCTTGTGATAGGCCAGGAAAATATTTCAGAGTTTCTGGGACCGGTTCAGAACATGCCTGACCTGACCCTCAGGATAAATAGTCCCGGTGTGGTGGTGGGGCTTGCCTGGACTCCTTTTGGCGGGGAAGTTCTCTTTGTTGAGGCCGTTTCCATGAAGGGGGGCAAGGGCCTGACCCTTACGGGACAGCTGGGGGATGTGATGAAAGAATCTGCCAGCACTGCCTTGAGCTTTATCCGGTCCCATGCCGGAGAGCTTAAAGTGGATGAGGCCTTTTTTGAAAATAATGATATTCATATCCATGTGCCAGAGGGCTCAATCCCCAAGGACGGACCCTCAGCCGGCGTGACCATGCTGACAGCATTAATTTCTTTGATTTCCGGCAGACGGGTGCGCCGGAGACTGGCCATGAGCGGTGAAATCACCCTCAGGGGTGAGGTGCTGCCCGTTGGAGGGATCAAGGATAAGGTGATTGCTGCCCACAGAGCCGGGATAAAATCCATTATCCTGCCTTTATGGAATAAAAAAGACATGGGAGATGTGCCTGACCATATCAAAGACCACATGGATTTCTTTTTTACCGATAAAATGGAAGATGTGCTAACCAGAGCTTTTGACATATGAGAAAACAACTATTTCCCCTGACTGGGATCGGATTCGGAGTCCTCTTTTTCATTTTTCTTGCGTCTGGATGTTCTAAAAAGCTGGATTCCCCCTATGAATATGGTCACCGGCCATCGCCTGAAAGTTCGGGACAAAAGGCAGGCCGGACCCCAGCCACCCAAAGGCCCTATACCATCAAAGGTAAGCAATATACTCCCATGGCCAGCGCCCAGGGGTATGTGGAAAAAGGTCTTGCTTCCTGGTATGGGAAAAAATTCCACGGTAGAAAAACATCCAATGGGGAAACCTATGATATGTATGCCATGACTGCTGCCCACAAGACCCTTCCCATGGGAACCTGGGTAAAGGTGAACAATCTGGGCAATAATCGGGAAATCATTGTCAGGGTCAATGACAGGGGACCCTTTGTCAGGGGAAGGATTATTGACCTTTCCTATACCGGTGCCAAAAAAATGGGTATGGTGGGACCGGGCACGGCCAGGGTGAAGGTTACAGCCCTTGGAAGGGCCACCTCCTATTCAAAAAAGACCAAAGTTCCAGTGGCATTTACGCCAGTCAATTATTGGAAGGGCAATTTTACCGTTCAGGTGGGAGCCTTCCAGATAAAAACCAATGCAGAAAATTATAGGAAAAAATTGTCCAATACCTATATGAATGCCCATCTCATCCCCTATGAGGATGACAGAGGCAGCTTTTTCCGGGTCAGAATAGGCAGATTCACCAATCTGAAAGATGCAGAACGGTTCAGTGAAAAACTCATGGAACAGGGCTTTGAACAGGCCTTTGCCGTTGCAGAATAAAGGGCCGGACATGGGGTATACTATTTTTATGGACAGGGACGGTGTTATCAATGAGGATTCCCCAGCCTATATCAAGCATTCTTCAGAATTCCATTTTATTCCCAAAAGTCCCCAGGCCATTGCCCTGCTTACCCAATACGGGTTTGATGTCATCCTGATCACCAACCAGTCTATCATTGGCCGGAAAATGGTGACCCCCCAAGTGCTGGATGCCATATTTGAGAAGCTGAAAACAGGGGTGAAAGAGGCAGGGGGTCAAATCAAGGATATCTTTTTTTGCCCCCATACGCCAGATGCGGGATGTGAATGCCGTAAACCGCTTCCCGGACTGATTTATAATGCCATGAAAACCCATGCCATAGATCCCGGGCATTCCCTGATGGTGGGGGATTCTGTCAAGGATATTGAGTGTGGCCTTGCTGCCGGATGTGCCAAAAATCTTCTGGTTGCCACGGGCAATGGAAAAAAAGCCCTTAAAACCCTTGGAAACAAAGGCATTGTCCCGGATTTTTTTGGAAAAGATCTGTTTGAAACAGCCCTTTGGATAATTCAGAACGTGAATCCTGAATGATTACCATTAAAGGGGTGCTCACCCGTCTTACATTTCAGAATCTTGAAAATCATTATACGGTTTGTAAGGTCAAGGTGGAAAAAATCAATGACCCCATTGTGGTGGTGGGTCATCTGGCCGGGGTGGGTGAGGGGGAGAGCCTGACCCTTACCGGGAAATGGGCATCTCATCCTAAATACGGGGATCAGTTCAAGGCTGAGACCTATAGGGTGACCCTGCCGGCAACAATTTCCGGCATCAGAAAATATCTGGGGTCCGGCATGATAAAGGGTGTCAGCAAATCCCTGGCCAACAGGATTGTGGATACTTTCAAGGAACAGACCCTTGAGACCATTGAAAATGAACCCGACAGGCTGTTGAAGGTAAATGGTATTGGCAAGGCTAAAAAAGATCTCATAGAAAAGGCCTGGAACTCTCATCATTCAGTCCGCAGGGTCATGCAATTCCTCCAGGACAACCAGGTGGGTGTTTCCCATGTGGGCAGTATTTTAAAGGCCTATGGGTCCAATGCCCTGAATGTCCTTGAAACTGACCCTTATCTTATTGCCAAGGATATCCCGGGGATCGGCTTCCATGCCATGGACACCATTGCCAGGGCAGCAGGCATTGAAAAAGAAGATAAAAACAGGCTCCAGGCCTGTTTGATCTGCCAATTGCTTCAATATGAGCAGGACGGCCATGTCTATGGTGAAAAGCAGGATCTCTTTATTGCCGGCTCCAGGATGTCCGGAGTGGACAAAAATCTGTTTGAAGATCCCCTCAAAACCTTGTCAGACACAAAGGATGTAGTGGTGGTAGAACCCGGCGAAGAGACAAGGGAATCCATGGATGAAGAGTCTGACAGGGAGATGCCGGTGAATCATACAAAGGTCTACCTGGCCCATCTTTTCAGGGCAGAGTCAGGTATTGCCTCCAGAATCAAGGCGCTTTTGTCCATGCCCGTTTCCGATTACAGGGTCAGTGAAGACCAGATTATAGAAGAGGTGCTGACAAGTCTTGCGGTAAAGCTGTCCCAGGAACAGGTGGATGTGGTTTCCAAGGTGCTGCACCAGAAAATAGTGGTCATCACCGGGGGACCCGGCACCGGGAAAACAACCCTGGTAAGGGCATTGTGCACTGTGTTTAAAAAACTGCGCCTGAAGGTGGTCTTAAGTGCTCCCACAGGCCGGGCAGCCCGGCGCCTTTCCGAGGTAACCGGGAAAAAAGCCTTTACCCTGCACAAACTTTTGGGGTTTGACCATGAATCCAGGACCTTTGAAAGGGGGTTTGCCAATCCCCTGGATCTGGATGTGTTTGTGGTGGATGAAGCCTCCATGGTGGATACCC
>Ga0307988_1000876_pt1 | contig 18936 bp, 14 predicted proteins | sample EllFjometagen183_FD_203166 | JGI IMG/M metagenome (GOLD analysis project Ga0307988, IMG submission 203166) | Marine microbial communities from Ellis Fjord, Antarctic Ocean - #183 | ecosystem: Environmental > Aquatic > Marine > Unclassified | place: Southern Ocean | collected 2014-10-08 | reverse complement strand
GTCTTTACAATTGAAACACCATCCATAAGACCTACTTACATTAAATTTACTCCCATCTGATATATAATTAAAAATCCCGTGTACAACTGACATAGATGAGACATAATCACACTTGTCACACTTAATACTTGAACTATCTACTGACATACTTATTAGTTTAATATTACTTACTGCTCATAAATACATCTTGTTTTATAGAGCTCATTTTAATAAAAAATTGGAATTAGATTAAAATATCTATACATATTTTTGAGATTAACAATATAGCTAAAATAAATTAAAGGACAGGGTAGTGAAAGTATAAGTATGTGGTTTTGTAAATTGATCTTTATAAACAACTAAATGAATTTTTCAGCTTCAGACCTTATAATTATTTGTTGATTACCAAAACTAACTTCATGCCTGCCTAATAAAAAAGTGTTACGTTTAACTTTATTTCCGTCAACAAATGTACCAAAGCTACTCATATCATACAACCATACATTATTTTTTTGGTTAATTATTACAAAATGTCTACGACTTATTAGGTTATCATCAAACGAACTAAAAGTATTATAATCAAAACCTTTGCGCCCAAATGAAATAATATGTTTATCACAATGATGTATTTCATTATCAATCTCTACTGCTATAGTATTTTTTGATTTATATATATTTTTAAACTTGACTTCACTAAAAAGCAGCTTTGACTTTAAACTTTTCATTTTCTTGGTACTATATGCTCTAGGATTATTATTTTTAATAACTTCGTGATAATTGTAATACCCAATTATATTTTGTTCATGAAGATGATTAGTTCTTGAAACTTTTTTATTTAATAGCAGTTCAAATATTGTACGGTTATTAAGAAATATTATTTCTTTTGGAAACAATTTTACAAGGTATTTAACTTGACTTAAACCTAATTCCCACTGGTCACTTAAAAAGTAAGAGTGTAGCAATTGGTTATGTGCTTCAGTATCAGTAAAGTGATTATTAATATAGCCATGAAGAATTGATGCTGCTTTTGAAGGTTCATCTAATCGAAGATAGATTTCAGCAATATTTTTTTCAATTGAGGCATTCCGGTTTTTAATAAGTACATCTTCAAATACTTTTTTTGCCATCTCCAGTTTATTTATTCCAAGATAATATTTCCCTTTTTGGATTAAGAAATTAATTGATTTGTCATCATATGCATGAATAAATTTCTCTGCATGACTCCATCTACGAGCCACTATATGCATTTTAAGTACATTTGTAAGTTTACCAGAATGTATTAATTCTTTGGTTATTATTTGAGGAATGTGTCTTTTCTTAATTGCTTCATGAAACTCCATCATAGTCTGAAACCGAGTAGAGGCATCAAAGTGACATGCCTTAAGTAATAATTGTTGTAGCCAATATGGTAATTTACTTATTGGAAAATTTGCATTCTTTACAATTAAGTTTTGTCCAGTATATGATTCCCACGGAATAAATGGGTTTTTTCCGGTTACACATTCCATAAACGTTATTCCTAATGAAAAGATATCAATCCTAACATCATCAACTGGAGCATCACCTGTAAGCATTTCAGGTGCCGAATATGCTATAGTGCCGATACTTGTATTTACTGTGCCAAAATCACTAATTTTTATTTTATCCTCAGTAAATAATAAATTATCTGGTTTAATGTCATGATGTATATATCCTTTATCATGAAGAAAAGCAAAAGTGTGTGTTAACCTAAGAAACACATCAACAGCATGTTCAATATTTAGTTTACCTACTTGAGATAACCAATCTCGTAAACTACCTTTAGGACAATATTCCATAACAAGATAGAGTTCATTGTTTTCAACAAAGCTATGCTTATAGCTGATTACATTTGGATTGCTAAATTGAGCAATAGCCTGTATCTCACGTAGTATGTCTTCGTTCTCTACGTTCCTGTTACTATTCAATTTTTTAATTGCAAAAAATTGATTTGATATATTGTGTTTAACTTTTATTACAGTGCCAAAAGCTCCTTCACCAAGTTTTGATACATATTCAAAATTATTCTTTTTGAGGTTGTTTATTATTTCTTCATCCATACGCTGTTCAATATACTTTTCATTAAGTAGCTTTTAAACTCTTTGTTTAGGACAAAATTAATTGAAATGAGTTTGAATAGTGCTATCATATAATTTATCTAAAACACTTTGAGCCGAATGCTTATGAGCCCAATAAGGTGCTCCGGCTCCTTCGTCCAATTTTTGTTGACAATGTTTTATCATTAGTTCTAGTGCAGCTTTTAGCATTATAGCCTCACTATCATTCATAGTAACTGTATAGGCGTAAGTTGTCATATTTTAAGTTTTGTTTGTTAAAGATAGTCATCAGTTAGCTTTTTACCCTTTAGCCGCTGACTTATTCTTCATTTGTTTTTTAGTCCTTCTATAATCAGCTCTGGTTTAAATAATGTGTACTACTCGCCAGTTGTTGTTATAATTTTTGTTGCAATAATTTGAATGTATTCATGGTGCAAATATATTAAATATCACTCAATTCAATGATACACAAACTGTATGAAATCAATAAGTGAAGATTGTTAACAATTGTTGATAAATATTAATTTTTTCTATTTGTATTCAGCTCTTTTTTTGGTATATTTGATTGGATAAAGTAATAGGAATATATCCATTTTCCAGTTTTCTATCCAATTGTAATTCAGTTAATTATAAATTTAAACTACATAACTATGGATTTAGCTACACGGGGAGATCTCGAACTTTGGAAAAACGAGCTAGTGCGAGAGGTAAAAGACCTCATAAAAGGTGAAATTCCACAACCTAAGAAGTGGGTAAAATCTAATGAAGCAAAGGAGATATTAAATTGTTCGCCAGGGACACTCCAGAATCTGAGACAGAATGGTACCATTGAGTTTACGAAGATGGGAGGAACATTATATTATTCGCTGGATTCAATAACTGAGACTTTGGAAAATAACAAGGTAAATGCGGCATAGGATATCACGTCGTATATTTTTACCAGAAGAAACAAAAGGTAAAGTGGAAGAGCTTATTAGATTAAAACCTCCTGAATTTAGCAATTTTAATAAGGATAAGCTCTTTTATTTTTTAAGCCTAATAAATGAACTACCTGCACGTAATAAAAGAAGCGCATCGTTTGGAAATGGTTATACTTTAATTAATGCTACCGTTCTGAGAAAAACTATTGGTAACTACAAGGATTATATTGATTATTTAAGAGAACAGATGGTTGTTGTATGTGATAATCATTTTATACCAAAAGAGAAATCGTATGGTTATAAATTTATGCCTGCCTATGATGGTAAGGTTAAAGCTCATTATATTAATAATCCAACGTTAATAGGAAAGCTTAATAAGGAAAAATTAGAGAATAGTATAAGATTGAAGAAGTATAAGTATTTGACAAAGTGGTTTGATGATATTGAGGTTGATTTTAGTGGCGCTCTGAAATATGTAAAAGGTTTATATGTGAAGAGAATATTGAATCCTGAAGCTCGTGAGTGGAATTATCGTACTGGAAAATATAAAAACCCAATAGAGCAATATAATAATGCATTGATTAATTTACATCACATAAAAGATGGTGTTATAAATTGCTTTGTTGATAAAATTGCAGGGAGACTACATACAAACTTAACTAATATGCCAAGTGACCTTAGAAATTTTATTACGTGGAAAGGAAAGAAGTTGGGTGCGGTAGATATTACAAATAGTCAGCCTTTTTTGTCATCGGTATTATTTCAAAAGTCGTTTTATGGAAACTACGCTGTTGGTAACGATGAAAAATTATCGCTTTTTTCTTTTTCAGAAGGGTTTTCTTTTTCTCCAACAATAGAATTACATAATAATATTACATATGATAGTAATATTGCAACTACTCAACTAGAGTCTTCTTCCCTTAAGCTGCAAGAATCTCCACAACTGGCTGAGCAACCAGACGTTAAGCTATTTTTGGAATTAGTGGAAAATGGGCGATTTTATGAGCATTTGGAAGAGGCTTTTAAGGCAGAATGGGGGTCGGAATTAGGAACTAGAAAGGCAGTTAAAGGTGCTGTGTTTTTGGTGTTATTTACAGATAATCGCTTTTTGGGACAAGATGAAGCAAAAGGAAAAAGGCTGTTTAAAAAGTTATTTCCGAATGTATATAAATTGTTTGCTGCGTATAAAAAACATGACCCAAGAGGATTACCAATATTATTACAAAGGATTGAGGTAAAATTGATACTTGATATTATTGCCAAGCGTATTGCCAAAGAAATGCCAAGGATACCCACTTTTACTATTCATGACTCGATAACAACAACTGTAGAGCATATTGATTACCTTCAAAGGGTAATGAAAGAGGAATTGAAAAAGTATATTGGCGTTGAGCCTAAATTTAAGGTTGAGTACTGGGATCAAGGACAATTAGATTGGGAATCTATACTAGATGAAAATATACTGGCAGCGAGACAGGCAAATGTGGCATAGTGATTACTTTAACTAAATAACAAATACTTATGAATACTAATAAACTAATGAGTGTAACTGATAAGCCATTAGCTTTTTTTGACCTTGAAACAACAGGGGTAAGCGTTGCAACTGACAGGATAGTAGAGATTTCGATAGTTAAAGTGTTTCCTGATGGTAGCAGAGAAACATTGACCAAAAGAGTAAACCCTACAATACCTATTTCACCAGAGGCAACAGCAGTACATGGTATAACAAATGAAGATGTAGCAAATGAACCTACTTTTAGTGAAATTGCTAGGGAAGTTTCGATGTTTTTAGTGGGCTGTGATATGGCAGGCTATAATATAATGCGTTTTGACTTGCCAATGATTGTGGAAGAGATGCTGCGAGCAGGGGCAAAGCATTTTCCGAGAGAGGGTGCTCGTTTTATTGATGCTATGTCGATATTTCATCATTTTGAGAAACGTGACTTAACTGCTGCTCTTAAATTTTATTGTAATAAGGAGCTTGAAGATGCTCATTCTGCCGAAGCTGATACTTTGGCTACAGTTGATGTATTAAGTGCTCAGATTGACAGATATGGGCTTAGTAGTGATGTTTCTGAATTACAAGAAATAAGTTTACAGGGTAAAGAGATTATTGATTACGCTGGGAAGTTTACTCGTGATGAAAAAGGGGATATTGTTTTTACTTTTGGGAAGAATAAGGGTAAGAGAGTTGTTGATGACCCTAGTTATGTGGAATGGATGTGTAGGGGGGAGTTTACTGGGGATACTAAGGATAAGGGGATGGGGATTTTGAGGGGAGAGATTAAATAGGTTGTTTTAAACTACTCTATATTTAGTGTAATCGCATATGCAATAAACCCTTTTTATAGGGGTTTATTGCATATGGTATTACAAATAATTTATTAGGAATACTGAGCTAATTGTTTAGTTTTAGTATAAATTGGCAATGTGTATGAATATTATTATAGATTTAGTTTTTCCTTTTCAATATTTACGAGACCAGTCAATAATGTTTTGTAGGTTATTGGTCTGATTTTCCTAAATGATAAATCTGGAACTTTTAAGAATTTCCATGTTTCGTTTGTGAATTCTGTTGCTTTTTCACACCAATTCTCTGCTTCCGCATCTTTTAATGCAACATTTTCATCCTCATAACCTTTTGTTTCAATAATCCAGTTAACTTTACTGCCATTGGAAAGTTCTTGTTCTGCTACAAAATCGGGATAATATAGACTTTGACTACCTTTTCTGTTTAAGTATGTTACGCAGAATTTGGTATAAGTCTCTGCCAATGCTGCGAACTTATTTATGTCTTTTGCATTTTCAAGAAACAGAGCAAAGTCTTTCTCCAAATTATTGTAAACAGCTGTATAATTAAATACAGTTCGTTTGGCTTCTGCAATATCACGTTTCCAGTAAAAACCATCCAATTCAATTAAGGATATTGGGTAGTTCTTCATTTTCATTTCTGTTGTGACTTTTGTGAATTCTCCAAGTTTTCGAGACAGATAAATTGTGATAGAATCTGAAACATTTGCTTTTGCTAAATTTTTCCGAACTCTCATGTCATCTAAGTCAACTGTTTTTCCAAAACAGATGTCCTTCACATAGGATTTTACTATTTTATAAATGATATTGAATTTATTGTAAAATTTGCCCTCCCTAATAATCTTGTGAGTTAGGCTGTTTAGTAAGTCATGCGAACTTACATATTCATCATCTTCAATAATTAACTGTTTAGTTCCTACTTTTTGTTCTGTAGTACCGTGGACAAGCGAAACAATGATTTTTCTGAAATCTCCTGAAGTATCCAATTCTATAATTTGGGTTAACTCTGCTACATTAAAACTATCCAATCCGGTCATTTTTCGTGTAAAACTTGGAGTTAGTTCGGGGATTTCAAAATTGTAATTGGCTCTTGTTTTCAAGGGTAGAATGAAACGGCCGGGTTTTGGTGGATTTTTGGTAACGCCAACTCCTACGCCTTCCTTTTCAAGTTGTTTTACAAACTCTTCAAACTTGTCTGTTCCTATTATCTCGAGTATCTGGGTGTAATCTGGGCCAAGATTACGCATTAGCCGCAAACCACGTCCAACGGATTGCTCCGGAAGAATATTAGCCTTTGAAGTAAATGGTCTTAAGCCTAAGATGATGCTTACATTTTTTACATCCCAACCTTCGCGCAACATCATAACTGACACGACTACCTTTACTTTTGATTTTGGCTCGTCAATTAGTCTTGCCTGCTCTCTTACCTCTTCGAGTTTTTTTGCATTTTTACTTAATGTGCCATCCTTGTTTGTATGGATTATAAGAACTTGATCTTTTTTATTGAATCCTGCTATTTTTCTTATCCCTTCTGCAACCTGATCTGCTTGCTTAGTGTCTTCGCACATAATAAATAGTACTGGTTTTTGCCCTAGTTTACCATATGCTTCTTCATGCTCCTGATATCGTTTTAATGCAATTTGAATCCACTCCTGATAGGCATTGTATGCATTGCTAATATGCCTGTTATCAGGGCTTGATTTATCTGTTTGATGAACAATCAAAGGTGTTTTTACTATTCTATCCTCAATTGCTTGTGCTAATGGATAATCAGAAATAATCCAAGGAAAGAATGTTCCATTTTGGTCTTTTGGTGTTGCAGTTAAGTCAAATAGTAATGAAAGACCTGATTTACCTTTCTGCTTTAGGTTTTCATGAAGTAGCTCGATGGATTTATACCAACTTAATTCTTCGATGTGTACGTGATGTGCCTCATCGTTTATAATGAGCAAATTATCATGCTCCATGATTCGCTCTAGAATACTAGTAAGCCATGATGCCGTACTGTCTTTTTTTGGTTTTGAGCCTAATAGATTGCCAACTGGACCTAAGTCTTCGTCATCATCTACTAAGCGGTTTTCATATATTTGGTGGATGTTTGTTAGATATAGCGTTCCAACTGTACTGGTTTTTACCTGATCTTCGCGCATGATGAAACTCATTTGCCAATCGTGTTTCCATTCGTCAGGGATGAAAGGAAATTGATGAAATACTTTACCATCTGCAAAGTCTGATTTAAGGCGTTCATAGACTATTACGTTTGGGGCAATTATAAGTATGGTGTTGGCAAGCGTTGAATTAGTTTCGTACTTTCGATGGAAGTAAGACCATGCTGTGAGAAATGCCATTGCAAAAGTTTTTCCTGAACCGGTGGCTGCTTTTACACAATAGCGTGTTAGGTCTTCGGGTGGTAAATCTTGTTGAACTTCTTTTTGGTTGGCTGGATTAATTCTCCGGAGTTTCCGGGTGAGTTTAAGTTCTTCAAGAGATGTTTCCCTGTCGGTGAACAGATCATCGCCAAAGGCAATATCTTCAATATATTGCTCAGCAAGAAGTGCATTATCCCTTATATCCTTCACTTCATAGAGGTATATGGTAGTTTCAATAGCCTCCCTGAGCATAAAACGAAAATTGAAAATCTCTTTGTCAATAATGTGGTTTTTGCCAAACCAATGTTCGAGCAGGAATAATGAAGTAGCCGAAGCTCCAGGGTAACCACCTTTTCTCCATTCATCTACTTCTTTTCGGATGTTGTTGACTAAAAGTGTTTTACTCGGCCTTCTGCCTTTGTTAACTTTATAACCGCCTTTACCATCTTTTTCGAGGTAGCAGTTTGGAATGTCCCATGGTTTCCTATCTGGAATTTCTGGTAAGGATTGTTCCAGTTCTATTACTGATATGTTTTGTTTCTCTTTAGCCATGCCTATTTTACTTCTAAGTCCATAATGTGGGTGGTATCGTTCCCAAAAATATCAATCACCTTAACCATAATTTTATACTTACCCTTCTTCGGGTATTGGTGCGGGTCACTTTCCAAAACAAGTTTACGGTCTTTCTTTTTTCGATAGGCCTGCCACATATTGTGGAAGGTATCTCCCTTGTAATTCCAATCTACACTCCAATAGTCGATGTAGTCGCTCCATTTTTTTACTTTGTCTCTGACTTCTTTGGGTATCAGATCCATATTGGGTATTACAAAATCATTGAGTTTTACTTTGTAACCCCAGTTTTTGTTGTGTTTAATTTCAGTTTCTAAATAGGCTAGTTCAAAAAACTGAATATCTCCTGCATCTACAGCTCGTTTGTCCATGGCTTCTCGAGGAATATTGAGAAGTTTAAGTTTAACATCTGCTTTTTTTGCTTCAGCCTCTACCACATCATGTAAGCCCATTTCCCATTCCCAGCCGAGTATTGTGAGCTGCTTTTGCTTCATGCGTAATGTTTCTTCAATGGCTTTTTGAATATCTTGCAAGGTAACAGGAGCCTCTACACTGCCAACATGAATCAACTCTGCACCTTTTTGACCATGTATATAAGTACTACCCGGCAAAGCATTTGCTTTGTACAATTGCAAAATGAAGGCAATATACTCTGATAAGGTTTGCTCATGGGTTTTGGATCCAAATAAAACACCTTGCCATGATTGTCTTTCGTATTTGCCGATGTTGAGAATTTCGAAAGGTTTGCAATCTTCTATTTCCAACATGCGTTTTCGTGTTGTGTGGATAGCAAAACGACCTAAGTCACTCATGATCCATCTTCTACCAAGTTTTTCTGCTACAGCTCCGGTAGTACCGCTTCCACAAAAGAAATCTGCAACTAAATCACCTTCATCTGAACTTACTTTAATTATTCTTTCAAGTAAAGATTTTGGTTTTTGAGTTGGATAATCTAATCTCTCATGTGCAACAGGATTAATAAATGGAATTTTCCAAACATCACTAAGAGGTTTGCCGTCAACTTCAGCATATACAACTTTATATTTTCCAGATTTTATTAATTTTTTTACTTTTGGATTTTCTTTATCATAAACAACAAGACCTTCACTTCCTCCACCACCTCCAAATAGGTATCCTTTTTCATATTTATCTTTTAAATTTTCTGTAATTACTTTTTGAATATTGAACTTGGGCTTGCTTGATTTACTATAATATAAAATAACATCGTGGTTTTTTTGAAAAGAAACGGATGAAGGACTTGTCCATTTTTCATAATGCCATACTATTTCATTTCTGAATAAAGAAGTTCCAAATATTTCGTCAAGAATTAATTTTGCATAATGACTAACCCTCCAATCTAAATGTATATATAGAACACCATTATCTGAAAGTAATTCTTTCATTAAAATAAGTCTATCATAAAGCATTTGAAAATAGCTGTCTAAACCTTTTCCCCATGTATCTCGATATGCTAGTTCTTCTATAGCACTAGCCTCTTTCGTATGTTCAACATTATCTTCACCAATTTTGACTGATGTTGAGAAATCAGCCCCAGTAGCAAAAGGCGGATCAATATAGATCAGGTCAATTTTACCGGCATATTTTTCAAGTAATGCAGCCATGGCATATTTGTTATCACCCCAAATGAGTTTGTTTCGCCACTTGGTATCCACAGCTTCCGGGTCGGTACGAAACATACCACCTTTTTCTTTTTCACGGGTTGCCCGGCTTTCGTTAATGGTTTCAATTACTTCCAGGCTTTGGAAGGGCAGCACGGTACGGTCAACCGTGGTTCGTTTGTTTTTCCAATAGAGGCCGAGGGGGAGTTCTTTATTATTACTCATATCTTTTAATCTTTGAATACATAATTATTTTTATCTCTTGCATTATCGTTGCTATCTACCTTAATAAATTCATTAAAGTCTTCATCAGGCATTTTCCATCTTTCTAAAGCAAATTTTATAATATCGGTTTCTCTAAAATCATTTATTACAATGGATAAATCACGATAATAGTTTTTAGTTCTTCTGTCATACTGTTTATTGACTAATTTAAGGGTTTTTCTCAAATTTTGAGTTAAATCTGCAACCTGGTGCATGTTAAGAGCTCCTTTACCAACGCTATTATATTGAATTAATTCCTTTGTTTTTTCTGGTATGTCTTGATATCCCAAGGAAATATTGCTTGCAAGACCCATTAGTACAAAATTACCAATTCTTCTTTTTTGTTGATGCCAAGATGGGAAATCTTTTTCTCTATTAGCTTGTGCCCAAATATGTTCCAGTGAAAGATAGTCGTTGGTCTTAGTTCCAACATCATTTCTTTTTATGAGAATCCGGTGCAAATCGAATGTAAGGTTATTTTGCTCCTGTAAATTTTCTTCATAACACGCTAAAAGGTATTTTGTGCCATCATACCAGTTTCTATAATAATCAAATTCTTCACCGTTATCTAAAGTTAATGCTTCTACGAAATTTTCTTCATCACAAAATCGTTTCGTTAACTCAACTAATTGAGTTTTTAACCAATCGAATTCATTACCATGAATTTCGACTTCCCAGTTTGTTCTATCAAATAATAAACCTTCATCTTTTTCATTTACTGACAGCCACCCATTCATATGGTAGAACTTGTTTGCATAAAAGAACATATCACCTTGGCGTGTATCTGCTCTTCTGAAAATACCAGGCAGTACATATAGTCTGAAATTAAGTTTTTCTATGATTTGGAGTAATTCAGCAACTCTGTCAGATTTTTCCAGTCGGTTCATCACAGCAATATATACCGGGATGATGGATGCATTTACAGGATGGCATCTGATATCTTTTAATGTATTGGCAATTAGATGAGCATCGGCTCCTTTATAGTTGTCGATAAAAAAACTTTGATTGAAAAGAAATGCATAATACTTAGCTACTTCAGCCATGAAATTGACAAAGTTTTCCATGTCAATAACATTTTGTTTAACCTTGTTTTGATCTTCTTCCTTTACATTAAAATCTTTCTTTAATTCTTCATAAACATTCCTGCTTTTTTCTTTATTAGCTTTAAAGAAGACCAGATAGCAATTCCGGATAAAGTTATTTTCTTGGTCATTATCTGTTTTTTTTGCTTTACTTAAGTACCTCTGTATGTATTCCCATTTGTCGTTTACCGTTTTTCTTAAGGAGTTAAACGACTTAATTGTTGCATAATAAATAAAATAATTTTTGATTTTTTCAAGTTCTGATAATTCTTTACCCCTGTTATTTATAACCTCAAACATAATGCCTATGGTTTTATCGTTTTTAGGAGTAAAAAACAGAAACCCTAACCTATTTTTGATAATTTCAACTATTTCTTTAATATTATTTTGATTTTTTTTAATCCATTCATTGAAGTATTTTTTAGCAAATAGTATTCTTTCATGAGATTTTACTTCTGGTTCAAAACTGTTACTATTAATAATAACTTCATTAAAGCAATATTCTGTTTCTTTATTAGTGGTAAGAACATTTATTTTATTTCCAATCTCACCTCTTCTTATGAATATTTCTTCAAGATAAGAAAACTCGGATGGATATAAATTAATAATTTCATTAATAAGTATAACTACTGTAGTTATTCTTTGTTGCCCATCAACTACATCAAAATAATTATTGTTTTTGGGAACTGGAGATGCTACGATTGTACCAGTGTAATGCTTGTGTTGTGTATTTAAAAGGTTTAGAATATCTTCAGTTAAATCTTTCAGTTGTTTTAATTCCCATGAATACCCTCTTTGATAATCAGGTATTTTAAAGAATCTATCCTTAAATATTTTAGAGATCGAGAGTAGAGTTGTTACCTGATTCATAATAATGCGTTTCTTTTAAATGAATAGTATTCGTTATCGGCTATAATTATATGGTCTTGTAGGCTTATTTCTACAAGACTTATTGCTTTTTGTATTTCATCTGTTATGGCAATATCACCATCACTGGGTTCTGCAACACCACCAGGGTGGTTGTGGGAGAGTATCAATGAGGTAGCTTTTAGTTTTAGACCATCCTCAACAATTCTTCTTGGAAATGCACTCGCTTGTGCAAGGGTCCCTTCTCCAAGTTCACATAAGTCAAGCACCTCGTTTTTTGCATTTAGGTAAATGGCAAATAGTACCTCATTGTCCCGGTTTGCAATTTGACTTTTTAAGAAATCAACCAATGTGCTCATTTTAGTGAGTTGTAATCTTTGTGACTTTGCAGCATCAGAAAAATAGAAACCAAGTGCTTTACGCAGAGCTGCTAAAGAAATGGCTGAGTTTTCACCCATGCCTTTTACCTCTTGAAGTTCTTCCGGTTTTGCATCCAGTGCTTTTGAGAAAGAACCAAAAGTTTTTATTAACTCTTTGGCTATAGGTTTAACATCGCCTTGTCGAAAAATAAATGTGAGCAAGAATTCAAGTACTTCATAATCATGAAAGCCCTCAAATCCAGAGTTTGCAAAGCGCTCTCTTAGTCTTTGTCTATGGCCTCGTCCGTTATGAATTAACTTACTCATTAATTATTGCGTTTTGGGCAAATATTTTTCCAATCACATGCTTTGCACTTCTTGTAGTTGCGGGCATCCCTATTAAAATCCATTTTAGTAATGCCTCCAATGGCATAGGATATTTGCTCTCTGGCTGTTTCAAGGGCATGATCCGTAGTACCAATTTGCAGTCTTTCATTTTTTGCTGCATCCAGAAAATGTACCTGGGCACTCTGAATATCCATACCAAGAGCTTCTTTAGCAGCAATGGTGTACAACTGCACTTGCAGTTCGTACTTTTCCATTAATTCATTATCGGCCTTTCCGGTTTTAAAGTCGATAATTTCTAAAGTAGTACCATCATCACTTTCTCTTTTTATCATATCAATAGCACCAGAAATTAGTGCATTGTCAAACTCTAATTCAAATGGTCTTTCTGTTTTAACACTTAGTGAGAAATCTTTCTCCCACATTTTCACGTAGCGGTCAATACTTTTAAAGGCGCTTAATTTTAATCTTTCTGAAAGAGTGCTTGAAGCATATCTCATATAAAAGTTTGCTTCTACAATTTCGGCGACTTTACGTTTTGATGGGATTTTACCAGAATCTTCAAACTCTGCATATAGCAAGTTTATGATATTGTGTACCTGTTTTCCAAAACCAAGAGCCTGTACAATACCGGGGTTAAAGCCATAGATAAAACGCATTTTATAGTCGTATCCACAGGAAATGTAGTAAGCCATTTCACTGTATGAGGTGGGAAAACGGGCTTCTTCCGAAACACCCTTAATTTTGCAGGGCTTTCTTTTAGTAGGGTCAGGTATTTCAGAGGTAATGAAAAAGTCATCATTAAGTTCATTGAATAAATCCTTTGGTTTACTCCTTTGGGTATTACCAATTTTTACCTGACTGTAAGTAACAAAGAGATATTTTTTTGCTCGAGTTAGTCCAACATAGAAAAGTCGCCTTTCATCCTGGTCTGTATTGCCGTATCGTGTTAGGTCAACTTTTGTAATGTCTATCCATGTGGGGTTAGCTCTATTGTTTGCCCGTGGTTTGTGGTTTCCAGGTAGAAAAACTACAGGAAAGCCAAGCCCTTTAGTGCCGTGCATGGTTAGTATTTGCACTGCATCAATAAGGTGGGCTGTTGCATCAGTAGGTCCGGAATCGTAAGAACGTTCTGCATGTAGCCTAATAAACCAGAGAAAAGATTTTATGCCTTTGTATGTGATGTATTCACGTGAGCTCTCATAATCGGTAATAGCAGTAGAAAGCCTACCTAGATTGTAAAGTAATACTTCATTTTCTTCTGTATGGAATTCAGATTTACTAACTCCGAGCATTTCCAAAATTAAGCCATAAAACCCTTGGAGAGAAAGGCGTTTTTGATTTCTTGCCCACTCTTCAAGTTTTTTAGTGCCATAGATAATTGTTTTTTCTGAAATTGAAAAAGTATCAGGCAAGGTCTGATGTATTACCCTTAGAAAATCATCATCGTAAGCAATACCTCTATCAAGTTTAGAGATATATGCCATTATTTGAATTATGCAGTCAACTTCTTGCGTTTCAAAAAGCCCACCAACACCGGAATAAACAATTGGGATATTGGCTTCGTTCAATGCGTCAATATATGGTTGGGCTCCATTTGCGATAGACCTGAATTGGATGGCTATATCTGAGTATTCAAGTTTGCGTACTTGATTATTTTCAATATATTCAGTACCGATAAGGTCTTGTATTTTATTAACAATCCATTCTACTTCTTCTTGCTGTGTGGCCAAGGTAAGTTTGTATAGGTCGCCATCCTGAGAGGCCATTCCCTTGTCTTGGATAGACTTGTCTAATCTTGGGTCATTTCGTTCAATCAGGTCTTTAGCTGCAAGAACTATTTTGTCGTAACTTCTTCGGTTAATTTCTAATTTGTAAACTACTACATCAGGATATCTGTTCTGGAAAGTGAGGATATTCTGGATATCAGCACCTCGCCATTGATAAATAGATTGGTCATCATCTCCTACAACACAAATATTTTTCATACCCGACACCAATTGAATAAGTTCTTCCTGAATAGGATTTACGTCTTGATACTCATCAACTGTGAAAAACTTGAATTGATCTTTTACATGTTGTAATATAACAGGGTTATTCTTTAAGGTATCGACAGCAATTCGTTGAATGGATGAAAAGTCGAGGAAACGCTTTTCTTCCATTTTATCTAAATAAACCTGGTACGCATTTTTAAAACTGTCAGAGGTAGCAACATTGTCCACATCCCACCCTTCTTCAATTACTTTATCAAGGTCACTAATAAAAACAGAAAAAGCCCAGTTTTCTCTATTTTTACCCCAAGGCTTAGTAAATCTGCTCTCAAGGGAGTTTTTGAGATAATCAATATCTATATCAGTTTTGATAGAACTTAGAAAAGCTATTCTACCAACTTCATCGAGCATATCGTATCCTCTATATTTTGGGATAAAGTCTTGAAGTATCTTAAATGCAAAGGCATGGATAGTGCCAATATACATATCACCAATGTCTGGTTGGTGCCCTATTAGTTCTTTGATTTTTGACCGAACTCTGAATTTTAATTCGGCAGATGCTTTCTCTGTAAAAGTAAATGCAACAATCTCCTCTGGTTTTGCAATACCCTTTTCTATCTGAAATGCAATCCGTTCAGATACGAATTCTGTTTTTCCAGATCCGGCGCAGGCAAGGATTTGTAGGTTGCCACTTAGTAATTTTGGAGTTGAACCTAAAATTTTGGTATTGTATAATGCCATAATTATTAGTTATTTTTTAGCAAAACACGTAACGCAATCAATGAGTCTATAGCAGTAATTAAAAATCAATTGAGCTTAAGTTAAATATGACTTATTGACTTGTTAAAAAAAACAAATGTAAACAAAATTGTAGAAATAATTACATCAACTTTGATAAGTTTTAATACATAATGAAGGATGTTTGTTTTTCTATTTTAACAAACAGAGATAATATTATATTGCTTATGTAAGATTTTTTCAGCAATTTTTCCTTTCAACACCTTCATATCTTAACTAATATTAATATGAAACTACCTTAGAATATATAATGGTTATTCTTAGAATGAAATAAATAATTACTATATTTGAAAAGTGTTAACTAAGCAGCATCTTGAAGATATTTATAATAAGTATACAATGTTTTAAGCTTGGTTGTTTAATGCTGAATGAGATTATATTTTTAATAATTTACTTATAAGTAAATTATTTATATATTTGCAACCCAAATTAGAAAATGAAGTATAAGATAGTAGGATTAGGTGAATTTACAGGAAATGAGGCTACTATATACTCAGTTATACTAAATAATGAAGATGAAACTCTGTTTGAAAAGTTTATAGAAGAAAACATAAATTCATTTAAAGATGAAATATATTTTATTTTAGACCGTTTAGAAGTTATAGGCAATGAAACTGGCGCAAGGGAAATCTTTTTTAAACTTAAAGAAGGGAAACCGGGAGATGGTGTTGTTGCTTTGTATGATGAACCAGACTCAAATTTAAGGTTATATTGTATTAAATACGGAACACAAATAATTATATTAGGAGGTGGAGGGCAAAAGCCAAAAGATATTAGAACTCTGCAAGAAGATAATAAGTTGAAAGAAGAAAACTATTTACTAAGAAAAATATCAAAGGAAATAACTGAACGGATAAAAGACAAAAGAATTGAGTTTAGTAACTTTGGTCAAGAGTTAGAAGGTGAACTAGAATTTGAAGATGAAACAGATGCGTAAGAAAGCAGAGAAACACAGTAGTAAATTAATTAATGAGTTGATGGCAGGTAGGGATAAGCATACAACCGCCATGACTAGAAACAGAATGTTACTTGCCGCAAAAATTGATGACGGCATTAAGGCAAAGGGATGGGGTAAAAGCCAGTTTGCTGAAAAGATGGGCAAAGAGCCATCTGTTATTACCAAATGGTTGAGTGGTACGCATAATTTTACTTCGGACAGGCTTACCGAGATTGGGTTGGTGCTAGGGATTGAATTACTTCGAGTTGATTCAAAACCTAATATTATTAGGTATCAGCCAGTTATTGTCACACAAAATAGCGAGAATGAAATACAAGTTTCACCAGAATTAGGTATGTTAATTAATGAAGGTATTTTCAGTCAGAGAGTGATAGCTGATTGTTAGTAATGTTACTTATAAATATTCTTTAGAATGGAAAAAAAAATAGATATAAAATTTCAAATAAAAGGGGTAGAAATAATTGAAGTGCAACTTAATGCCCCTATTAGTGCAAAACCTCAGTTTAAGACATTTAATTATAAAATCAATATTGAGCACAGAATTATATCTGAGAAGAAATTGGTTGTAAACCAAGTGAGTATTGAGATATATGGAGATGCAAAAGAACAAGTGTTGCTAGGGAAAATAATGACTGCTTTGAGTTTTGAAATAAATAACTTTAATGACTTTGCAGATAAAGGACAATCAGTTGTTAATCTACCTGAAAGCATTTTTACTACATTTAATTCAATTGCTATATCAACCACAAGAGGAATAATGTTTTCGCAGTTTCGAGGCACTTATTTACATAATGCAATCTTACCTATTGTTGACCCAGATGGCTTCAAAAAACAAGAGAAATAAGATAAACAGTATATGTCTACATGACTTTCTTTACAGGCTTTTCTACTGTCATTTTAGCTTTTAATACCTGCATATCATCACTAATCTTACTATCAACAACCTTACTATAAATTTGGGTTGTTTTAATTGATGTATGCCCAAGCATTTTTGATACTGTTTCTATTGGTACTCCATTTGCAAGGGTGACGGTGGTGGCAAACGTATGACGTGCTAAGTGCATTGTGAGCCGTTTTGGGATTTCGCAAATATCTTCTATTTCTTTTAAATAACCATTCATGCGCTGGTTGGAGTTTAATGGGAGTAATCTACCTTTTGCAATGGATTCTGGATCGTTTTTGTATTTTTCTATTATTGCCATTGCTTGTGGCAGTATGGGAATAGGGGAGCGTGTATCTGTTTTTTTACGGTATATTATTATCCATTTTTCACCATCGATGCCAAGTTTGATATCTGATGATGTGAGATTTTCAGCATCGGACCATGACAGACCGGTATAGCAACAGAAAATAAAAATATCAAGTACTTTTTGTAAGCGTGGGATTGTGAAGGTTTTTTCTTCTAGGGTTTGGAGTTCGGAAGGGGTGAGGTAGCCTCTGTTTGTTGGCTTCATTGAGCATTTGAAATTGCTAAAAGGGTTATGGCTTATCCATTCATTGAAAATTGCTAGGTTGATGATTTTTTTTAATTTGACAATATGCTTCATTGTAGTATTGTGAGCACACAAATCATGTGTTTTAAGGTATAGTTCAAAACTTGTAACAAAACTATGGTTTAGGTCTTTTAACCTGATATCTGATTTCTTGTATTTGTATTTTAGAAATGCTTTTACTTTTGCATGAGTTACTTTGTAGTGTCTATATGTATACTCTGAAAAATCTGATCCTACTTTTAATTTGAATTGTTCATTGTGGTAGGTAAAAGCTTCTATTAATGTATGTTCATCTTCTGCTTTACCTGTTAATTTGTTTTTGATGGTTTCTGCTGTGATCTCTATTCCCAGACTTTCAAAAATATTATACTGACGTTGTACTTTGCTTTTAAGACTGTCAAGGTAGTTGTTAAGGATGATAATTTCCTCATAATTCCCAACTGGACGCCCTATTGCATTGTCCCAATTACTTTGAGATATACTTCTGTGAGTTGAAATTTCAGCTCTTTTTCCATCAATTGTAATTCGTAAGTTAATGGGTGTCAGACCTTTCTTGTTAGTTTTGCTTTTCTTTAACTGAAATGAAATGTGCATTGAGTGTTTCATGATTCTTTAGTTGTGAGACTGTAATTGGGTCTCGGTTAAACAATAAAAATACGAAATTCAAAGCAATTACTTAGTAATAATATGATTTTTTTATTACTGGTTATCAACAATTTACAATTTGGCGAGACCCAAAATGGATTTTAGAAATGGGTCTCGAATAAGACCCCCTCAGAATGCAATATTTGATATATTTTGAATGGGTTTAAAAGAAAAAACCGCTAGGATTCAACATCTTAGCGGTTTTTGTTCTACATTATATGTATAAAAGTGATCCAGACAGGACTCGAACCTGTGACCCGCAGCTTAGAAGGCTGCTGCTCTATCCAGCTGA
>Ga0307988_1000874_pt1 | contig 18958 bp, 3 predicted proteins | sample EllFjometagen183_FD_203166 | JGI IMG/M metagenome (GOLD analysis project Ga0307988, IMG submission 203166) | Marine microbial communities from Ellis Fjord, Antarctic Ocean - #183 | ecosystem: Environmental > Aquatic > Marine > Unclassified | place: Southern Ocean | collected 2014-10-08 | reverse complement strand
CTATATATACTGTATTATGGGTGCTTCAGACTTGCACAACATTGGGATAAGATAGCTGTTCCTCTATAAACTCTCTTGTGAAGGAATACTTTAGTTATTCGGAAAACTATCTATCCTTATTCGTTATATTATTCATGTGGACAGACAGCTTGATCAGGTACAACGCCGAATTATAAATGAAGAAACTATTCCGCATGATGAAAAAGTATTTTCTATCTTTGAGGAGCATGCAGAGTGGCTTTCGAAAGGAAAAGCAGGTATTTCACAGGAACTTGGTCTTAATGTTTGCATTATTGAAGATCAGTTTGGTTTTATTTTGAATCACAGAATAATGCAGTCCGAAGTTGATAAAACTATTGCAGTTCCGTTTACACAAAAAACGAAAGAGTTATTTCCTAATTTAAACAGTTTGAGTTTTGATAAAGGTTTCTGGGCTCCTGCAAACAGAGATGAACTTGAAAAGATAATTGATAAAGGAGTACTTCCAAAAAAAGGGAAACTGGCAGCAAAAGATAAAGAAAGGGAATATTCACTGGAATTTAAAGAAGCTAAGCATCAGCATTCTGCAGTAGAATCAGGAATTAATGCTCTTGAAAATCATGGGCTTGACAGATGTCCTGACCGAAGTTTAAATTCATTTAAACGATATATTTCATATGCCGTTCTTGGGCGAAATCTTCAGATTCTTGGAAATATCATTCAGGAAAAAGAAATTGCCAGAAAGAAACGCTCTGAAAAAATGAAGCAGGTCAAAAGAAAACGGGCTGCATAAAGTTTGTTATTGTAGATAAAGTGATTATTTATTAAACATTACATAATCGCTTTGTCTAAAAATGAGTTTCAGTGTTAGTTTATGTGAATAAAAGTAAATTTTTCGAAGCTTTTTTAGACAATTTTGATAATAAAGAAAAAATATAAAAGTTAGGTAAGTGGCAACGACTCAAAAACAGAGTTTTCGGTCAGCCACTAGTTATATAGCTGAGCTTAGTATACTCAAATGTGCAAGACAGAAGCACTCATACTCAATAACGTACAGCAAATATTTTAACTTTTACATAAAGAAAAAGAAGGTCAGTAAAGTGAAAAAGTCAATAGCGGAGGTGTGACCCTCAAGGTTCCCAAAGCGGGTTGAACAAAAAAAAGGAATTTAACCTGGGAAGACCACTGAGTTCTGATACTCAGCATTTTCAGCCTTCTTTTCTGTTGATTAATATATCATTAATAAAAACTTTAAAATCAGAAGGTTTCAAGTCATTCCAGTGAAAATTAAGTTTCTCAAGTATAAGATTGGTTCTTGAATTAAATGTTTCTATTATGTGACTGTGTATACTTTCATCAAGCCACCCCATATGCAGCAGAAAATCATTGATATATTTAGCTAGAAGGGGATCCTTAATTTTTTCACAAAGAATATCAATAAATTCCTCGAGTTCTACTTTCTGCAGATCAACTCCCAGTTCTTTGTGTGTTAAGATATCAAAAAGAGCTATAATATGAGGATTATATAGATGGAAGATTTGATTTTCTAAACCTGTTTTATCAAACAGCACACAAATTGCTTTAGCTGTTAGGTCTACACATGACATTTCAGATCTATCAATTATTTTAGGTATGAATCCAATATTTAAATATGTCCTTACAATCTGGGAGAAAGCATTATCATTTAGATTTTTCTGATGTTTGCCTGTAGTAGAATTAAATACAAGGTTGCCTATTCTGTAAATACTTACATCAAGTCCAGTTGCCCTTGCTTTTAATGCTTCAATCTCACCTTCAAGTTTTGTTCGAACATATACATTATCAGACAGAGCCAATTTGTTCGGTAGAGTATCTTCATCAAAAACATGAAATTCAGTTTCTTTGGAAGAAGCTTCTTCACATACTGATCTTGTTGAAATATAATGAAATGATTTCTTTTTATGGTTTGCAGCAAAATCGCATAAATTAATAACAGGTAAAACATTATCTTTATAAAAAAGTTTATATTCCCCATAGTGGTTAACATTAGCCGCAGCATGCAGGATAGAATCTATCTTAGTTGATAATTCCTTATAATCATCATCTGACAATCCAAGATTATCAAGAGAAAGGTCTCCATCTATTACAGTAATTCTTTCGTCTATTTCAGCATTCCCAAAGTCTCCCAAATAATAATGTAAAATTTCCTTTAATCTTTTCAGCGAAGAGACTTTACTCTTTCTTCTTACAATACAATATATTTTATAATCTGTAAGGTTAATTAATTCTTTCAGGATGTGCGAACCTAAGTATCCTGTAGCACCTGTTAGTAATATGTTTTTGATTCCTTCCTGCTTTTCTAATTTTAGTTTACTAACTAGTTTTTGATTATTCTCATTATATTTATTATATTGTTCATTAACGAAACTCTTAAAAGATTCCGATTCACTATTATTAATTACTTTTCTAAGTTCCTTTTTTAGATCACTTAATTTCTCAAAAAGATTCGTATCTGAGTGTTTAACAACTTCACTAAGTGTTTTAATTGTTCGATTCTTAAAAATATCAGACATAGCAATATCAAGTTTACCGGAACGAAGTTTAGCTATCATTGATACTGCTTTAATAGAATTGCCTCCTATACTGAAAAAATCATCATTTATTCCTAATTTTTCTATACCCAATATTTCTTCCCAAATCATACATATTTTCTTTTCAGTTTCAGTATTTGGTGGTTCATAAGCATCTTTGTTCACATTTAATTCAGGATCAGGAAGGATTTTCTTGTCAATCTTGCCTGAAGTATTTAAAGGCATAGCGGCAAGCTCAGTAAAAAATGCAGGAACCATATAGTCAGGAAGAAAGCCTGCAAGATACTTTCTGAGTTCGTCACTTATACCACTTTCAGTTGAATCTTTTACTGTGTAATATGCACAGAGATATTTATCTTCGTTTTGTTTTCGTACAATAACAGTACAGAGAACTACAGATGGGTGACTTGAAAGCTTGCTTTCTATTTCACCAAGTTCTACGCGAAATCCTCTGATTTTTACCTGATGGTCATTACGCCCTAAATACTCTAGATTGCCGTCTGGAAGCCAACGCACCATATCTCCGGTTTTATATATTCTTGAAATACAGTCTCTGTTTTTTTTCTCTTCTGCAGTAAAGGGATTCTCTATAAAACGCTCCGAAGTAAGCTCAGTGCGGTTCAGGTAGCCACGTGATAAACTATCTCCTCCTATATAAAGCTCTCCGGAAACTCCAACGGGTACAGGAGTCATAGAATTATCAAGTACATAAACTTTAGTATTGTGTATAGGTTTTCCAATATCATTGTTTGAATCACCAATATTATAATGATGCATTGTAGCACATACGGTACTTTCAGTAGGCCCGTACGCATTTATCATTCTTCTGTTTCTACTCCATTTTTTCATTAATTCCGGATCGCATGAATCACCGGCAACAATGAGGGTATTAAAATCAGGGAATTCTTTGTAAGGCATGAGAGATAAATATGCAGGTGGAATTGTAGCCATTGATATTTTCTTATTTTTAATATACTGCATAAATAAATGACTGTCTTTTCTCGTATCTTCTTCTACCATATATAGAGTTCCACCTAAAGTTAATACAGGGAAAATTTCCCACACAGAAGCATCAAATGCAAGAGAAGCAAACTGTAGTGCTTTTGTTGCCCGGCTGATCTTTAAAAGTTCTTTTTCTGCAAATATCAAGTTAATAACGCTTTTGTGTTCAATCATGACACCTTTGGGATTACCTGTTGAGCCGGAGGTATAAATTATATATGCAAGATCAGTGGATTTGTTTATATGTTCCGTATTGGTTTTAGGATTCTTTGAGATCTCATCCCAATATGAATCTATGCTTATAGGAATTGTGTCAGTTTCTGCAAGGGATAGAAGATATTGCATACTTTTATTTGAAGTTAATACAATTTTGCAGCCGCAATCATTTATTTTGAATTTAAGGCGATCCTCAGGATCAGCCATATCAAAAGGAACATAAGCAGCCCCGGACTTTAATATTCCGAGTATTCCTATTATCATTTCAAGAGAACGTTCGATATATATCCCGATCAATGTATCTGCTTTAACATTCTCATTCCAGTAATCTATATATTCATTACGTATTGTGTTTGCAAGCTGATTGGTCTTTTCATTGAGCTCACGGTAGGTCAATTGTTTATCTCCAAATACTATAGCTATGTGCTCTGGAGTTTTCTCGACCTGCATTTCAAACAACTGCTGAATAGTTTTGTCTTCAGGATAAAAAGTTTCAGTTTTATTCCAACCGTAAATAAGCTGATTATACTCCTGTTCCGGTATTAACGATAGAAATCTTTCATTCCCTATTTGTTTTAAATAAAACAATAAGTAATCCTTAAATCTTCCAATTGTTTCAGTGTCAATAAATGACTCAAGACCTTTGAAAGTTACTGTAAATTTATTCAAATCCTTAGAAACATTCAGTGTTAAAGGAATATTTGTTTTTTCAAAGAACTTTTCCTCTTTAATGTTACCTTTAACAAAGTTTTCTTCGGTAACATGGAAGTGAATATAATTAAAAGCACATTTATATATATCATCCTGAAAAGATAAATCGGTCTTTATTTTTCCATAAGGATATGCTTTATAACTGAACAGCTTTACTTTCTCCTTATAAATATTATTAATTAATTCTTTTATTCCGGGATTATCGGCTTTATTTATAATTAATCTTAATGGTAAAGCATTAAGAAAAAGGCCAAACATTTTGTCTCCACCTTCTTTTTCAAGCCTATTATTAACAACAAGACCAACAACTATATCCTCAGAATTATAAAAGCAGGAAAGTAAAACAAAATATATAGCCAGGAATACAGTATCAACTGAAACACCTAATTCGTTTGCAAGGTCTAATATTTTTTTGGACTCATCATCAGTTAATTCATACCCTGATTCGATTAACTGATTGTCTGTTCTATTTTGAGCTTTTACTCTAAAGTTAGAATTAACAGGTTCGTATTCACTTAAATAATTTTTCCAAAACTCCTTATTCATATCATCATTTAATGCCTTCATCTCTTCAGATATGAATTCACCATAAAATAAGTTTTCTACACCAGGATCTATGTCATAACCGTTGACATAAATATCAACAAATTCTGAAATTAATGATGCCACACTCCAGCCATCAGAGATTGTATGGTGAAATGAAAAGACTAAAATGAAGCTATTGGTTTTCTTCTCCAATATAATAACTCTAAACAAACCTGGTTTTGCATATTCAAAATTATTTATTTTTTCTTCTTCTAAAAGTTGTCCTGCAAATTTATCATCAATTACAAAAATTTTTTCGTTAATATCAATATATTTATGCTGCAAAACAATATATCCATAATCCTCCTGAGGAATAAAAGATGACCTTAACAGTGCATGTTTTTCAGCTAACTTTTTAAATGAATCAGAAAATTTTTCATATTTGAACTCTTTTTCTATTTTATAAGCAAAAACATCATGATATGTTCCGTCTTCTGATAATTCAGATTCCAACATCATGCCTACCTGTAAATAACTTGCAGGAAAAGCATCTTCCACACTTTCTAAATCAACATCTTTAATATTTTTGAGATTTTTCTTATTAATCAAAGAAAAAGGCTTATATTCATCTTCTTCTTTCTTAGAATGCGGTAAGTCTGTATTTTGTATAAATTCTGCTAATTTCTTTATCGTATGCAAATCAAATATATCCTTAACAGATATATTAAATCCGGAGCTTCTCATTTTAGATACAATCTGAATGCTCAATATTGAATCTCCACCAATCCTGAAGAAATTATTATCTATCCCAACCCTATCAACTCCTAATACATTCTGCCATATATCACAGAGTTTGGACTCGATTTCATTACTAGGAGCTATATAGCTTTCCTTGTTTGCATTAAACTCTGCATCTGGTAAAACCTTTTTATCTATCTTACCGGAAGTGTTAAGCAGGAATTCTTCCATATAAACAAACGTGGAAGGAATCATGTAATCAGGAAGTATTTTCGATAAATAATCACGAATTTTTTCATCGGTTAATTCACTGTCGGAGGTATAATAAGCTACTAGATATTTTTTACCATCCTTCTCTTTACACAGCACAACAGATTGGTTTATATTTGGACATCCCGAAAGCTTACTCGCTATTTCGCCTAACTCTATCCTTAAACCTCTAATTTTTACCTGGTCATCATTACGGCCTATATACTCAATACTGCCATCAGATAACCATCTTACAATATCTCCAGTTTTATAAATCCGAAAGTTAAGCTTCTTTGATCTGTCTTCTTCAGAAGCAAAGGGATTTTCTATGAATCTTTCCTCGGTCAAATCAATACGGTTCAGATATCCTCTCGCTAAACCGTCACCTCCAATATACAGTTCACCGGATACGCCGACCGGAACAGGATTAAATGTTTCATCAAGTATGTAAAGTGAATAATTCTGAACTGCTTTTCCAATTGGAACTGTTGCTCCGTAACAGGCTTCCTTATCAAATTGATGATAACTGGCATCTATTGTTGCCTCAGTCGGGCCATATAAATTATGAAGAGATATATTCGGCAGAACTTTTAATGCTCTCCCGGAAAGGTCACGACCTAATGCTTCACCACTGCATATTATGTCTTTTATACTTTCAAGTTTTTCGTTTGTATCCTCTAAATAAGATATAAATCCATTTAACATTGACGGAACAAAATGAAGCTTTGTAATCTTCTCTTTCTTTATCAATTCTATAAGATATGATGGATCTTTGTGCCCTTCAGGTTTAGCAAATACCTGTTTTGAACCTGATATTCCAGGTAGTAGAAGTTCCCATACTGATACATCAAATGAATATGGAGTTTTCTGTAAAACAATCTCATTCTCATTAAAGTTGTATTCTTTCTGCATCCATGAAAGTCGATTGATTAAAGAACAATGTTCTATCAGCACACCTTTAGGATTTCCTGTTGAACCTGATGTATATATAACATATGCAAGATCAGTAGATTTGTTTATATGTTTCGGATTGGTTTTAGCGTTTTTTGAAATTTCATCCCAGTACGAATCTATACTTAGAGGAATTGTGTCGGTTTCTGCAAGGAACAGGAGATCTTTCATTCTCCCACTTAAAGTAACCACCATTTGGCAGCCGCAGTCATTTATTTTAAATTTAAGACGTTCTTCGGGATCATCACTGTCAAAAGGAATATAAGCAGCACCGGATTTTAATATTCCGAGTATTCCTATTATCATTTCAAGAGAACGTTCGATATATATCCCGATCAATGTATCTCCTTTAATATTCTTACCCAGGTACTCTACATATTCTTTACGTATCGTGTCTGCAAGCTGATTAGCTTTTTCATTAAGCTCACGGTAGGTCAGCTGTTTATCTTCAAATACTACGGCTATGTTATCAGGAGTTTTTTCTACCTGTTCTTCAAATAGTTGATGTATTGTTTTGTCTTTAGGATAAAAAGCGCCGGTTTTATTCCAATCATATACTATTGTTTGATACTCTTCTTCTGATAGGAAAGGAATTTTATTCAAAGGCTGTTCTAAACATTCTACAGAAATATTGCTTAATAAATATTTATACTTTGCAAGCAGGGATTCAATTAACCAGTTTTCATATCTGTTTTTTGCATAGGTTACCTTAAACGACAGTCCATCACTGAGTTCTTTGCATATAACTGTAATTCCAAATTTTTCTGTTTTTTCTTCTATATCAATAAATTCAAATGTTGAATTATTATTCAATATGTCAACTTTGCTATAATTATGCATTGTGAACATAATCTGCATAAGTTCGGGTATCAGGTCAGACTGGATTTCCGCCTTTTCTATTATTTGATTTAAATTTATATCACCATATTGATTCAAAAACATTATTTCAGAATTTACTTTCTTCAGATTAGTTTGTAATGTAGAATCTTCCGAAAAATCAAAAATAAGAGGAAGTGTGCTGATAAATGGACCAATAGCATCAGAGAACTTATTTTTCCTATTTGAAACAGTCAGGCCTATCGGAAACGCTTCGTCTGTTGAAGAATATACTTTCAGAACGTAATACCAGACAGTAATTAAAAGTGTATATAAGGATACGGATGCCCCGGATGAAACTTTATTAAGCTCATCCAGTTTATCTTTAGAAATATTAAAGTTATTTTCCTGACCATAATTATCAAATGCAGTATTTTTTAAATGCAGTTGAACTGGCTTAGTACTCTTTAGCTTTTCTGTAAGATTTTTAATAGCATCAATATAGTCATCTCCCTCAAACAAAATATTTTGACACTGGGCATAATCCAAATAATCCAAATTTTGACTTCTGTTCGGAATTTCTTTTGTATCTATTATGGATTGATAATTCTCCAAAAGCTGACTAATCATGATATCTAAAGAATTTCCATCTGACAGGATATGGTGATGTGTAAGGTTTATTATGCAGTCATCTGTGTCTTTTATTTGACAAATTTCCTGTGTAATAAGAATACTGTTATTCAGTTCAAATACATGACTGGAAGAATTATTTATATATTCTGCAACTTCGCCGGATTCTATCTGAAGTTTGTTAATTTTGATTTCATTCAGATCTGCAAATGAATAATTTTGGTTAGAGTCTATCATCATTCTCAGTATTCTATTATCTGAAAAAAGTTTTTTTATAGAAGTCTCTAAAGCTCGAATATTAATGCCTTTTGCTTTTAATAAAACTGGAATATTATAAGTGACTTTAATATTATCCCGTAAGCTTTGCATATATACACCAAGTTGAATCGGAGAAAGATGAGGCGCTAATTTTTTCAAATCATCTATGGTGAACTTAAAAAAGAGACTGTTAATAAAATCCTCACCAGAGTAAATATTGTTTTTAGATAATATTTCTATCAAATATTTTTTATTTTGTATTAAGATTGATTTGTCTTCATCTTTAAGAAGGGAGTCTTTATTTTTTCTCAAAACCAATTCATTGTTAGAATTTAGATAAATCAGATGTCCTTCATTCCGAATATTATATAACAATTTGTATAAATCTATCATAATACTTCCTCATCATCGTAATTCGATATTCTGATATTACTTTGCAAATCACATATTTTATTATTTTGCAATAAATCCTTCAGCTCAATTTTACCTATTTTGGCAGATATGGATGACACAATCCGCATAGCCGATATTGAATTCATTCCCATTTCATAGAAGTTGTCTTCGACGCCAACTCTGTCGATATCAAATATTTCCTTAAAAATATCACATAATATTTCTTCAGTTTCATTTCTCGGAGGAACATAAACTGTGTTTTGAGTGTTCAACTCAAATCTAGGAAGTTTTTTTGTATCAAGTTTGCCATTGGGCGTAAGAGGGATACAATCAATTGTCAAATAACCGTAAGGCAGCATATAGTCAGGAAGATAATCTTTAACATATTTTTCAACTATTTCCTTTAAAGTTTTATCTGCAGCGTTGCATTCATCCAGAATTTCTGCATGCGGAGTCACAAGATAACCTATAATAAAATGCTTATTTCCTTCTTTCTGAAGAGTTACCAGTGCTTCATCCACTCCAGGTATATTCTTTAATTGTAGACTGATCTCCTCCAGTTCAATTCTGTAACCGTTTACTTTTACCTGTTTGTCTTTTCTTCCGCAAAACTCTATATAACCTTCTTTATTCCATTTGCCCAAATCTCCAGTCCTGTACAGCCTGCCAAGTTCGGGATGGTTAATGTATGACTGTGCAGTTTTTTCTTCATCCATCCAGTAGTTAAGTGCAACTCCAATACCGCCAATATGAATTTCTCCTGTTACTCCAAACGGACAATGAGAGCCGTATTCATTAAGTACGTACATTTTCTGATTGGGCATTGCATAACCGTATGGAATTGATTTCCAGTTCTTTTCAATATTTTCTATATCATACCATATTGACCAGATGCTTCCCTCTGTGGCGCCGCCAAGACTTACAACCTGACTTTGTGGATAATATTTTTTTATTTTTTCAGGAAGACTAAGCGGTATCCAGTCGCCACTTAATAAAAACAGGCGCAGGCTGTCAGAATATTCATTATCTTTATGAGACAGCTCCTCAACAAACAGTCCGGCAAGCTGAGGGACAGTGTTCCATACAGTTATTTTATGTTTATTGACAAGGCCTACCCAGTGAGAAGGTTCCTTTGTCAACTTTTGATCCGGAAAGACTACCGTTCCTCCCGCAGCTAAGATACCAAACATATCATATACAGATAAATCAAAACTAAGTTCAGATAAGGCAAGTACTTTGTCATTGGCGTTTATCCTGTATTTTTCATTTACAGCCCTTATTGTGTTTACTGCGTTTCTGTGGCTTATTGTCACTCCTTTAGGCTTTCCTGTGCTTCCTGAGGTGAATATCACATAAGCAATATCATCGGCATCAACCTTCGGCTGTTTTATGACGGATGTTGTTTCAGAGTTGATAACATCTTCAATTATCAGAAGCTTATAGTTTTTAAGACTCTCTATTAGCTTTTTGTTTTCTGACATCTTTTGAGAAATAAGAAGCAGGCATACCTTTCCTTCAGTCAGAACCTCATTAATTCTACCTGAAGGCCATTCGATACTAAGAGGAAGGTACGCATATCCGGATTTCATTATTCCCATAGTAGATACTGCATGATTATAGCCTTTTTCCGACAGTACTCCTATTAGAATGCTTTTTGATATGTTTTCTTCCGAATTCAACTTGTCTGATAAAATGAAATTGGATATCTTGGCTGTATCGTTCAATAATTCCGAATATGTATATTCTTTGTTTGTACCGACATCTATTACTGCTGTATTGTCAAACAGGTTATTCTCAGTTATCATATTTTCTATTACGCCGGACAGTGTGCCTTCCGGTATGGGTTGAACTGATGAGTTTGCTTCATTTATTACCGTTTTTACAGTCTCAGGAGGTTCCAACTCAAGTATAGTGTCTTTTTCCCAGTCTGCCTCCGCTAGAAATTCAATTAGACGGCAGTAATCTGAATGCATTGCTTCTATAGTATTTGTATCAAATGCCTGGTCTACATAATCCCATTCAGCAACAAAACCATGAGTTGTTTCATAAGCTTTATTATCAAGAATAATCTGCGATGTCTGTGTGATTGAATAATCTTCAGCTATGAAATCATCGGATATGAACTTTGAACTACCTAAGTTATGACCCAGAATACTGGTCAGCACAACAGGAGAAATTATACTACCCACTGCAACACTATACTCGGCCCTGATAAGTCTTTGAAAATCTACTCCGTCAAAAATATTATTTTCTATATCCTCCCAGAGTCCATCATGTATAAATTTCAGGATATCTTTTATTGTTGTATTGGTGTTATTAACATAATAATTGAATAGTTCAAGAACAGTAAAGTCTCCAAATATATCATTAACCTGTTCATGTAGAGGAAGCCTGTTAAAAAGTGTAAGATTTACAGTAAAATTCCTCTGATTGCTCCAATAGGTTAAAACATGACCATATGCAAAAAGAGGAATTGCAGTAGAACCCAGGCCGTATTTCTCCACCTTTTCTTTTATCAAATTCCATTTTTCAATATCTATTGTTGCAGTGAGGCGTGAAAACATAGGATTCTTGATATTGGATATATTTTCCTTCAAAGGAAAATTATAATCAAGATTGTAATCAGGAAGTTTATTTATCCAGTATTTTTCAGCCTTATCAAACATGTTGCTATTACGTACTTTTTTTACTGCATCAAGATAATCTTTGAAAGTAATGTCAAGATTATTCAGGACTGCATCGGGATGATTATATAAATGAGTAAGCTCGGAATAGAATATCTCAGTACTCGTATAATCAATAAGAAGTGCATCCATGCCGCTATGCAGTATATAAAACTTTTCATCTCCGGGGAATTCACATATACTGACACTAAATTCAAAAAGAGGGAAAGATTCAACATCAAAAACCTTATGAGATAATTTTTCCCGAATGATAAGAAATTCTTCTTTGGAAGAATATGTATTTGTGTTTATTTTATAATATTCATGTTCCTTTAAAAAGCACTGTTTTCCATTATTAAACACAGTTCTCAATTCTATATGGTGGGCAACAAGCTTATTTAATGCTAGTTCAAGTCTTTTTACATCCAAATATTTAAACTTGTATTCTTCATATCCGTGTGTAGAAATATTCCCAAGCTCATAATCTCCAGATCTTCCCCAGTAATATGCCTGCTGGACATTGCTCAATTCAAAAGGAGTGTATAAATCTGTACTGATGGTATCAATTTGGAAATCTTTATAAATAAATTCAGTATCCATTTTCTGTAGTAATTTAGTTAAATCAGCAATATTCCTATGGTTGAAAATGTCAGTAGCCTTTATATCTGAATTCATTTTAAGGTTTACTAAATTAACAAGCTTTATTGCAAGAATTGAATTTCCTCCTACTCTGAAAAAGTCATCTTTAATGCCAATCTTTTCTATGCTGAGCAGTTCCTGCCAAATATCACATAATTGTTTTTCATTTTCTGAAGTAGGAGCTGCATAATTATCCTCATTACCCTTGAACTCGGGGTCAGGCAGTTTTTTTCTATCAATTTTTCCACTCGTATTTAATGGAAATTCATCCATATGAATAAAAACAGAAGGTATCATGTAATCAGGAAGAACCGATGACAGGTATTTTCTCATCGCATCCTCATCAAGTTTATTACCAGCTACATAGTAACCTGCCAGATAGTTATTTGAATTTTTCTCTCTGCATAGTACAACTGTCTGATTTACTCCGTCAAAAGAAGAAAGCTTGTTCTCTATCTCTCCCAATTCAATTCGGAAACCTCTTATTTTTATCTGATCATCATTACGCCCGATATATTCAATATTTCCGTCAGGTAGATAACTACAAATATCTCCTGTTTTGTATATACGAAGATTGCGGCCGAGTTTCTTGTCTTCTTCTGTTATAAAAGGATTAAGGATAAAACGCTCTGAGGTTAAATCAGGACGGTTTAAATAGCCACGGGCAAGACCGCTGCCGCCTATATACAACTCTCCGGAACACCCGACAGGAACAGGATGTAATGAAGTGTCAAGAATGTAAACCTGTGTATTGGATATGGGACGACCTATTTGCTCAATCTCGCCCTCTGATATGAGCTTACCAATAGAATAAACAGTAGCTTCAGTCGGTCCATATAAATTGTATATGTTTTTCTTTTTGCACCAGTATTCTGCTGTACTCTTATCACATATTTCTCCGGCATAAATAACTGTTTTCAATGATTCATAGTTTTCTCTAGGTAAAACAGATAAGAGTGCAGGAGGTAAGTATAAATAATTAATTTTGTTTTTATTTATATAATTACCTATTTCTTCAGGTAGGCGTTTAATATGATCTGAAAAAATATGCAGCTCATTACCACTTATCAAAGGAGTAAATATTTCAGATACAGAAACATCAAAAACGTATGAGGTAAAAAAAGTGGATTTATAATTTTGACCATCATAATCATATACATTTGATAATGCATCAAGCAAATTAAGCACACTTCTATGCTCAATCATTACTCCTTTAGGATTTCCGGTTGAACCGGAAGTGTAAATTACATAAGCAAGATCAGTGGATTTATTTATATGTTCAGGGTTGGCTTTAGAGTTTTTTGAAATTTCATCCCAGTATGAATCTATACTTAGAGGAATTGTATCAGTTTCTGCAAGGAACAGGAGATCTTTCATGCTATCACTTGAAGTAATAACCATTCTGCAGCCGCAGTCGTTTATTTTAAATTTTAGACGCACTTCTGGGTCTGCGTTGTCAAAAGGAACATAAGCAGCACCTGATTTGAGAATTCCAAGTATTCCTATTATCATTTCAAGTGAGCGTTCTATATAAATACCAATGAGAGTATCACTATTAATATCTTTCCCCCATTGTTCTTTATATTCATTACGTATGGTATGTGCGAGCTGATTGGCTTTTTCGTTAAGTTCACTGTAGGTTAAGTTTTTACCTTCAAATGTTACAGCAGTACTGTCGGGAGTTTTTTCTGCCTGCTTTTCAAACAGCTGATGTATTGTTTTATTCTTAAGGTAAGAAGTTTCAGTTTTGTTCCAGTCATATACAATTTTGTTGTATTCATCTTTATCCATAACCGGAATATCCTTCACCATAATTCCGGGTTTTGAAACAATAGTTTCCAGAATGTTTATATAATGTCCACTCAACTGTTCTATTGTATTTCTATCAAAAAGAGATGTTGAATAACTGAATACTATTTCTGTTTTTTCCGGTTTTACATAAACGTAGGTGGTTAGGTCAAACTGTTCCGTAGTTACTTCTCTATCCATATGTCTACAGAAATAATCACCTAAACTGATATCTTCATTACAGATCTCCAAGAAAGCAAACATAGTATCGAAAAGAGGGTTCCGTCCGGACTCTCTTTCTATATTTAAACGATATACCATTTCTTCAAGAGGGTATATATTATTAGAAACAGCAGACAACACTTTTCTTTTAACCTGTTCAAAAATTTCTCTTACTGTCATGGTACTATTAACATTTGTCCGAAGAGGCATTGTACCAACGAACATACCGATACAGGACATTATATCAGTATTATTCCGCCCTAAAGAAGGTGCCCCTGTTATGATATCCTCATTACCGCTGTATTTATACAATAATATATTATAGGCCGCAAACATTATCATAAATGCTGTGATTTCCTCTTTATTTTCAAGTACGACCATATCTTCTTTTATCTTTTTGTTTACAGTCAGTGTTACGGCCGAGCCATTATGACTTTTTATTTTGGGACGTCTTCTGTCATATGGAAGAGTCAGGGTCGGAAGATCCCCTGAGAGTTCGTTTAGCCAGTAGGTTTCCTGGTGACGGTATTCTTCTGTTTCAACAAAACTTTCTTCGAAAGCTGCGTAATCTACAGCACGCACTTCCAGTTCCTGCGGCATTCCTTTATCGAAGATTTTAGACAATTCTTCAAGAAAAATATCTACTGACCGCCCGTCAAATATTATATGGTGGAAGTCAAATAGCAGATATGTTACATTTCTCTCAGATTCTCTGTAAACACCGACACGCCAGAGAGGAGCTTTTCCGATCTCGAATGGACGGACAAAAGCTGTAAGTGCAGTTTGAATTTCTTCAATAGGAAGAATTCTTTCTTCAATTTCTATATCAAATTCTTCTACATCAAGAATTTTCTGTCTGATTCCTTTTTCGGTTTCTATGAAATATGATCGGAGTGACACTTGAGCATTTGCTATTTTCAGTAGAGATTCTTTCAAAAGAGCATTGTTTAAAACGTCTTCAATTTTATAGATTAGCGGTATATTGTATGCTGTGCTGTTCTCTTCGAGTTTATTTACCAAGTACATCCTTTTCTGAGCATTTAGAATAGGATAATCAGGCATATCAGAAATTCTTTTTATTTTTAGCTGAGCAGTTTTTTCGACACTTTCCACAAAATGCGCCTGCTCACGTACCGTCTTACTGGAAAAAAGTGAACTCGCCGAAATACTGCATCCAAACTCTGAATTTATTTCAAGTGAAAGCTGTACCGTTTTAAGAGAATTTCCGCCAAGGAGAAAAAAACTTTCATTTATTCCCGGGTTTTCAACATAGAGTATTTTTTCCCATATCATACAGATTTTCTTTTCTGTTTCGGTATGCGGCGGTTCATAAATATCTTTGTTAACTTTTAATTCCGGTTCAGGAAAGGCTTTTCTGTCTATCTTGCCCGAAGTGTTTAAAGGCATTTTGTCAAGTTCCGTAAAAAATGCAGGAATCATATAATCAGGAAGGAGACTTGAAAGATATTCCCTAAGTTCGTATGAAGATAATATTCTTTGGTTAATGTTTTCTTCTGCAGGATTATTAGCAAAACTATCTGATAATTTTTTCAGGCAGTTCTCATTATAAGTTGAAAGTTGAAATTCATATAAATTATCTTTATAAAAAATTAAATTATAACAGGATTTATCTTCTATAGATAATGTTACATAAAGCTTATAATCGAATTTCTCTGCAAGTTCATAAAGATCCTCAATTCCAGGGATTAAAGTAATCTCATCATTAAGTAATTCATATTCAGCAATTACCTTTTCTGTATTTTCTGAAAGATTTTTTACTATCCTATCTTCACATAGAACTCGTTTATTCGGAAAATTCTTCACCGCAAAATATTTACTTCCTGTAAGAAGATGCTTTTCTAAAGAAATTGTCAAAAAATAATCAGTCCAGTCTATTTTATCAAAACTAACTCTTTTTTTCGGGACAACATGAAGTATTACGTCATATCTGAATTTATTCATTTCATTGAGGCCGTTACCTCTTTTTGGAAGAAGTTCGACATGACTTATCCTGCTGTTTTCATCTGCAAATTTTATGAAAAATTCAGGTGAAATCAAAAGTTCTTTTTCATTTCTGATATATTGTTCAATCGTTGTTTCTAAATTAATATCGGTATGAATTATATTTTGCTGATGTTTATAAATTTCAACAGATGCATGGAATTCTTTTATCAATCTAAAATCTCTTACATCACCAATAAAGACACAGCCTTCACTGATATTATCTACTGATTTATTCAGAACATCCTCAAGATAATTAATATTAGGAAAGTATTGAATAACTGAATTGATTATTATTAGAAGATTTTTAAAACTATTGCCGGAAGGATTAAGAATGCTATTGAGTTCATCAGCTCTGCCCTTATATAATTCCGTATTGTCAATTTTTAGTTTTTTTATTCCTTTGTGAAGTCTGTTAATAACCTCTTCGGAAAAATCAATACCAATATATTTATCTATACTCTTCAGAAGTGGATACATTATTAATCCGGAACCGGATCCTATTTCACAAACAGAAGACGGATTCAAAGATAAAATTCTTTCTATAACCGCATCTCTCCATTCACGCATTTCATCTAAGTGTATAGGACTTTCAGTATAGGAATTTTCCCAACCGGTAAAATTATCCATACATATTTCTTCAGAAATACTACTGTAATTGTCATTGTATACAGATTCCCATGAGTTGATAAAGCTCTCGTTTATTTTTAGATCTTTTTCAATTTCAGTTTGAGAAGTTACTGCACTCGATTCTTCAACAGTATAATATGCACAGAGGAATTTCTCTGCGTTTATGTCCCGTGCTGTAACTGCACATAGAGCTACAGATGGATGACTTGAAAGTTTGTTTTCAATCTCACCAAGTTCTATTCGAAATCCCCTGATTTTTACTTGGTCGTCGTTGCGCCCTATGAATTCTATATTACCGTCAGGAAGCCAGCGACAGATATCGCCAGTCTTATAAATGCGAATGTTATGATCTCTGCACTTATCCTTCTTTGTGGCAAACGGATTCGGTATAAAACGCTCAGAGGTCAGCTCAGGGCGATTCAGATAACCGCGGGCCAAACCATCGCCGCCTATGTGTAACTCGCCGGATACTCCAACGGGGACAGGGTGTAAATTATTGTCTAAGATATATATAATTGTATTATTTAAAGGTTTGCCGATAGGTATAGTAGGTAAGTTTTTTATTAAATTTGTAATACTGTATGTTGTCGCAAATGTTGTACTTTCTGTGGGACCATATCCGTTAGTTAAAATCCTGGGTCCTGATTCATTAGCTGAATCCACTAAGTGAAGTATTTTTTCTTTATTAAGTACATCTCCTCCAACCAACAAGTGTTTAAGAGAGGAAAAAACTGTACTGTTCTTTTTAATAAACTGGTTATATAGCCCTACAGTTAACCATAATATAGTTATTTTATTGTATTTTAAATATTTTTCAAATTCATCACTACTGCCAAATACATCTTTAGTTTCAAGTAAGTGTAGTTTAGATGAATTTAAAAGAGATCCCCATATTTCAAAAATACTGGCATCAAAAACAGGACTTGAAGACTGTAAGAATACATCATCCTCTTTAATCTCTATATAATTCTGATTATACACCAGCCTTGTTACACTTTTATGTTCTATCATTACACCTTTAGGCTTGCCTGTTGAGCCGGAGGTATAAATTATATATGCAAGATCAGTGGATTTGTTTATATGCTCAGGATTGGTTTTAGGATTTTTTATGATTTCATCCCAATATGAATCTATGCTTATAGGGATTGTATCAATTTCTGTAAGGAACAGGAGGTCTTTCATACTCTCACTTGAAGTGAGAACCATCCTGCATCCGCAGTCGTTTATTTTAAATTTAAGACGTTCTTCAGGATCAGCCATATCAAAAGGAACATATGCAGCCCCTGATTTTAATATTCCCAATATTCCTATTATCATTTCTAGTGAGCGTTCTATATAAATACCAATAAACGTATCACTCTTAACAACTTCACCACAATGTTCTCTATATTCTTTACGTATAGTATGCGCAAGCTGGTTGGCTTTTTCGTTAAGTTCACTGTAAGTCAGTTCTTCATTCTCAAATACAACGGCTATATTCTCAGGGGTCTTTTCAACCTGCTCTTCAAACAATTGATGAATTGTTTTATTTTTAGGATAAGACGCTTCAGTTTTATTCCAATCATAAATTATTTTGTTGTATTCATCAACTGTCAGCTCACCAACTTTTTCAGCTGTCATTTCTATAGACTCCTTTTCAAGTTAAGCTTAGTTATCAGTAAAAACACACATCATTCATCTTAGGACTCACTCAAAAACAACTTAGTGAATTTCACAACCACTTAAGAAATACATTATATGATTGAAAAAATCAGAATATACAGGATAAAAATGGTTGTTCTTAATAAAGATTGAAACCTTTTTTTAATGAAAGATCTTTATTCAGCTTTTGGAACAAAAGATGAATAACTTCCAGAACTCATTTAATTTGAGGCTGAGCCCCTCGCAAGTTTAATTTCGTTTTTTCTACAGTTATAATATTTAAAATTATCTTCAATCTCTTATTTTATATAGCGTCAAAACAATATAAAATAAAAA
>Ga0307988_1000873_pt1 | contig 18963 bp, 14 predicted proteins | sample EllFjometagen183_FD_203166 | JGI IMG/M metagenome (GOLD analysis project Ga0307988, IMG submission 203166) | Marine microbial communities from Ellis Fjord, Antarctic Ocean - #183 | ecosystem: Environmental > Aquatic > Marine > Unclassified | place: Southern Ocean | collected 2014-10-08 | reverse complement strand
TAGCCTATTTCAAATTCATGTGCTGATTTATCATCAACTCCATTCCATCCACCAACAATAACATTGAACCCATATAAGGTTGCATCTAAAGTTATGGAACCGTCATCCTCTAAAAATGGAAGGGAGTTCACAAATGGCTGCGCATAAGATAACTCAGCCTGTCCCCCAGGAGTATGGTCTGGGTCGTATAAGCCAGAAGGTAATAGTATAAATGACCCTGTTGTTAGGTTATTTACAGCACGTATTTGAATCCAATGTGCTTCACCAAGATTAAGTTTAAATCCTACTGATGGGTTAGTGATTTTGTCGCTGTCTAAATTTATGATTTTAACATCACTTTCACTAAATCCCAATTCACTACTAGCATCCCTATTACTAGTAATTTTTATTTGGTAACCGGTTGCCGCCCCATCAATTATAATTGCCGGTATAGCTGGTGAAGCAGGCTCTTCTCCAGCATAGCTGCTACCAAGTGTCATATATTTAGTTGTATTGTCCCATGTTAAAATTTGATATCGATTTCCAGAATTTGGGAAGTATAAATATTTATCTACTATATTAACACTGCTATTATCTATGTTACCGCCCGCTGTTAAAAGCCCAGTAACTTCAAACGTATTACCACTAACCCATATACCATCAACATCATCATAATTCCATTTTAATTGTACAAATGAAGAAGGCTCTGATGACCCTTCTATATTAGAAGGACTATTATCATAAATTCTAAAGTTTGTAACGTTAGTAGGGTCAGGATCTTCTGTAAGAACATTAAGTCCAGCCCCGCCATTTAGAGTTCCATATCCAACCTTAAAGGTTGTATTTGTAACTCCAGACATGGTTGGGAATCCGGGAAGAGTGACTCCGTCCGTTACAGCCAGGTTTGCTATAGTAACTAAATCATTATAGGTGGCAGGTTTATTAAAATTAAACCCATCCTTGTCATAGTAACAAACAACGACACCATCCTTATCTTGAAATTGACCTTGCCCAGTGTCATCAAATAATTTATTAATAACATTACCGCCAATAGCCTTTGGCTGTATAAGAACATCATCCTCAGTGTCACTAGTGTATAAATCTGTCATAACTGATATAGTAGCCCTGGCTGTACCAGTAACATCAACTTCATGCTCTGGGTCAGTCTGACCCCCAAAGCCAGTATTGCGTAGGAATGAGTTTTTAGTTGCGAGGAATGATACCAAAGATAGTCCACCGACATACTTAAGAGTGAATGAATCTGCTGAATCACTCATCTCTATCGTCACCTCTCCAACAAAATCAGTATTAGCTGTAATCGTTGAGTCCCTGTCTTTCTTAACAATATTACTATCATTAATTGCAGAGTCTTTAATTAAAAATATATTTTCATCACGTCTATCTGTAACCACCGCCGTGTCAACACCATTCCAAGTGAAGTCTGCTAAATATATACCTGACGTAGTAGTCAATGTCCCAGAGTCTACGACCTCAAAACTTACAGAAGCATGTGTTCTGGAGTTAGTTGTAGTTGACCCGCCACTATCATAAAGAAAACCATTTATAATAGGAACTGGTGTATCTGAGTAAGGCGTGGCATTAGCCAGTACAGTATAAATACCAGAAGCTATTGCACTAACATTAACTGTTGTTTGACTTAGTGTTCTTAAAAAATTAAAACTGGGAGTAAGAGCGGTTCCTGGTTCTATAGTAAGTGTTGTCGAGCTTCCTACCTGAACTTTAAGTTCGGTAGAGGTCACAACTCCATTGGAAACTGTAGCATTTACACCATAGCTTGAAACGAGCTGATCTGATCTTCTTTTTAAATTTGTTTTATTATAATCTTGTAAGTCAGAAAAGACTGTCTCAAAATTCTGTTTTGTGCCAACTGGGCAAATTATACGTTCCATATGTTTTCCTTAATAGAATAGTTTTTTTTAAGTAAAATGGCAATAGCCTTTTATACTTTTCTTCAAGCAGCTCGATAGGTAGAACCCCATAGTCAGACTCCAACTCTATTATTTCATTTTTATCCCACTTCATAATTCTACTCCGCTATGCTTTGATAATTTAGTCCAACTGGCATTAATGATTTAACAAAGGACAGGTGAAAACTCTCATCATACGTCAAATCGTCAAGATTGGTATCGTATGTAAAAGCAACTGTACTTGTGTAATTAAAATCATTAACTCCTTCTAGACTGTCAATAAGGGCTCTGTTGCTAACCTGGTCATATAACCCGATGCCGCTTATTAATAAACTAAACTGTGGTATGAATTCATCTTCAGCCGCAGTTATCGTGTAATCAGTGGGTATAATATAATCATCATAGGTGCTGTTTAATCCTGAAACAGCTATTCTAATCCCACTAGCTGTTACTGATGTTGCCGTTCCTGCACGATACGCAAATGGTAATCCACGACTAATCCCATAACCTCTTACTAAATTAGCTATGGTTGGGGCGCTTCGTTGAGTTTCAGACAATCCCCAGATTATATATTTATAATGTCCCGCTATGTCAATGGTCCTGTTTATACCAGAACCTACAATAATATTATACGGTAAATAACTAGCGTTGTCAAGAGAAGAAACATCTAAACCTATACCAGAGGCATGAATATTCCATAATACTGGATTATGTCTATAAACATTCTCTGCGTATAGGTCTGCAGCATTTTCTATACCAATATTCTCTGATTCAAAATCAGGATCTGTAAGGAACCGCACAAACCTTTTATCATATATCTCATAGTCGACACCCTCTACCAGCGCTTGATCGGTATTTATACCTCTCATAGTAGGTATTGAGAATGTATATTTTGGGACTTCATATGCATTTAACCCTGAGCTTGTAATTGTGTTCTGGTCGTCACCACTAAACACCATTGGATATGACATATAATGATAGTCCATAACAGGTTTTAAATATTGCATGTATTTAGAGATATCTGCCTGAGCTTTTATTCTATATAGCTCGTAGGCGACATCCCTATATGTAGTCCACAATTCTGTTATTAAAGGTTTATTTGGAAATTGCCCCCAAAAGGTTCCAAGCCCTTCCCAGATTAAATCTAAATTAGTTGTTTGATTAGCCAACTTTACTTACTCCTATCAAGCTAGTGGTATCAGCAAAGAATGTCTGTAGTCCGCTTATTGTCATAGAGTTGGTCACAGAAGAACTCGTATATGTTCCCGTGTAGTCATGCTCTTTAACGGTGATGTCTAGTGAAACTAGGCTAACATAAGTTGCTCCGGCTGTGTATGCCGTGTTTATTAAGTCAGTTATTTCCAAACTACCATCCTCAATATCATTGATATAAGTAGCTAAGGCAGCTTGCATATCTTCCTTAATAACGTCACCCTTATATTCAAAGGTATTTAAATTAACAAGGGTAGGAGGAGTGATCTTTAATAAGTTATCTGTACCAACATATCTGTACTCGTCTGAGTCCAGCAGAGCTTGTGCAGAGGCTCCATCACTATAATATCTATATAAAATATCTACTGATACTCCGGCAATACCAGAGTCAGCAAATACTACTTGTATATCATCTCTATTTGAGAAGGCGTCTCCAAGTGTAGGTCGAGTTACACTATACTCCGTATTCTCTGTATACTCTATACCAGTAAGTGTTCTACTTATCCCAACTATGTCAGCCACTGGGAACTGTACTCCATCAACTGTGTTTAGAACTAGGAGTGGGCCACTAAGTACTACACTAATTGATTCAGTTGCATACTTATCTTTGGCATTTACATAGATATCTGTCATATTACCACGGTGAATACCGCTAAGCAACACGTTAGTAGCTCCTACATAGTAGCTCCTAAGTATATGCTCGTCATCATTATAGTTGTAAGGTGTAGCTAATATATTAACATAGTCGTTAGCATCCCTGTAGTCATCTATGTCTGTAAGAGACTTGACAGATTTCATATCATTTAAAGTATCGTTTGGCCCAGCAGTCACTAGCCCAGCTAAGTCCCATTCACTAGTATTTTGATTTCTCGCATACCATTTTAAACTGTCCTCTGTGTCACCATAACCAACTCCGTAGAAGCTTAAACTAAATGCTTCTCCGCTTGTGAAGTTTTCTGGTCTACACTTAAGTTTATATAACTGCATTGGGTAAGTTTCTATAATGCTAGTAATCTTAAGTTCTTTATACCACCACTCATAGTTAGCAGAGTCAATAACAGAGACACCGAAGTGGTCTCCAGCAGATTGAGTTAAATACTCTGGATATGTTTGTCCACGGTAAATTACTCTATTGCCGTTATTGAGTTCTGCAGGTGGGGTGGCTGCCTCATAAATCCAACAATCAATACCAGCCTTAGCATTAATATCAATTACAAACTCGTACCAAGTATCAATTAAAATCTCAATGGCTGCTGCGGCAAGGAATTGGTTTACCCCACCACTCTGATCCCACATCTGACCTTCTGTAACAAACACGTCATTGGACAAGGCGTCGTTATCAACAATATATAAATTATATTCTGTGCCGTTTCCTTTTCTCCAGGCTATACCGTAGCCATCATAAGGAACAGCAACATCTTCATTACGTTTGACAGTAATATAAGATGTTTTCCCATAGTCAGTTCCGTCGTTTGTTTTGAACTGCCCTTTAATTCTAATTCCGTTGTGTTGATCAATAGGTGTTTGGAATACAGGAGATAGATTATTTCTATTCTCTACAGCAACAAGTGCTGTTAAGTCTGCTACTATTCCCCCTGCCTCTTTAGCAGAAGAAGTCTCTTGAATATATATTTGAGCCATTATTTGCCCTCCTCATGTGCATCAGCACGATCAGAGGCCTCTGCCTCAGCCGTGTCTATTAACGCGGTTAACCTATCTATTTTAGATTGGAATGTATCCACATCAATATAAACCTTAGCACCTGTCTTGCTTGTGGCAGATGGATCGTGAGGTGCTTCATAAATACCTAATTTAATTGCATCCCCATCTACCTGTATCTCTCCAGCACGGCTAAGCTCCCCTTTACCTACAAGACCGTCACTAGCAACCCATGGTTTCTTATAACCAGTCGCAGTTTCAGTCTCATTAAAATTCTCTTCTAAAATATTATATACTCCCAACTCACCGTATAATGGGTCATCATCCTTGTACAACCCTTTGTACATCTCATTAGTGAGCTCGTAGGTGAAGTCCCCTGGCGCTGGAAGTGCTACTACTGTAGTTTCGTCAGTATCTTCGAACCTTCCTACATAAGCGACACTCTCATTGTATGGATAGGATGATAGACCTGAAACTTTAGCATTAAAATCAGAAGTATAATAGTTACCAACGTTAGTACCAGAGTAAGTAATATCCCTGAGCATCTCTGAGTTACCATTAGACTTAACAGTCAAACTAGTTATAGTTGGGAACGCTTCCTGCAGAACAGTTTTAATTCCATTAGGTGACGCAACTGATTTATTACTGACAGAGTCAAGTATTTTACTTTTAAGTGCTGTATTGCTTTCCTTCTCAGCACCCCCTGTTATGGCAACTGGGTTTTTAACAATAGCAGGCTCTGGAATCAAAGTACTTACTATTTGATTTATAGTATATGCCCTGGTCACAAATGCCTCTCCAGCAGTGTCAGATTCCACTGGAATATTTCCAGTTCCATAATAAGGATAATTTTGAGTATTAGCTGTCATTAAATCTCTTGTTATGGCATAGGCGCTTGTACTTAAGTATGACTTACCATCGCTGGTAGCAAACAAAGTTCCCTTAGGAATAGTTGCTGATAAAGGTTCAGTATAATATAATTTAACATACCCTGAAGCCTTAGCACCGTCCACCCTAGTAACTAGAAAATTAGATGCAACAGCGTTAAGCTCTTCTTCTGTCAGTGCCTCTGGGTCTTCTATACCTAGAACACTCAATAAGTGCTCCTCAAAGTCCAGGTTATCCTGAAGTATAATACTTAATGGGTTGACAAATAAGTCCCCGATAGCTGAGCCAGTGGTTGTGTCGATCCCTGGATCAAATTCTTTTATTTTACGTCTTATATATTCTATAGCATCCATAATTTACTCGATTATTGTGAAGGTACTAGAGGCTCCTGCTTCTGTCAGGACTCTAATAATTATTTCCCATATTTGGGTAAGATCATTATAATTAATAGATCTTATTGTTATTGAGCGCAATTGCTCAGATTTAGGAAGATCAAGATATGCTTGCTCTGCTTTTATTTGCTCTTCCACCGCAGAAAATGTAAAACTGAAATTAGCTCTTAGTGTGTCCACTTGGTCTGGGAAGTACCCGCCACCTATTAAAGATAATAAGCCTCCACCAAAAGCTGTGTTAAACCCATTGGAGCCAGTATTAGTAAATAGTCTAATAACTATATTTTGTAAAAGTAAATCAATGCCTTTCTTCTGTGATGGGGGCGCGTCTCCAAATCCAAACTGAACTGTGTTGTTTGAATCCAGGTAAAGCACTCCTAGTGTCTTATGTCTGATACTCATTTAATTTAACTCCGTGTTGTTAGGCCACACTACTTGGGTCAAGTGTAACAGTTCCGCTATGTACATTTGCTGCATCCCAAGCTTCCGCGTCTTTTTGAGACATTCCATCTAGAGGAATATTTCCGGCATTAACTTCCTGTAAGTAAGCTATCTTGTTAGCTATCGCTATACTGTCTGCTATTGCTTTCTTTCTATCCTCCCCATATATTTTACTTTGTTCAGTAGCCTCTTTTAAAGCATCTATCCGCGCTAGCTTTGCTGACTCATTATTCTCTAGTATAGTAGCTACACAATCGCTCAAGTTGCTATACATGGCACCAACAGACCCTAATACTGCCCCAAGCACTGGGTTAGCAGTAGTGATTTCTCCACCTGTGGCAGCAGCTTTTAAATTTTTAGCAATGTCAACCGTCCCTGTAACTGCAGCCATTGACATATTCATCATGCCAGCCAGGTCACCGTCACGTACATCCTCGATGAGCTTTGACAAAAAACTATTTTTATATTTATCTGTATCTAGTACAGATGCTGTCATTTTTAGCATGGGCTCAATTCCAGGAACGCTCAAAACATTACTTTGAAAAGAGCCTATTCGTCCAAGCATAACTTTATCTGCAGCTTGCGATATTTTAAGGCTTGTTATACTCTCAGAAATCTGAGACTGTATTTCTTTTAGGCCTGAACCTCCTAAAACTGCCTGAAGTATTTCTCCCAGCACTTTAAATATTAAATCATAAGCTAGTTCTGATTCAGGAACACCCTCTGTATAAACTAGTGCCTCAGTATTTATAGCTTCGAGTAGTGTGTCTAACGATTCATAAGCTCCACCAATAGCTTCAGAGGTAGCACCGAGACCACTGATAGTATCAATATTAGTTTGGATAGAATTAATCTGGCTTTTCCAGAGGGTCATCTTTAAAGAGAGCACTGCCCCGCTTCCTAGAGGTTTATTTGCGTCTTCGCCAACATACTCACCTATGTCTGCTTTAAGATCAGTAATCTTTTTTAGCGTACTATTAACCTGCGGAAGCAAAACTGAAGTCAGAGCATTCAGCCCTTCCCAACTACTAGCATACTTGGCTATATTAGTTATTTTACTTTCTATGGTTAGGTTAAGTGAGTTTAAATCTCTTTGCTTTGACATACCAGTTAAAGTGTCTAAACTAAGAGTGTCACTAAATGCTGCACCGACAACTGCCCCAGCAGGTCCTAATAACCCGCTTAAACTTAATGGCAAGTACTTACTTAGGTCATTTTTTACATCTTTAATTATCTTACTCAGCTCCCCTGCCAGAAGTAGAGATCCAAATGGTACACCAGTGAAAGCACTAAGACCCTTCAAAAGAGTAGCAGTCTGTTCTTCCTTAGTAGCTCTCTGAGCAGCTTTCTCAGCTATCATAGCATCATATGACGAGTTGTCAGCGTTCACACTATCCCACACAACATCAGGGTTAGTCATTGATTCTATATGTGCAAGCCCTTTCCCAAAAAACCCAGTTGTAGCAAATCCACTTGACTTAACTACTTCAAATATACTGTCAGCCAACGGTGTTCGCATAGAGGCTCTTGCTGAGTCTAGGTAGCTACTAGCTTTAGTTGCCTTGCTTACAGAATAGTAATCCCTATAAGTCAGTTGATTAGATATGTCCCCCATATTTCCAGTAGCTAGAGCTATATACCCATATGCTTGTTCTAGTGCAAGTAACATCTTATCTGTGTCACCAGCAGTTTTTAAAGATTGTAGATACCCTACTAAAGTATTAATTAAAACCATATCATCTTGTATGGTCAAGGATATTTCTATTCTTTTCTGTAGTTCAGCTTTAAGCAGTGTGCTTAAGAATGCGGCTAACCCGAGATACGCAAGTTGCCCCCCGCTAAGTAGTGTGGCTATCATGGTCCCAGCGCTACTTAAACCATGATCAATAGGAAGATTGGCAACATTTGACATAGCGTCAGAAACTAAATTATTTACAAAGGCTGATCCCGCACCAGTTACTAAACCGCCAGCTTCACCAGTAAGCTCTGATACCATAGCACCCAAGCTCTGCCCAAGGTCGTCAGCCATTAGCCCATAATTGGCCCCGGCTTTTGATAACCCTGCGTTATAAGCTTTCCTCACTAGTTGCTGACTCTCCTTAAACTCACAATCTGGCACTTTGGATCTCCCTGGCTAGTATTTTTAATTGCATTTTAATATAACTTTCTGTTTTAAATAATTTGGCTGCAATTTCCCTCGGGGCCAGAATCTCTGAACCTCCAATACCAAATGTATATTCTAATATTTTTTTATGTTGTGCTGAAGAATCAAAGTAGACAAATTGAACAGCCTCTTTTAGAGGGTCTGCTGTTTTAAATGAATAATCGAAGAAACCTCCTAGATCGTCACTGTCGTCACTTTTAGATGATATGCTAAGATCACTACGTAATTCAGATTGCATGCGCTCTACCTCTGCTGTAGACCACTGTAATGCATCTGCCAGCTCTACCTCTGTAGGTTCGCGGTTTAAATCCTCCGCTAGGTTCTCTTTTATAGTTTGGTACTTGCTGATAGCAATCCCGCGGTGTTCCGGGATCTTGCCGACGTTCTGATATGTAAGTACATATCTCTGCAAGTGCTTTAAGTGATTAGTAACATGAGTATTAAGTTGAGCCTTACTTGGATCATAACTATTAAAAGCGTTTAACGCAAGCATCCTAGCCTCTGTAGCAATCGCTGCATTGGGTAAAGGGCTAGCTTTATATTTATTAACTTCTTTAGTTAGAAGTGGTGTCAAACTTGTTAGTAACTTATCTCTAGCGTCACTATCTTGATTTTGATTCCACTTTGTCCATAATTTAAATTCTTCTTCTTTTCTATTCATAATTATCTTTTTGATTTACTTGGTACTAAAATATTTAGTATTTCTCTCTTACGAGTAGCTTGCTGTAACATAGTATCCCTAACATCATCAGTATTGACGGCTATATTAACAGCAGATATTATTTGACTCTTATTTTCTTCTTTAGCAGAGGAAGGCATTGAACCATAAAATTCATTAAAAAAGTGCTCACCAATACTATCTACTGTCTGTGATACTGCTGCACGGTCAAGCCATTCCCAGAATGACGGTTTAGTGACGGCCGGGAGCCACGACTTTAGCTCTATATTACCACTCATCCCTGATAGCCAGGCTGCCCAAACAGCAGGCTTAGCATTATCAAGAGCCTCTATAGATTCACTGTAGTCGTCTGTTAAAATTGTAAGTGATTCTAAAACTTCATCACTCAAACTTCCTGTGTTAGCAAACCTAGACTCTTTTAAATTTAAAAGCTCCGGCTTAATAAAATCATGTTTCCTTACTATCATAGAGAAGGAGAACCCTGCAGTAAGCGGTGTTGAGGCGTCATGTTTTAAACTTAAATTAGTAACATATCCATGGAGTTTGTAGTTCTTAAATGTTAAAACAGCTTCTTGGTTGTTCTCAGCTAACTTACTTCCTCTTAAGTGCCTATCATACAGAGCAATCAAGTTAGAAGTCCATAAATACTTACCAGTATCCGATGCTGAGTTGGCCGCAGTCTCTAATAATTGACCGGCGAAGTGGTATACCTTTGTTCTCTCTCCAAAGAAGAAAAAACTAGGTAGGCCAAATGTCTCTATAATTTGTGTCTTCTCTTGTCTAGTTTCTTGCACAGATGTCAGTAGAAAATCATTGGTTACATGCACAGGTAGGCCATCACTATTTACTATAAATAAAATAGCCGGCGTGTCATTCATCTCACCTATGTCAACAAATGTAGACTTCTGTGGTAGGAAATGGCTATTTAAAGTAGCGCTGTCCCACTCAAATGCTCCCGCTGATATTGCGCCCTTAACTGCCACTGATGTATCAGTAGCACCTCCCGTATTATCAGCTGTCGCTGCACTTTGCCCAGGGCTCCCAGTAGTTGCCATTAGGATTTACCTCCTATGTAATGTCCATTCTTTAATAAATTCTTTTTCATGTTCCTAATTATTCCCCTTCTACTTTTTATGAAGGGCGCTGAAGCTGGAATCTTATTTTCAATAGTTTTATTTTCTGTGATTAAATCAACTATAGTTTTGGCTTCATTACTGACACTATCATCTATATCCCTAATCCCAATCTGGAGCCCACCTGGAGTTTTAAGATCGTCCAGCTGTTCTATTGCTGTTCCCTCAGGTAAGTTAATTAGGAATTTCCAGAACTCATCTTCAGTCACTAGTCTACGTCTTTTAAATTTATCAGCGAAGTCTTTCTTCCTATTATCCGGCGTATTCTCATATGCATCTTGCAGTGTCTTCACGTAATGAGCTATTAATGCTGTGTTTTGAAACCTATCCTTACCTGGGGCCCCATCAGCCTCAAACCATTTATCTTCTTTTTGGAACCTACTTACACCACCATCAAGTACCTCGTTAATACCTATTTTAAATCTTTCATTGTTTTTGTCACTTTCAAAATTAGGAACTGGCGCTCCAGGGGTGGGATCATATTCTACACCATACATTAATTTCCTATATATTTTCCTACCAACAGAGTCTGGATAGTATGTCTTATCATCAAGCCAACTATTTAAAAATATTAAATTGGTTGGGTTATTGACACTACGTCTAAGGTGTGCAACCCATCTTTCTTTTTGTGCACTACTAGGCTCTTCTTTTAATTCTTCATCTGTGAATGGCCATTTCTTAATTAATATCTTTGGGTCAGTTGACTCTTCTTTAGTTAGGCCAGTTAGCTCAAGCCATTGTCCTAGATCAGTTAAATCCTCTGGAACAATTTTATCCTCTGGTCGAACGTCTTTTGAATTAGAAAATGTTATTTGTGACATAGCTGTTCCGTTAGGATTAATACTATTAATTATTTGACTTATGTTACCAATAACGCATGGTAGGACATCATCCATGTATAGTGCTGGTAGCCCACAAATCCTATAAGGAGAGTATTGTGTAGTAATCGAAAATGACCGTGCACTCAATACCCTTTTCTGAAATTCGTTATCAACCCATCTACCTCTAAAATCCCTAGTGAATGCGTCAGAACCCCTTCCAGCCTCTTCCTTCTCAGCGTCTGTCATACTATCTTTAATCTCTGCCGCCTTCTCAGCGTCAAGTTTGGCTTTTATATTGGCGAAGTCATCAAATATAACATCACCATTAATACCACGCAGCCTTTCTTCTCTTGTAAGAAGTAACTGTAGTTGTGTTGCATAAGCAGTCTCATTACCCTCAGACTTATCTATAGCCCTATAAGCTAGTTGCCCGCCTGGAGCAAGCATAATCTCATTAAACACAGCCAATGGATGATCTGCTGTATTAACAGAAGGGTACACGTGTGTACCAAGCCTAGTAATCTCTCTAATCTTATTCTTTTCGTAGGAGGCGCTTATTACCTCATCTTTAAATATAGTATTACATGCTATTGGTGCAAGTAGGTCTGTCTCAGGCATAGCGATAAAATTCTGTGGAACTTTACCAGCCTCATCATAGGTAGGAGCTGACGGATATAAAATTATATAATTAAATACATCTAGGAAGTCACTTACCATCTTAGTAAGAGTTGTAGACCCTGGGGAATTCCCACCTAGCAGCCTTAAATATGTCTGCATGTCATTAGAGTCCATTAAACTATCCAATCTATCATTTTTAAAACCTACCACTCTTCTGGATAATTGATACGCCATATGAAATGGAGTGTATCCTATGTTAGATCTGGCGAAGTCATTTGTGAGCTTACTTATAACAATGGATAAATTTGAGTCATTACCCCTAGTCTTTAATATTTCCTTAGCTATAGTCGCAAAGTTGAACATAGATAGACCATAGTTATTAACATTTACAGTATAGTCAGCTGAGTCATATGATTTAGCCTTTTTATCTCTTGCCCTCTTCGCCTCTTCCTCTGAATCTGGTATGTCATATCTTCCCTTTATTTCTTCATACACTGGCATAGCTAATTCAGGAATATCACCAATAGGCATCTGATCTAAACCATCTCTATAATCCTTAACTTCCTGAGGAACTCCATCGGTCATAACACTACCAAAAGTGACATTAACCTTTGTAGCAACCTGCCCAGTATAAGATATTTTATTGTCAGGACTCTTAACCACATAATCCCAGTGACTGTGGAGTGGTACACACTTTAAAGTAACTGTTCTTGAATCAAGCTGTTTACTTACATTAATAGTTGAAACCTCTCCCTCGAATATTAGAACCCATTCTGGAAGGGATGTATCTTTGTAGAACAGGTGGACTGTAGTCCTCGATTCTATTTTTAAGGCTGCGTCGTCCACTGGTATCTGTACAGTAGCTCTAGCACCTTTAGCATCTTCTACTATCTGTACATTCGAGCATGCCACTTCTATACCTTCTAAGTATAATTTTAAATCTAATTTATTTGCTTGATCTATAGACACTAGTTATTATCACTCATTCAATTTCTTTAAATACGTAAGTACTTGATCCATAACTGCAGTATTATTGTCTATTACTTTGCCAGTACTAGTAATATCATCAGGATCGATTTTTCCTGCTATGTCTGCACGTTCTATTTCCTCGGCACGCAAGTCCTTTAGTACAGACAAATTTCCCTTAACAGACTCCATATCTAAGCCATCTGATAGCAAAACGGTTGCCTCCCAACCCTGCATATTGTATCCTAGAGCATCAAAAACTTGCCCTTTCTCAGCGTAAATAGCCTTCATAAAACTATTAGCCACTAATATTGATCTTTTAGCTTCCTTATCACTAGCGCGCTCTTTAACTGCCATGGCTTCTTTTACTGCAGGCAACATTTTAAATTCCTTTATGCGCGTATATTGATATGTAGCTATAGTCTTATTTTTCTCAGATACATCACTAGAATCTAGTATTCTTAATATGTTTTCTTCTGCTTTAGCGAAGTTGGAAGTCCCATTCCGCATATCATCATTAAATATTTTATAGATACCTTTTCCAGTATTCAGGCCAGACATAAGGTTTTCATCGCCCTTACCAATTAACTCATAGTCTTTGATCGTTTCAGCATACTTTTCAAGATCAGCATCTGTTAAGGATTCACCATCAGGACCTTTTTCATCTTTAATATCACCTATTTGAGAACTAGCCGATTGCAAACGTTTTCCAGTTTGAGGGTTTACACCACCAGTCCAAACAATACTGAGCGCCTCGTCCATTGCACGGCCCATCTCTTTAGTCTGTGCTCTAACATTATATACAGATAGATCATCACTAACTGCAGCTCTTTTAGAGGACGACCTACTTTTCTTATATTTATTTTGGATGTCTAAAAGGTCACCATGTGTTGCATTAGCAGGCACATCTATGCCAGCCTCATACCATTTATACATCATATTATTAAAGCTTTGAAATAGATAATTGGTGTTCAAGTCATTTGCACTATCAGTGCCGCTCATAGCAACATCTCTAGCAGCTGACCCCTGTTCACCTATAACCGAATAATGTCCCAGATCACCGCCTCTTTTTGCCGCTTCCTCACGGCTAGTAGCTATATAGTATTTGTAGTTCCCCTTCTTATTCTTAGCTGTCTTCTCCCACTCATCAGCTCTCCTCTTTCCACCTACAGAGATTATATCTGAGTCTTTAACATCTTTATAGGTGACTTGGTCTTCTGCCAAAAACAATTCGGATCGAAGCCCTAACCACATATTTCTGTTCTCATCTTCAACATCTCTGCCAAAGAGCCAGTTGTTAACATCATCAACTACGCCTCCTGCTGCTTCCCAAGCATCCCCGACAGGCTTCGCAATATTATCGGTATACCACTTATCTCTGGCAGCAGAATTCTCGGCCTTTAATCTTTCTTTATCTGACGGAGCTTCATCTAATTTTTTCTGTTCGTTATAAAGTACTTCTGCCATCGCCATAGCTATCTTCTCTTTCGGGTCTTGAAATACTACCTCTGCTAAGAGTTCTGAATCAGTACGACTTTGCCCCATATCCATCATGAACTTGCCGAATTGGTCTTTAGACACATTATCTATTCCAAGGTTCTTCATGATATTTAGGTGCTGGTTGCCCATTGTTAATAATTGTGAATCTGGACTAGTTGCTTCCCTGACCCTATCCATTTTGATTGCTAGGTCAAGAGCATCTTCAGGTGTCCCACCCATAGCTCGTCCAGCAGCTCCAAAAACATCACTCATGCTACCAGTCCCCATGGCAAGCCCGCCTACTTGTGCGGCCAATGCCAGTTGTCCAGAAGGGCTATTACTATAATTATAAGCCATAGTTTGTAGTGAGGTGGCAGCCTGCACAGACCCACCAGCTTCTTGAACAATAGATGAATCAAAATTTTGTCTCACGTTGGAGTACATGTTTATCATATCAGAGGCACCCTTCTCCATAGATATACCAGACCCACGTACCATCTCAGCACCCTGCTGGGCTAACTGTAACATCTCACTTGTACCTGTCCCGGTGGCTTGTCCAACCTGGGCAGCTTTATTTATTAGTGCTGAAGCCTCGGCGCTCCCTGTAGCCATTCCACCCTGTATAACATCTGACATGGCCTTTAAAGCGTCCTCGGTACTTCCTTGAATAGCATACTGTACTTTTCTAAAGTTCTCTACTGTTTCCTTGGCTCTTTGCTTATATTGTTCCACTGTAGAAGTATCTAAAAATCCTCCTTGTGCACTAAATTCAGCAATAACGTCCTCTACGTCGCTTTTCCCACCTACTTCAGTTCTCACTTTGCCATCATAAGCCATATTTCTAATTGACTTGGAAGCGTCTAGTGACTCAGCATCTGTCATTTTATGACCCATATTTCTATATGTGGATTGTTGTATGAACTTAGCGAACTCTTGCATAGGTTCGGTATCTGTATCTAAAAGCTTAGTCATTTTAGCAACGGAGTAAACACCTTCTGCAACTAAAGAGGCCCCACCAGTGGCAGGTGCCGCCAGTAGGGATGCACCAAAGATTCCCCAATCAGCAAGATCTTCTTTACCTTCATCCCACTTTTGACCCATAGCTCTTTTATACTGACCTCGTGAGATTGGCATTTCTTTATCATAACCCATTCCCATCTTCTCGCCAAAAAAGCTTTTTATAGTACCATAATCTTTTAATGGTTCTACTCCCCTAGACATCTGCTGTAGCTGATAGTCACTCTGGTGAGCATATCTTGGAGGGCTTACAAGACCTTGTTGGTACATGTCATCCCTAAATTTTTGAAACCCCAGTCTCCCAGACTCCATAGACTGCATGAAGAAGTCCCTGCCGCCAACAACCTCCTGCTGGAAGTTATTAGCAGTACTCATTGCCGATTCAGCAAAGCTAGCTATCCCAGCAGTTAGCGGATCAGTTGGTAGGTTCTTTCCCATTTCAGAAAAAGACATAGAACCCATAGCTTGGTCAAGCTGTTGCTTTACACTAGCTAGTTGTGTTGCAAGATCTGATTGATCTATCTCGACTCTATACCGCAGGGTCTCTTCGGGCATTATTTACTTCCTTTTTGAGTTTTCATCAGATTATTTTTTTTATACCCTTATGTTCAGCTTTATTACCTATATTCAGCTTTGTTAAATCAAGATCCATTAGCTTGTCAAGGTCGTCAGATGCTTTAGCAACAGCCTTATCTCTATCTCCAGTAGCACTAGGGTCTCTAAGGTCATCATATATCTGTAAAAGTTTATTGAATCCCTCTACTGACTCTGCATCAGAGTTATCTAGCTTAGCCCCTTTAAATCCTATAAGTGTGCGCAAATGGTCAACTGCCTCCTCATATTCTAAGGTTTGTAAAAGAGCGGCTTCTGTCATAGAGCCTTTTATATCGCCAACGTCGATGCCTCTTAGCATCAGTTTAAGTCTTAGGAAGTTGACGGGATGTCGAAAAAACTTTTATCAAGCTCCGACCCCCGAGAAACAGCCTGCAGCTTTTCCTGGAATTCATTATAGCAAGCTATAAGAGAATCCTGGACTACTCCTGGCAGCGTTTTAAGGAAAGCTTCTTTCTTCTCGAAAGGCCACTCCCTTAAATCTTTATCATTATAATATATAATAGCCATGGCTATTAGGCGCAAAGAGTACACGTGCATTACATATGCCGCAGACCCGTCAATACTTGGCATCATCTGCTCAAGCTCTAATTGGTCCTCAGTACGAAGGCTCTTAAACATCACTTTCAATTTCCCTTGAAGAAGATCCTTGCCATAAGTGGCTTGTCCTTTAAAGACCAGATCCTCTATTAGACGGTCTTTCTCTTCTTGAGTGACCTCTATAATTTTTTTCTTTGTTGTTTCTTTTGTAGTAGTCATAATATATTTGGTTTAATTATAATATAGTATTGAAGTTAGTAGAAGTCAAGTGAATATTGGATATTTTATGGCATAAGAAAAATAAGTTAAAGCTAGACATATAGCATATTTTGTGCTATATTACCAATATAATTATGATAACACTAAATTCAAAAGCACATATAGATAAAAAAGATTTAACTTCTGAGGAGTTAAATAAAATAAAAACGAAGTTCACACTATCCAATCCTTTATTTTTTAAGATGGAAAGTATGGGCAAGCCTACGTGGGCTACACCTAAGCATCTCAGATACTATGAGGAAACAGAACATACTATATCTATTCCACTTGGTGGAGCTGATTCACTTGGCAGCTTATTCAAAATGGATAAGTTCAAGCTACAGGATAATAGGTTCTCAAATCCAGAGAGTATAGATATTAATTTTAATGGGGAGCTAAGAGATTACCAGCAAGAGGCAAGTGACGCAATAATGTCACGGTCAATTGGTACTGTACAAGCTACCACAGGCGCAGGTAAAACTGTGATAGCTATACACGCTATCTGTGAAAGAAAGCAACCAACTCTATTTTTAGTTAACACTATAGAACTTGCAAATCAATTTAAACAGAGACTATTACAGTTCTCTGACATAGACGAAGACGACATCGGCCTTATAGGTAACGGTAAATACGAAATACGAAAAGTGTCAGTAGGAATACTACAGACCATGACGAAACTTGACGACGAGAAAATTGACGAAATAAATAATTATTTTGGCCAAGTTTTTGTTGATGAAGTTCATATAGTACCTGCTAGCTCATTTTTTGCAGTCCTAAGTAAACTAACACAAAAGCATCGGTTCGGGATAACGGCTACGCCGTTCAGAGCTGATGGCCTAACTGATGTCATCCTTTTTACCTCAGGATCTATTATACACAAGGTAGACCCTAAAAGGGCAGAGGCACATCTAATAATACCTGAAGTCGAGTACATTATGACTGATTATAAATTTCCATTGTTTGATACCTCTGAGCATGCGATCATGCTATCTGACATGGCAACAGATAAAATAAGAAATAAATTAATAATTGATAAGTATCATGAAGTAGGAATAAAGAGACAATCAGTATTTATTAGTCACAGGGTTAGCCAACTAGAGGAGCTGGCCAAAGAGATACCAGGGTGCGCCATACTAACAAGTAAGTTAAGTAAGAAGAAGCGTGCAGAGATAATGGAGAGGTTGCAAAATAATGAATTAAAAGCTGTACTAACAACGTACGGACTATTCTCCACTGGTATAGATATAGGTACACTTGAAGTAGTATACATGTGTACACCAATGAGGTCTCCACGGTGGGTTATACAGACCGTGGGAAGACTAAAAAGAAAAGCGGAAGGCAAGGAGACAGCATTAGTAGTAGACTTCGTAGATAAACGGGTCGAGATGTTAAAGAGACAATACTATGCCAGACGCCAAACTTGGAAGAAAATTAGAAACCAGGAAATATAATGGATACAGTAAAAACATTATCCAAAGATCAAGGAATGGTAGCAGAGTGGGAAAAACGCACATACAATAATGGTATATATTATGTGAATCATAGCGGTATGATGTGTCAGCTCCCAGATCAACTAGAAGCCATAGCCGACATAAGGGCCGAGTATCTAGAAGATATGCACCTAGGAGCCAATAATGGACGTAGAACTTAACCCACGCCCCAATCACAAACTGCAGAGATGTTGTGGCAACTGTAAATATTACAGGGCAAGATTAACAACAACTAAGAAAGGTAGATGCACTTTACCTGAAGGGCCAAAGATGGTACAGGCAGAATTGGTCGCTACCCCACTAGAGAAGTTTGCCAAGACCCATACACATTGTTATTGTGATAATCATCAATGGAAGGGAAGGGCTGCACTAAGAGACGGTCTAGTATACGCAGGAGTAGATAGCAATGAATTTCGCTAAAAAACTAATAGATGGGATAGTGAATTTAGGGGAAGATGCCTACTTCTCAAAAGGAACCGCAAGAGGAATACTGCTTGGTGGGAAAGGGCAGAAGAAGATCCACATATCAACGTCAGCCAGTCTATCACAAATACGTGATGCTTGTAAGAAGCTAGGAGTACAGTGCAGAATAAATAATAAGATTAATGCAATGACCTTAGAGTTAATGACTAAAAATAAATATATTATTTATCCTTTTATAAAAACCACACTCAAAAATAACTATGC
>Ga0307988_1000872_pt1 | contig 18971 bp, 11 predicted proteins | sample EllFjometagen183_FD_203166 | JGI IMG/M metagenome (GOLD analysis project Ga0307988, IMG submission 203166) | Marine microbial communities from Ellis Fjord, Antarctic Ocean - #183 | ecosystem: Environmental > Aquatic > Marine > Unclassified | place: Southern Ocean | collected 2014-10-08 | reverse complement strand
GGAAAATGTGAGTATCTGCTTTACCAGTTCACTGGCTCTCAAAGCACTGGTATAGATTTCGTTAAGACTGGATCGAAATGGGCTGTTTTCAGAAACATCCTCTAAAAGCATCTCAGTACGACCCACAATGGGGAAAAGAATGTTGTTAAAATCATGGGCAATACCGCCAGCCAATGTGCCTATAGATTCCATCCTTTGCGATTGTTGGACCTGTTTTTCCATTTTTTTAAATTCAGTAACATCTCTAAATACATTCAGTGAGGAAATTGATCCATCATTATTGACAATGGGGGTGATAGAGATATGAAATGAGTGTTTATCTTTTGGGCTGACAATATCAAGTTCATGCACATTACCATCCATGACATATTTACGATAGCACCAAGGACATCTCTCGTCTAAATCATGAATAGCTTTGAAGCAACTTTTCCCTATAGCATCATGACCCGTTCTTTTTATCATTGCCGGGTTCATATATTCAATGATAAAATCCTGGGAGCCAATATATAAAGGCTCTTTCATGGATTCCATTATGGTTTTATATTTATATTCACTCTCTTTGAGGGCTTCCTCCATCTGATTGCGCTTGGTGATGTCTTGAAAAATACAATGAGTCTGTTGGAAATTATCATTCTTGTCTTTGCCGATTTTACCATGAAACGAAACAAGTATTCGGGAACCGTCTTTTTTGACCATTTCAAATTCAACACCCAGGACTTCACCCACAGCTTTAAATCGAGGAAAATTATCTTTGAAATGTTCTTTCCAGTCTGGGTGTAAAAAATCGCTGAAATTTCTTCCGACCACTTCATATTTTTGATATCCCATTACTTTTAACCAGGTTTCATTAACCGCAATAAAATCGCCGTTTTCATCCAGAGATTGATAACTCAATGGTGCTTTTTCATATTGTGTCCTAAATTTTTCTTCACTCTCTCTTAAAGCCTCCTCTGCCTGCTTTTGCTCGGTTATATCCTGTGTAAAACCGATTCCATGGATACAATCTCCCTTTTCATCAAATTTTAATTCAGCCTTTTCCCTTACCCATTTTATTTTTCCATCAATCAACAAACGATGCTCAATATCATAGGGTTTACCTGCAAATGAGGCTTTCCATTTTGTATCCACATATTCTCTATCATCAGGGTGGGCGCAATCTAAAAACATTTCATATGTGAGTTTTGTCCCAATGGGAATACCAAATATTTTGTAATTCTCGTCAGTCCATAACAATTCATTTTTCTGAATATTCCGCTCCCATGTGCCGATTTTTCCAATTTCTTGAGCTTTGGTTAAATAATACTGATTCTTCAACAAGTTGTCTTCTGCCTGTTTTCGTTTGGTAATATCCTTGCAGACTGCATACATCATTTTTTTCCCTTTTAATGTGATAGCATAACCACTGAAATCAACAGGAAAAACTATTCCATCTTTTTTACAATGAAGACGATGTTGAATCTTTATTTTCTCATCTTTACGAATTTTTTCAATTGTGGAAGCTGATTTTTTAACCTCAGCACTGAATTTTAAACATGACATTCCGATTAATTCTTCGTGGCGGTATCCATACATTTTTGATGTTGCTTCATTTGCATCAAGAATATTGGTGGTGTCTGGGTCATAAATAAATATTGCATCGGATTCTCTCTCAAAGAGAGTTCTGTACTTTTCTTCGTTTTCTCTAAGTTTTTCTTCTGTTTGTTTACGATCTGTGATGTCTTGGCACATGGAAAGCAAGTAACTTTCATCAGCCAACTCGATTATCTCTGCAGACATTAGTACATGGCAGATCTCGCCAGACTTTCGGCGGACTTTCATTTCGCCTTTTGCAGTACCTTGCTCGCGCAACATTTCCAATAGCCGCTCTCGTTGTGCGGATTCTACATATAGATTCAATTCAAAAGGCGTACGGTCGACGATCTCCGCGTGCGTGTAACCGATTAATTCCTGCCATGCATCGTTGACTTCAACCAATCGATTGTCACTGAGCCGCGTCATGGCAATAGCCGCAGGATTAGCACGAAATATTGTCGAAAAGCGCTTTTCTTTCTCCAGCAGCGCATACTCAGCCTGCTTGCACTCTTGTAATTCACTATGGAGGTCTATGGTACGCTCTTCCATTTTCAACCCAAGCTCATCATGGGCTTTTTGCAGCACCTCCTCCGTAAGTTTCCGTTCAGTGATGTCTGCTGATACGACTACCTCCACATGGTTGCGCTCAGATTCTGATTGCTCTAATTCCTTTATCCTCTCCTCTAATTGTTCATATGTAGGCTTTTCAGACATGACTTTTCCTTGCGTGTTTTTAACCATCGAAAGTTGCTAAATTTTTTTATTCAGGACGTTACAAAAATTCAAAAGACATTAAATACTCTTTTAAAATAAAAAAATCCAAATTACAACTTAATTTCCTCGTGCGTAATAATGGTATCATTAGCGACGAGTCATGTTCGACAATTTACCGAGCGTTTCTTTCTCCAGTCCGGGCTTTTAAGATTTGGCGTGATTACCACATCTTGTATGAGTAAATTTTTCATCCTCAGAATCAAAGGAAAACAACTGCCTACGCAGAAAAAACCAAAGCAGTTACATCGCAACACTCTTTTTTATAAAATGATTAAATATAGGGCAGATGTCTTGAATTATGATATAGGAGGAGAAAAAATGAATCGTGATGAGTATATTAGTAGTGACTGATACGTTAATGCGGGAACCACCGCGTAGCGGTTTAGTTCAATTGGAGATAGAGATTCCCACCAGCAGATCCAACTTTATTAAATTTGATGCAGAAAAATCATTTGCTGTTTCATCGATGAAACGCTTTTTCTTTTTCCCCGGCATCGATGACTACCCATGCTTTGTTTTTTATAATTCGTTTGCAAATGTATGAAGACAAAAAGATTTTTTAAATCTTGAAATTTTCTTGCAATCAGAGTGCGACAATCAAGCTTTCTGATCACTTCCTTTGTGAAGGCTATGGGGGCCTGGATAGGATGGTCTTTTTTGCAAAAGTTAAATGGGAGCTCTGTTTTTTTTATATTATAAATATTAATGCGTAAATTGCCCTATAACAACGGTTTCAGTCCATATAGTTTAATAGCAGATGGAAAAATATTATTCTTCCCAACCACAAAATGTTGGGTCAGGTTTTAAATAATAAATCAGCAGAATGCTCCTGCTATTCAGCAATTTTTAACGGATTGAAGGGATAAAGGCGTTGACCGTGATTCTTCGATGTATTAGATATGAGATATCTTTTACTAACAAAGATGAAAAAATGAAAGTTGCTATTTTTATTACTGTTTAACCTCAATATCAACGACTACCTTTGCAAATTGTAGTAAATATGATTGGGAGGATGATTCAAATAAAAAGGTTATTGATTCAGTTATGTTTTGGCCAAACGGTTTAAATAATTTATACCCAGGAAGAACAACTGGGGTGTCAATACCCATAATTGATAATAAACAATCTAAGAGTTTTGATTGTTGCGTGTATGGGGTTCCAGTTTTTTAATAATTAAGGAGGTTTTAGATGGTTAAGAAATTTATTAGTATGGTTATATGTATAGTTTTAATAGCTATCGGATCAACCGCATTAGCAGGTCCTTATAAACTAGATATAACAGACGCTGAATGGATAGAAGAAAATAAGGAGTTAGTAGGTCGTAGTATAGACATGGAGTTTACGATAGATTTCGGGGGGAAGAAGGTAGGTGTTAGTCGTGTTAGAATGAAAACTACATTCACCTTCCATATGACAGCTATATTTCATCAAACAGGGTATACTATAGTAGATGACCAAATTAAAACTATTTATAAATGGGTAGACATAGATGAGAATGGTAAAGGTAGGGCTACAAAACATATTTATAAAGCATTTGAATCAACTGACCTGTTTAAATACACAAAAGGAAGGATGGGTGCAGAATCAGTACCATATTCGTATGAAGATAACAAAGGTGAACTACACCATGTTAAATAAGAAGAATAATATGAAAAAAATAATTACGGTGCTTATGTGTACGATACTACTATCAATTGGAACTATAACATTCGCAGGAGAATGCCCTTAAACACGCATATATCAGCGTTGATTTCTATGAAGGTGTCAGCCTCAAAAGCCCTTCAATCAATGAAGAACAGGCCATTATCAAGATTATCCCACGGATATCCGTATTATTAAAAATCATTCTTCAAGCTCTCCATAGATTGCTTTCATAATAAACTCACACTCATCTTGTTCTGGTATCATTTTTGTCATGGGTACTGAATACTGGTATTCCTTTTGCGCCTTACCTTCAATGCCATAGGCATACTTGATCTGTAGAGTGGTTTTATTCACTGATAAACCTTCAACACCTGCTTGATGGACAATTGGATCGTCCATAGGATTGGCTGTATATCCACCACTTAAAATATTTGCCATGAGAACGGGTTCTGCCTTGTTCACATATATTACAAAATCTCTATAAACGGCAATTCCAGTACCAGATCCACCAGAATACCCAATCCTAAGCAAAGACCTGTTCTGATTAATCTTTTCTTCAGTGAATTCTGCCCTATTCATCGGATCAAGTACAAACTCTTTACCACCTTGAACAATCTTATATTCAGATAACATTATTTCATACCTGTGGAAAATGGACACCCCATGATCTGAGTACACAGTTTCCCATGTGGTTTTTTCATCCTGTGCAAACGCATTCACGCTAAACAAAAACAGAGCAATGATGAACAATATTTTGATCTTGCTATTCGTGATATCCTCGTCTTGTAACATGCATTTCCCCTGCAAAAAGTTAAAGGTGCTGTAATTCCATATCTGGTTTGCAAGAGATCATCAATTACATTCTTTTAAACATGCTGATTCTGGAGAGATGTTTAAACGATACATTTTTTTGATTTAAAGCATACTGAGAACCAAAGCCCCCAATCTCCGATGAGGATTCAGGTTCTTAACAAAAATAATATGTCTGCCGGTTGACATCAAATTTCAATCGTGATTAGGTTTAATACCACGCCGCTCTTAGCCGAGGGATATTTATAAAATAAATACCAACAAGACTTGCGGCGGGGTAATTGATTTAATTTCATACAGTTGCTTTACTAAGCGTTTTATCTATGAGAAGAGTCCCCATCATCAGTGCTTCCGGTTTTGGAAGCTCAAGACCCAAAGTCTCTTTAATAAGGTCCTCCACCGTATGAATCGTTACAAATTTTAATTGTTCTTTCACATCTTCAGGAATATCTTTAAGATCTTTCTCATTCTCTTCAGGTAATAGAATCTTTTCGATCCCAGCCCGATGGGCAGCCAGCACCTTTTCTTTTAAACCGCCGATTGGTAAAACTCGACCCCTTAAGGTGATTTCTCCTGTCATCGCAAGCTTTGGGTCAATTTTTCGACCCATGATAAGCGATGCCAGTGCGGTAAACATGACAACGCCTGCTGACGGACCGTCCTTCGGCATTGCACCAGCAGGTACGTGTATATGCAGATCCTTTTTCTCAAAGTCAAAATCAGGTAATGAAAATGCCAGCCTGGATCTGAACAAGCTTAAGGATATTGTAGCAGATTCTTTCATCACATCTCCCAACTGTCCTGTTAATGTCAGCTTGCCATTTCCAGGCATATGAGTTGCCTCAATGAAAAGTATCTCTCCGCCCATGGGGGTCCAGGCAAGCCCGGTAACAACGCCTGGCGGGTTATCCATTTGCGCCACATCGTGTCTAATGATTGGATGACCCAAAATTTTATCAAGCGAATCCTGGGTAACTGTGTAAGGTAATTTGGTTGTGCCTGAAACTATTTTTTCTGAAGCCACCCGGGCCACCTTGGCCAGTTGATTACGAAGCCCCCTGACCCCTGCTTCAACGGTATATTTATCAATGATTGCTTTTAGGGCATCATCATCAATTTCAAGCTGGGATTTCTCTATTCCATGTTCCTCAAGAACAAGTTTTATGAGGTAATCTTTTCCAATATGAAATTTTTCATTTCCTGTGTAGCCGGATAATTCAATCACTTCCATCCGATCTAAAAGCGGTGCTGGAATTCCTCTTCTGCTGTTTGCAGTTGCAACAAAAAATACATCAGATAGATCATAGGGGACCTCAAGGTAATGATCAGAAAAGGTATGATTCTGTTCCGGATCAAGTACCTCTAATAGTGCACTTGATGGATCTCCATGGAATGCTGAAACCAGTTTATCCACTTCATCCAGGACAAAAACAGGATTTTTCTCACCTGCTTTTTTCATTCCCTGAATAATTCTTCCCGGAAGGGCACCGATATAGGTTCTTCTATGCCCTCTTATTTCTGCTTCATCCCTCACGCCACCAAGACTGATCCGGACATATTTTCTTTTTAAGGCCTCGGCAATGCTCTTTCCAAGGCTGGTTTTCCCTGTGCCCGGAGGACCTACAAGAAGTAGAATAGAACCTTGTTTTTCTTTTTTTAACTTCATCACCGACAGATGCTGAATAATACGTTCTTTTATTTTCTTCTGTCCATAATGATGTTTATCCAGCAGCTCAGACGCTTTTTTAATATCTATATCAATATCTTCTGTTATGCTCCATGGAAGCGCCACAAGAAGATCCAGGTAATTTTTTATGATGCCTGTCTCATGGTTGGCCGGTCCTTGGTCATTTAATTTTGAGAGTTCATCTAAGGCAACCTGCTCTATTTCTTCTGGCATATCTGCGTCTTCAATACGTTGAGCATAATCTTTTTTACCCGCCGATTTACCGGATTTAGAGGAATCCTCATTAAGTTCTTCGCGGATATTTTTTAATTGTTCTTTTAGAAACGCTTTTCTATAGTTTTTATTGGCCTGATCAGAAAACTTTTGCGCCATCTCCATCTGAAGTTTTATGGATTCTTTATGTTGGATAAGGATGTCCATAAAGGAGATCCCTCTCTCCTTTAATGACTCAATTTCAAGGAGATGCTGCTTCTCCTCCATTGAGATGGTAATAAATGGAAGAAGATACCCCATTAATTCCGGGATCGAAGCTATCTGTTTGATCTCCTTGACATAAGGTTCTGATCCTTTAAAATACGTGCTTATTTCATATGTAATTTTCTTAATATATTCGAGCATCTGATCCTGGTCTTTTGGCTCTATATCAATCTGGCCGGGTGCCGAAACATGCATTGCAAGGATTTTACCCTTTGTTGTTCTGATCGATTCAATGGCGACTCTGGCATGCACATTCACATGGAAAATATCATGATCTCGCTGTGATGTGTGAGATTTGAGTTGAACCGATGTTCCAATAGTAAAAAATTTATCCGTATTATCCCGATCTATATTTTCGGGGCTAAACCCTTCTTTTACAGAAAGTGCAATTGCCTGGTCATTTCCCTGGCTCATTTGATTTTTTAAAATTTTACCCAGATTATTGCTGACCCGGATTTTCGCTTCTGATTCCGGAAATAATACTGTTTGTGTTAACGGTATTACTACAAGCTCTGAGTTCATGTAAGTTGATTCCATTTTGTTCTCCCTTCTATATCAATTTAAATCCAGTTCGTGAGATATATGATAGGCATGATTTAATTTAGTTCAATACAAACTAACAATAATTTGTTTTATATGTGATACTCATCGATAAACAGTCAATCGAAAAGCATTGCAATACAACACTTTAGCTTGACAAAATTATTCAAATAAATTAGTAAGTAATGAACAAACTAATATAATGAGTTGGGTTTATTTTGAAAAGAGAATTAATTTACGAAGCAGTCAGAAAGTTCAATAGCTTAGGACATGAGTGTAACCTTGAAATCTCTGACAAACTTGGAATGTCCAAGCTTCAATTAAATCAATTGCACTATCTTAAGGTGATTGACAGAACCGTTGATATAACATTTGGAAAGCTTGCTGAGATTTTAAAAATCACAAAACCTTCTGTTACTGAAATTGTTAATAAACTAATTAAATTAGATTGTGTTGAAAAAAAACGCTGCCACATGGACAAGCGTATTTTTTATATTAAGCTTACGGAAAAGGGACGCAATATCGCCCGATTACAATACCTTGCCGAACAGAGAGTGGTTGATATTATTTTCACTGTTTATGATGATGAAGAGATCGACATTTTTATTAAATTAATAAAAAAATTATGACTGATTGTATTATCTTTAGTTCCATTTTTATTCATGCTGTCTTTTGACTATTAAGACAAACTGGCTCGGAAGAAAAATTTCAGAGAGAGCTTTTCTAAATTGAAATACGCCAAATGAAACAGAAACAACTGATTGATTGAGTCGTTATAAATTTGATGCAGAAAAATCATTTGCTGTTTCATCGATGAAACAGCAAATGATTTTTCCCCGGCATCGATGACTACCCATGCTTTGTTTTTTATAATTAGTTTGCAAATGTATGAAGACAAAAAGATTTTTAAAATCTTGAAATTTTCTTGCAATCAGAGTGCGACAATCAAGATCGATTGTGCTATTGTTCCAATAAATAATAAAACTCCTAAAAAATTTAAAAAGGGCTCTTTCATAATCAACCTCCTTTGTTTAATTCATATCAACAATTAATAAGTTCCTTACATGCTATATCGACACTGATTCCTTAAAACTTGAGTTTTGCAGCTTTTTCAAGTTATAAAAATTGTCTGCCCTTCGCTGTATTGTTGTTTGGCCAGATGAATTCAGAATTCAAATCCTTTAGGCGGTTTATAACTTCCGTTCATTCTTTCAAGCAGCTTTGCAAATTGAATAGACGTATAGTCCTCTAAATAAGGTCCAATAATCTGGACACCTACTGGTAAACCACTGGGCGTAAAGCCGATGGGAGCCACAGTAGAAGGTAAATAAGAGACCAGGCTTAACGAGTTCCAGGGACCAACCACGTCCCAATAATTCAATGTTTCATTGTCAAACTGGATAGTCCGGGAGGCGATTTTAGTGTGATCATGATCGTGGGCAGCGATCCTTACAACTGGACATAATAGTACATCAAAATCCTGAAAATAGTCTTCCCATTTTTGCCTCATGATAGCTCGTTCTTCATTAAGTTTGTTCCAATCACGATGAGTTCCGGTCATTGCTCGCACCCATCTGGCTGTCGGGCTATGATCATCGTCTTTAAGTGTCTTTACTTGACTCATGGCCCATTCATACTTTCCTGATGGTGGAAATGGCTTGAAGTCGCTGTTTCCAAGTCACCTCTTAACCAGTGACTTTGTTTCAAATCAATATCAGGCTTTTTGTCTTTAAGGTTGACTCCTGTTTTAGTCAATTCAGTGACCATTTTCTGCAAACAGTTTCCCACATCGTTGTCTGGAGGATAAAATGAATCATCAATCCACAGCCCAACTCTAAACTCTTTCAGCTTTGACTTGCGCGAATCAGGTAGTTTGATCTTGATAGCTTTACGTTGATAAGAAAGAGGAGCGACGATAACATCCATTGCCAGCTTTAAATCCTCAGCACTTCGTGCAAGTGGACCGGTCACTACTAAATCTATATCCGCGAAATAATTTGAATGTTTTGTTCTCCAGGGTTTTTTCCCACCATGCCTAGAGACAATGTTATAAGATGGTTTATGTCCATAAACACCACAGAAATGAGCCGGGAGACGAATCGAGCCTCCTATATCATTTCCAATTTCTAATCCAGTTAATCCAGCAGCAATTACATTTTAAGTACTTAACTTGAATGATCCAAAGTCACAACTTGCATCAATGTTGATGCTCAAAACAATTATGTATTCGAATAATATCCTTGATCCAAATGAGTAAACTGGGCCGCCACTGGGCAGAAATACACTCGTAGCTAAATAAATTTTATTGGAAATTTAAGTTGAATAGATGAAACTAAAGATTACCTGCATCAGTTAAAACCATTTTTCAGTAAAATTTCGGTGATGTATATTTTTGGTATCCTAAAGATTTTACTATAGGTTTACTGAGAAAGTCTTGGGTAAATTTTGAATCCTAAAAAACCATGATTATAGCCAATATTATGGTGTTGATTGGTATATTGGTAGTGACCCGACATAAAGAGTTTTTTCGTCAATTATATTTATAATCAATTAAACTCAAAGCGGTAATGATGCCAGTTCCTTCTGAGTCCTGGCCAACCATACATCTGCATTGTTTAATTCAAACAGCTGTATGGCTTCTTCATAGCATTCTCTGGCTTTCTGTATTCTTCCTTTAACCCGGTGAAGGGTTGCCAGCTCAAATAGTATTTGAGGTGTCCATCCCCTTGCACCTAATCCTTTTGACAGGTCGATCGCTTTTTTAAGATGATGCTCTGATTTCTTTGCTGCTGTTGGCGTATTTCGGATGATAAATCCGATATTTTTAAAAAGTTTTTGAGGGGTAATTGATTTCCGATCTGTCAGCATTCTCAGAAAAATGGTTCCTAAAATATACTCAGCAATTATCAATACGCTTCCAAATTTCTCTTTTTCTGCCTTTCTACGGATTCCTTTGACAAGTTCAATTCCCTTCTTCATCTCTCCTTTACTAAGCAAACAGGCCCCGTAAAGTATGATTCCAAAAAAACCTGGTGCTCCGATTTCAAATTTCTCATAGCCATCAAATAATTCCCGAAGAGGCTCTTCTGCATTATCAAAATCATCCAACATCAAATAGGCATTGCCCAGCGCCTGTTTGTTGGTCATTTTATAGTAGGGATCAATGGCGATATCGATTCCTTTTTGGCTTTCCTGTATGCAGGCATCATAATCGCCCCTTGTATAATGAGAATAGGCAAGTGCCCAATGCCCCATGGCCTTGCTCCTAATTTCCCCGGTTTTCTCACCAAACTCAATGAGTTTTTTCCCTCCTGCCTGGCAGGCTTTCACCTCTCCCTTAAACATTTGTGTAAAACAAAGGGCCGTAAGGGGTTTAAAATACAGATACAGATCTTCAGGATATTGTTTTGCAATTTCCATTGCCTTGTGGGCATAGCTTGCCCCCTCATCATAAGTGCCCAATCCGATGGAGCATGTCCAGGCAAGGGATATGCAGCAAAGCCCCATGGTTTGTGTCTCCGAAATTTGCGTGCTCAGCTTCAATCCTTTCCGGAGTATTTTGTAAGCCTGATTATATTTCCCTGCATTATAAAGCCCCAGGCCCCACCAGGCCAAAAATTGACACTTGTATACTGAATCATCCACGGCATCTGCCAAGGCTTCATTCTCTTGAAAAAGGGTCACAAAAAATTTAAAATCGCCTATATAATAAAGGGTTCTGGCCCAGCCTGTCAAAATCTGGAGAACGGCTGTTTTTTCTTTTTGTGTCAATTCCCCTTTCTCTTTTAATATGTTATATGCTTCTAAAAAATATTGATGGGATTCTGTGACGGCGTATCGGTTCCGACTCTTTTCACCTGACTTGATCAGATATTCGATGGCTTTTAAGGTGGTTCCTGATCGGGTAAAGTGATAAGCCAGTGTTTCATAGAATTCAGGACGTCTTTCTTTGAAGACCTCTTCCATGACAAGGCCAATCCGTTCATGAATCGTCTGACGTTCCTTTCTCAAAAGCCCGTTATAAACCACCTCCTGGGTGAGTGCATGTTTAAAAATATATTCCAAGTCTGGATCATTTGCCCTTTCTTTTACCAGATCAAGCGTTTTAAGATTATCAAGACATTCATTAATCGTCTCGTCCACCTTTGTTATTTTTCTTAAAATTTGAAGATAAAAAGACCTGCCGATGACAGATGCTTCTTGAAGGACCTGTTTTGAGTCTGTTTTAAGTCGATCAATTCGAGTCGTTATAACGCCGTGTATTTTCGAAGATATGTCAGATCCTTTGATTTTACCATCAATTTGCCAGGTACCATTATCATTAACCAAACTGCCTGATTCAATCATTGAGTTGATCATTTCTTCCAGATAAAAGGGATTGCCTTCAGTTTTGCTTTCTATAAAATTGCGCAAATCAGAAGGAATTGTTTCTGTATTTAAGAGGGATTCCACCATCTCATGGGACTCAGAAAGCGAAAATTCCTTCAGCTGTATTTCATGGAGCGGGTATAAGATATCTTTTTTTTGATCTCCATTAAATAAGGTTATTGTCGGTCGATATGCGCAAAGGAAAACGATCCGATGCCGACCCTCATGCATGATGGCGGTGATCAGTTCCAATGAAGAGGGGTCTGCCCAGTGTAAATCTTCAAGACAGATGATAATAGGGGATCTATGGGCCATGGCGATTAAAAATTTTTGAACAGATTCTCGCAATTTCAACATCCAAAATTGGGGATTGATTTCCTTTTTGTCTAATTCTTGAAGTGAATACAGCACCTCAAGAATTGGAACTATCCATTCGTCGTTGGGCAGTATCCGATGGATGCTTTCTTTAATTTTACGTTTCGCCTTTTCCGGCGAATCTCCTTCTCTTATTTTGAAGGCCTGGTTGAGAAGATCGATCAATGAAAAATAAGAGATGTTCTGGGCATAAGGATAGGCATGACCTTGTAACCATAGGATATCTGTTGATCGGATCGAATTTTTGAGTTCCTCTATCAGCCTGCTTTTGCCGGTTCCCGCATCACCAGAAAGAGAGATAATCGATCCCTCACCGCTCTCAAGGCTGTCTGCAATCTCCTTGAGCATGGACAATTCCATTTTTCTTCCAACCAGCTTTGACCTGACCCCTTGAAGGCCTTTGATTCCAATTGGCTCGGCCTGGGCATCTAATACCTTATAAACCCTGAGAGGATTTTTTTTTCCTTTTACTTTTGCGGGCTCCTGTTCTTCAAAAACAAATCTATCTCCAGCCTGTTTTCTTGTGTTGTATCCAATAAAGATCTGCCCACCCTTTGCTAGACCCTCAAGGCGAGCGGCCACATTAATGGTGTCTCCAATAATACCCAGCACCCCTTTTTTGATATCCATTTCTCCCGTGACAACCAGACCGGTGTTAATACCGGAATGCATGGCAAGGGGTCTTCCGATTCTTTTTTCTACAAAAGGGCTCATATTTGCAACAAGTGTATGAATCTCCCTGGCAACTATTATTGCTCGGATGGCATCGTCTTCATGGGATTTTGGAACCCCGAATATTGCCATGAACGCATCCCCAATAAATTTCTCGATATGCCCTTCATACTTGGTCACCACCCGAGTTATTTCCCCAAATATTCGCCCCATTAATTCTTTTACCTCTTCCGGGTCCAGTTTCTCTGACATGGCTGTATACCCTGAAAGGTCAGAAAAAAGAACGGTTGCGTACCTGCGCTCTCCTTCCTTGCTGTTGTTTTTAATAACGGGTTCAGGTTCAATGGTTTTCAAAACCGAGTGGTGATCCGGTCCTATGTTGGACATTTCTTGAGAAGTCGTTTCTTCCGGTTCGCACAAATTTTTGCCGCATTCATTGCAGAATTTGTTTTTCTGAGGAATTGACTTGTGACAGAAAGGACAAAGAAATGTTATTTTTTCACCACACTCATTGCAAAACTTTGCACCAATAGGATTGTCAGATTTACAATTAGGACATGAGACCATCTTGGGCTCCATATTTATTAGATTTATCAAACAATAAAAATAAACTTATCGTATAATAAATCACAAATCAAATTAATTTTCTGCTTTATTCTACTAGCTTGAAGGGGGGCAAGATCTTGATAACTTTGCAGCACTATCTGGAGGAAATCACTAAATTTTTACCACCCTATAAACCTTTGATAATATAAAATTATTTATTTTCGTAATCTTAACTTTTGGTAGAAAATTAAGATTCGACTTCTGAGTACTATAACGTGTAGGGTTCTCAGTTTTAAAATTCCAACAATACCATATCTGGTATAGACTAAAATTTTCAACTTTCAATGTGAAATTAAAATATATAGCCATAAGCAAAATGAAAAATGATAATCTCCCATTCAAGCATATTGGAGATACACTTTCCAGCGGTTCAAATCCTGAAAAATAATTTTCGAACTCCGCAACTGTAAATTTTTTATATTGGTACGTTGAAAGAAATAGATATCGTGGATTTACTGGGGATCTGTAAGATGCTTCTCAGTTGCAAAGGCAACTGCTCTCCTGCTCAAACCGGCATCTATTGGAATTTGCGAATGCTGGTCCGGCAGAGGCGAAAACTGGTTCAAATGATGACTGGAGTTAAGCGTAGAGTTCACTTCATTATTGATCAGATCTTCCCTGGTTTTTTGGACGAGAAAAAAAGTGGGATTTTTCCTTTCTCAAGGGGATCATTAGCGTTGATGGGTAATCGGTTCAGTGTGCACCAAATTCGCCGGCGTAACCGGTCGACACTATCTAAGTTTCTCTCTCTAAATTTAGTCCACCATGCTGATCATTGTGCGGAACACCTTCAGAAATATACATCTCAGGTTCTCCAGCCACCGGAGAAATATGTTGCAACCCTGCAGCTTGCCTTGCAACAACAGGTGAAGCTTTTTGTCTGTCTTCAGGAGAATATTCAGCAGCTGGAAAAAGAAATTGCTGAACATTTAGCCCAGACCCCTGGTGCTTTTTTGACCAGTATTCGGGGTATAGGGCAAAACTCAAGTGAAAAAAGTGTCAAAACGCTGCAATCGTATTCTGAAGGACTATGTTGTAAGATCGGGTTACCATATAGGGATATGGGTTTGATTAAAATTGTCAGAAAATAAAGTGGAATGCGGTGCTGACCGGCGCAACCACCTATAACATTCCGCTTCAGTCGTTCATCGAATGCAAGTGTTGGTTGTGCATCTTTTTGATTTCCTTTACTTTAGATTTCAACCTCATAGAGGAAATACTCACCAGACTTGCCTTTTAATCTTGTGCGATGCACTTTATTGGTCTCTACTACCCCTTGTATTTCTTTATTAGCCGATTGGGAGATCAGCAGTTTTGTGCCGAAATCTTTGTTCGCAGTTTCTATCCGACTTGCCATATTTACTACGTCTCCGATAGCAGAAATTTTACTCATCATGCCTGTATCAAAATTGCCGACAATGACTTTTCCAAAGTTTATTCCGGCCCTGATTCCAAAAGATCGATCATACATTTGATTGAGATATTCGTTAAACTGTATCAAAGCCGCATTCATGGCTCGAACTGCATTGATGGCATCCAATACAGGGCTTATGCTATTTTCTATTGCTCCAAACAGCGCCAAGATACCGTCTCCCGCAACATCACTGATAACACCTTTATGTTTTACAATAATCTCGTTCATCGTTTGATAGTAACGGTTTAGAACATGCACGACATCATATGCAGGGAAAGCCTCAGCAAATTGGGTGTAGTTTTCGATATCGGTAAAGAGGATCGCCAAAGCCTTCTCTTGTCCAAGTTTGGTGCCAGGCGCATCAACAAATTGCTTTAGGATGATTTCTATATCCAAGTCATCAATGACAGGACGCCTAATAGTAATGTTCCCATCTGTCTTGGTTTGGCAGGCTAATCGAATATTCTGGGGGAATTTCAGTTTCTCGACTACATGCTTTTCTTTTTCATTTCTGGGCCGACAATTACTCAATCCGTCCATAATATAGACCCGGCAGGTTGTACACCGGGCATTGCCACCACAGACATGGATGTGATTGATTTTGGCTTTGAGTGTGGCTTCTAGTATTGTGCTGTCCGGAGACGCACAAATTGTCTTGTTATCGGTTCGAGAAAATATTTCAAACATTATATCCACCCGTTTTTACCTGAAAATAGAGGATTATATCGTTCTACAATACGACGAAGAGATATTCCTATAATAGCACTTCATCACTGGTTCCTTCTATGAAATCATGTTGTTTTATTGAGATGCAACAAGTAATTATACGGATCTGTTTGTCTTGTGAATTTGAATGATATCCGATCCGATAAATAAAAAAATCTGATTCAAGAGTTCTGTAACAATATTTCAGAGATCAGTAAAGATATTTAAAAAATAAGTTTTATTGAAAATATAATTGATTCAGGAAGAATCGCCGGGTAGCCGGGGGCTGTTACTATCATCCACACCTGTACGGCTATTCCGTTCAAATCGTTTCACGTGATTCAACACCATGCTTGAAGTCTGCACATTTTTATGGTCGGGCAAATTTTGAACCCGTATCTGATCCATTACAAAAAAACATTCGCTTTTTCTAGCTTCCTCTAAAATCACCTAAATAGAATCGTTCAGTTCTACTCATCAATTTAATTACGCCATTAATCAAAAGATCTGTTTCTTCCGGAGAAAATATAAAAGGAACAATCTGGTTTTTTGGTAATTGGGCAATTTCCAGTAATGGATTTTCCTGGATCAGATCTTTTTCGATAATTAGCAAGTTATCCAGTATAAGTGCGCCTATAATTGGCCATTTCCGGGACCATGATAAGGAAACGCTGGCGATTTTTAATGCCGGATAACAACACGTTTACAGCAGCTTTTAGTCAAATTTTACACCACACAACATGTATTATTGAATAAGATATTGACGCACAAACATCGTTTTTGTATACTTATTTTTGAAAAAGTAAATTCCTATTTTTTTCCCAAGAACTTTCAGGTTTTGAACAAAAAAGTTATTTCAGAGGGTTGTGCAAAAGATGCAAACCATCAAAAGGAGGATTAAACTCATGAGAATACGTAACTTACTGATAACTATAGCGATCGTTGCCTTTATGGCTGTTTCGCTTTCAGCCAAAGCCATGGACAATCCTGCTCCAGGCAAAGGCGAAGCAAAGCCAAACCAATTCTGGTGGCCTGACCAGCTGGATCTTACTCCTCTCCGTCAACATAATCCGGAGTCCAACCCTTTTGGCGAAGCGTTTAACTATTCAGAAGAATTTAAAAAACTCGATCTGAAAGCCTTAAAGAAGGATATTGATTCGTTGTTGACCACCTCTCAGGACTGGTGGCCGGCAGACTACGGAAACTACGGACCCTTTTTCATTCGTATGACCTGGCACAGCGCTGGGACATACCGTACTCTTGATGGGCGTGGCGGCGCTGGCGGCGGTCAACAACGTTTTGACCCGCTCAATAGCTGGCCTGACAATGTAAATCTTGATAAAGCACGACGGTTGCTTTGGCCGACCAAGCAGAAATATGGAAAAAAGATTTCATGGGCTGACCTCATAATTTTGACTGGTAATGTTGCGATGGAAAATATGGGTTTTAAAACACTTGGCTTTGCTGGTGGCCGCGAAGATGACTGGGAGGCTGATATAGTCTACTGGGGACCTGAAACAAAGTGGCTTGATGCGAAGCGTCGCGGCAAAGACAAAAAATTGGAAGGACCTCTTGCCGCCGTTCAAATGGGTCTGATCTACGTCAATCCGGAAGGGCCGGGTGGAAACCATGATCCGCTTTCAGCCGCAGAGGCTATTCGTGAATCTTTTGGCCGCATGGCAATGAACGATGAAGAAACGGTGGCGCTGATCGCAGGCGGGCATACCTTCGGTAAAGTCCATGGCGCGCATAAGCCGGATGAGTGCGTTGGAGCCGAGCCCGGCGGTGCGCCGATTGAAGAACAGGGACTTGGCTGGAAAAACAAATGCGGTAAAGGGAACGCGGAAGATACGGTCAGCAGTGGATTAGAAGGTGCGTGGACAGGTTCTCCAGCTAAGTGGACGCATATGTTTTTGGATAATTTATTCAGGTTCGAATGGAAACAAACCAAGAGCCCTGCCGGTGCAACTCAGTGGATTCCAACCGATGAATCTGCCGCTAGTATGGTACCTGATGCACACATTAAAGGTAAGTTTCATGCGCCTATCATGCTTACCACGGATCTTGCACTTAAAAAAGATCCGGACTATCGAAAGATTGCGGAGCGCTTCCGGAAAAATCCCAAAGAGTTTGAAAACGCGTTTGCCAGAGCCTGGTTCAAATTGACGCATCGTGATATGGGGCAGCGAGCGCGCTATATCGGCTCTGAGGTGCCGGACTTAGTGTTGGTTTGGCAGGATCCGATTCCTGAAATCGATCATGAATTGATTGGCGAACAAGACGTTAAAAAGTTGAAAACTGAAATTCTTGAATCCGGGTTGACTGTACCCGAGCTTGTCAGAACGGCTTGGGCGTCGGCTTCGAGTTTTCGTATAAGCGACATGCGCGGTGGTGCAAACGGAGCGCGCATACGCCTTGAGCCACAGAAAAACTGGGAAGTTAACGACCCAGATGAATTGACAAAAGTCCTTCCGCATCTGGAAAAGATCCAGAAAAAATTCAATGACTCACCATCCGGCAATAAGAAAATATCATTAGCCGATCTGATTGTTATGGGTGGAGCTGCTGCCATCGAAAAGGCGGCAAAGAATGCCGGTTATGACGTCGAGGTCCCGTTTAAACCGGGCCGTGCTGATGCCGCGCAGGAGCAAACCGATGTCAATTCTTTCGCCGTGCTGGAACCGACAGCGGATGGATTCCGGAATTACTACAGTGAGAACAGCTACCGTTCGCCGGCCGATCTGCTCGTTGACAAGGCGAGCCTGTTAGATCTGAACGTTCCTGAGATGACCGCTTTGGTGGGCGGTATGCGTGCGCTCGATGCCAACACCGGACAGTCGAAGCATGGCGTGTTTACCGACCGGCCCGGAGTGTTGAGCAATGATTTCTTCGTGAACCTGCTTGATATGTCCACGAAATGGAAGAAATCTTCTGAGTCTGAGGGCTTATATGAAGGCTCTGACCGCAAGACAGGTGAGCTGAAATGGACAGCAACTTCTGTGGATCTCCTCTTCGGTTCGAACTCTGAATTGCGAGCCGTGTCAGAGGTATATGCATTTGACGATTCTAAAGAAAAGTTTGTGCGTGACTTTGTAGATGCCTGGATCAAGGTAATGAGACTTGATCGCTTTGATCTTAGGTAAACAAATCCCTTTTGACATTGTCTAAATTGTTATGTCTTTGAAATGGAGCACCCGACGTTTACCCTGAAGTTGCATAAAAAAGAAGTAAATATATAGTAAAAAAAGCTTGAGGAAGCCTATGAATAAAGGTTATAATAAGTTTGCGAAACAAAAAAACAACCTTAATCAGGAGGCCACCTCAAGT
>Ga0307988_1000871_pt1 | contig 18985 bp, 13 predicted proteins | sample EllFjometagen183_FD_203166 | JGI IMG/M metagenome (GOLD analysis project Ga0307988, IMG submission 203166) | Marine microbial communities from Ellis Fjord, Antarctic Ocean - #183 | ecosystem: Environmental > Aquatic > Marine > Unclassified | place: Southern Ocean | collected 2014-10-08 | reverse complement strand
ATGTATGGTAAATCATATATGGGTATAATTCGTTCCATGTTTCTTATTGACGAACACGGAAAAATAATTGAAGCATTTTATAAAATTAGCCCAAAAGATACCGTTCCAAAAGCTCAGAAATTTTTCTGATCAGAGTCCATATTAAAATCTCTTTTTTACCACGAAGTTCAATATTTTGCCGGGTCTATTAATCCATACTTATTGATTAAGACCTCTAAAGCTTCCTGATTATAGAGCTTGCATTTTCGTTGACTTTTCCTTTTGTAATACCTCGATAATTTTGTACCGAGATAATACCTTAAATTTCTTTTCGCTTTCTGTGGATAAGTTACACCTTTAATGCTGTAATAATTTATCCACCCTCTTGTAATTAAATGATTTAAAAATCTACAGACTTACCAGATCGGGTATTATTAATGAAAATGATTTACGTAAATTTAAAAAAGTGAAGAATATTCTATTTTGTACTGATGTATATTCCGAAGATAAATTTGAGTATAAGAGTGCATGCCAATATAGCAGTTACTATTTTTTTGATTTTTTTTGATTCACTGCTTGCCTTAGTCACACCTAAGTGTATTTTTATTAGGTCGCCCTAACTTTTTCCTTCATATAAAATTCAACAAACAAAAAAACAAGAGAGAAATCCAATGAAATTATTACTCTATTTTGCCGCCGCAATTCTATCAATTACTTGTTATGCAGAAGTTCTTACGTCAACAGTGGATGCTAATGTAGAATACATTCCCAAGATAAATCAAATTGTCAACAAAGGGGATATTCTTGCAAAATTTGACACCAGAACTGTAAATATAAAAATTCAAGAAGCAAATTTAGATCTAGAATTAGCAAAAGAAGACTACAAAGATAAAAAAACTGATGTAGACAGATATAATAAGCTCAAACAAGTTATAAGTGTAGCAGAACGTGAGGATATAAATGTATCGTATCATACGTGTAGAATTACTGTTGCAAAACTAAAATTAAAGATAAAGGAATTAGAAATAAAAAAATCTTATCACATAATCAAAGCCCCGTTTGCATGCAAAGTGACCAAATCAATTGTCATGATAAACTCGGGAGTTGAAGTTGGTGATAAGATTTTACAAATCCAGTCAATATAAAAAACAATAAACAGAAAGATATTCTAATGAACTTTTTACCAGGTTCCATAATGGGCTTTCGAGAAGGATTGGAAGCCTTTCTTATAATTGTTATAATACTAAGATATCTTACCAAAATTGATCAGAATAAGTTAAAAATAAAAGTTTATCAAGGATGTATTGCCGGAATAATTTTCTCAATTCTTCTTGGTATTGGATTATATCTATTGTCTTCAATAATAAGCAGTATTAGTACATTAAATAAATCATGGGAAAGCATTTCCAGCTTTATTGCCCTTGCACTTGTTACTACTTTTATCATCTGGATGATTCGTCATGGACACAGCATGACAGCAGAAATCAAAAACCAGGTAAATAAGAATCTCTCATCGTTAGGAATATTTTTTGTTTCTTTTATAATGATAGCAAGAGAAGGAACGGAAATAGTATTTTTTACTTTTGCAGGAAAGTATTCGACTGGATCAATATCAGTTGGTATTGCTTTGGCATTTATACTTTCAATATTAATTTATTACTCATTCGTAAATATCAACTTGGGCCTCCTATTTAAAATAACTCTTATATACTTAATTCTTCAATCGGGTTTCCTCCTCGGTTATTCTGTTCATGAAGGATTATCTGCATTTAAGGAATATGGAGTTATTGATTCTAACAACATTCTACTTTACAAAGCTTTCAACCTTTCAGCAACCATGTTCAGTCATAAAGATGGAGTAATTGGCTTACCTCTTTATGTACTTTTCGGATGGTATTCTAAACCTGAATGGCTACAGTTTATTATTCAATACAGTTATTCAATATTTATATTTACTTATTGGTTAAATTTCAACAGAAAAGTAATAGACACAAATATCAAAGGAAACAGTCATAAATTGAGAAAAATGGTGGGATAAATCTACTCGTCTTATCAGCATCAACAAACTTTATTTATTATTATTTCATATTGTTTTATGTGCTTTATTTGAATATCTTTAATTATAGTCTTATTATTCGTATACTAGATTATTATACCTAAAGCAAAATACTTTTCGAATAATATATAATCTTACTTAAGTATAATAATTCTGTTAATAAGCCAAAAACAAAAATATCTTTGGTATAACTGTTTAATATACTTCATGATTTGAAAGTTAGTTTTTATTTAATAATAAGAAAGGTAACATTATGCTTCACAAAAAAGTTAAAAAGTCAACTCCTCAAAATTTAAATAAAGGTGTAAACGATCCAATATTTGGTTCAAGGTATCTAGATAAACAATTACCAAAATATTCATTCCCTCAGGAAGAAACAAGTCCAAGGACTGCCTATCAAACAATTCATGACGAGTTGATGCTTGATGGAAATTCAAGACTGAATTTAGCAACATTTGTTACTACGTGGATGGAACCTGAAGCCAAACAGTTAATGACAGAAACCTTTGATAAAAATATGATTGATAAGGATGAATATCCTCAAACAGCAGAAATCGAAATGAGATGTGTAAATATGCTTGCACACCTTTATCATGCTGATGAAGGATCAACAGAAGAGTGTTGTGGATGTTCAACCATAGGATCAAGTGAAGCAGCAATGCTATGCGGGATGGCTTTCAAATGGAACTGGAAAAAAAGGATGCAGAAAAAAGGTAAATCAACTGCTAAACCAAATCTAGTAATGAGCAGTGATGTTCAACTCTGCTGGGAAAAGTTCTGCGTTTACTGGGAAGTTGAAGCAAAATTTGTTCCTATGGAAAAAGGCAAATATACTTTAAACGTTGATAAAGTCATAGAATTGTGTGATGAAAATACTATTGGAGTTATTGGTATATTGGGAACTACTTACACAGGTGAATTTCAGCCAATTTCAGAACTTAATGATGCAATTGACAAGTATAACACAAAAACAGGGCACGAAATACCAATACATGTCGATGGAGCAAGCGGAGGCTTTACTGCCCCTTTCCTACAACCTGATATGGTATGGGACTTTAGATTAAAATGGATTAAATCCATTAATGCTTCCGGACATAAGTTCGGACTTGTATTCCCGGGTGTAGGATGGGCAATATGGAGAGATTGGCAGGAACTTCCTAAAGAACTTATTTTTCATGTAAATTATCTAGGCGGCGATATGCCGACTTTTGCTTTAAATTTCTCAAGACCTGGAAACCAAGTTGTAGCTCAGTATTATAATTTTATTAGATTAGGATTCGAGGGGTATAAAAAAATTCATACCACATCTTTAGCAGTTGCTAACTATTTCAAAGATGAGTTGGAAAAAACCGGAATTTTTGTTAGCATGATCAAAGAACTTCAAATGCCATTAGTTGCATTCAAAGTTCATGACGATTTAACTGATAAATATGATGTTTTTGAGGTTTCTGAAAAGCTAAGACATAATGGTTGGCTAGTACCTGCATATACTCTACCTGAAGATTGTCAGGATGTTGCAATTTTAAGAATTGTATGCAAAGAAGGATTAAGTTATGATTTGGCAACTTTACTAATGAATGATATACATAAAATCATTAAAGACATTGAGAAAGCTGAAAAAATACCTGCGAAAGAAAAAAATAAAAAAGCAAGTAAGTTTAAACTCTGTTGACAACTTCCGATTATAATTTTTTTATATTTAGTCATAATTACTTCACAAAATATGCGAAGTAATTATGATTTTTTTTTGGATAAATGTTGAAATATTTTAATATGGTATTAATATGGTATTAATCTAGTAAGCAGTATAAATTAATTATCATAACAGGATATTAATCATGAATGAACTTTACACAACAAATGTAGGTCTTGCAGAAATGTTAAAAGGTGGCGTCATAATGGATGTCACAAATGCGGAACAGGCAAAAATAGCTGAAGATGCGGGTGCTGCGGCAGTTATGGCATTAGAGAGAATTCCATCAGATATAAGAAAGATTGGTGGAGTAGCCAGAATGTCAGATCCTGCCATGATTATAGACATACAAAAATGTGTCTCTATACCGGTAATGGCAAAATGCAGAATAGGACATTTCGCTGAAGCACAAATTCTTGAACAGTTAAAAGTTGATTTTATTGATGAAAGTGAAGTTTTGACACCTGCAGACGAAAGAAATCACATAGACAAACATAAATTCAGAACACCTTTTGTTTGCGGATGTAGAAATCTAGGTGAAGCTCTTAGAAGAATCGGCGAAGGTGCTGTGATGATCAGAACTAAAGGAGAAGCCGGTACTGGTAATATTGTAGAAGCAGTTAGACATATGAGACAGTTAATAGGTGAAATAAGACAGCTAACAGTTATGAGCGACGAAGAAATAATGTGTACCGCAAAAGAGATGGGTGCCCCCTACAACTTAGTAAAAGAAGTAGCCAAAAACGGTAAACTCCCAGTTCCAAACTTTGCAGCAGGAGGTGTTGCCACTCCAGCAGATGCTTCATTAATGATGCAGCTTGGAGCTGAATCAGTATTTGTGGGATCCGGTATTTTTAAATCTTCAGATCCAGAAAAAATGGCTAAAGCTGTTGTATTAGCAGTTACAAACTATAACGATCCTGAAATCCTTTTAAAAGTTTCTATTGGACTTGGCGATGCAATGCGAGGATTAGAAATGTCAGAAATCCCTAAAGAGCAACAAATTCAGCATAGAGGCTGGTAGGAATTGAACGTAGAACGTAGAACGCTGAACAAAAAAAGTTAGAGTTCAGCACTTTTGTGATTTTTTACAGCTCAAAATTTTTAATAAAACAAAGTAAAAATATAAATTATTGAGAGGCATATTTTCGTAGCGTCAGAGTTCGCGACGATTAGTCGTGTCTTTAAACATTGGTCACAAAGCAAATGTGAACTCTCACGCTGTTAATCAGTATTGAAAGCTGGCTAGAGAGTTAAATGTTACCGTCGTCACACATGCTTTGCAGTACTTTGCAACAACAAGTAAGTATTGTTTTTTTTCTGTTTTTAAAATTATTTGATCGAAGAGCAATGCTGTAACTAGGCAAAAAAAGACGCCTAGACACAGTAAAATGTCTAGAGTGAAACTGGGTAAGGTTATAATATTTCGATCCTGCTATCAGCTGGATAAAAAAAATTATACAGCTATGCAGCGGTATGAATTGGTTTGAGAATACAATAGAGGTAAAATATCATGGCACGTCAAATAGGAGTTTTGGCTTTACAGGGAAACTTTGAAAAACATCAAGTTGCATTACACGATTCAGGAGTAGAAACTATACAGGTAAAGAAACCCGAACATCTCAAAGTATGTGATGGATTAGTAATACCCGGCGGTGAATCTACAACGATAACAAAATTAATGAGTGCTTTGAATTTATATGATTCGATCATAGACTTTGCATCGCATTATCCTATTATGGGAACATGTGCCGGAATAATACTGCTTGCTTCATATGTAGATGACAACAGGGTAAAACCTTTAAAATTATTAGATGCTACCGTTACACGAAATGCTTACGGAAGACAGATTGACTCATTCATTATTGATTTGGAAGCAGATTTTATGAATAATAGTGATGGTCACCATGATACAAGTTTTAAATCAATTTTCATAAGAGCACCTAGAATCATAAAAACGGGAAAGAATGTTGTAACATTAATTAAACTAAACAATGAATCAGTAATGGTTCAAGAAAACAATATCCTTGGTCTAACTTTTCATCCAGAACTAACTGAAGATTATCGGATTCATAAATATTTTCTCACTATTTAAAATCTTTCATATCAGTGTATAAAAGCATTTATACCGAAGGTATTTTTGTTATTGGCTTATTAACAGAATTATTATACTCAATAAGACTATATGTTTTTCGAAAACCATTTTGCTTTGGGTATAAGTATTCCTTCGAAATGGTTTATCAATAAGTAATGATTGAATTTAAAACTTGATAAATCTGAATAAACCCTTAAATTAAATATTCAGCAATATATTGTACTGAACTTAAAAACGTGAATATATTTGGAGGAAAAACAATGTCATTAAGCCCATTAGCTGGAAAACCGGCACCTAAATCAATACTAACCAATATTCCTAAACTCATCAGTGCGTATTACACACAACAGCCTGATCCATCAGAAGAGTCACATTTAGTTGCATTTGGTACTTCAGGCCATAGAGGTTGCTCTCTAAATAATTCATTTAATGAAAATCATATTCTCGCTATTACCCAGGCAATTTGCTGTTATAGGAAACAAGCTGGAATTGAAGGACCGCTTTTTATAGGTATTGACACACATGCACTTTCAGAACCTGCATTTATCACAGCTGTAGAAGTTTTTGCTGCAAACGAAGTTGAAATCATGATCCAGGAAGGTGCTTACACCCCTACTCCAGGCGTATCTCATGCAATTTTAAGATACAATAAAGGCAGAAAAACAGGTCTTGCAGATGGTGTAGTTATTACTCCTTCTCATAACCCACCAAGTGCTGGTGGTTATAAATATAATCCTCCAAATGGCGGTCCTGCTGATACAGATGTTACCCAATGGGTTGCTGATCTAGCTAATAAATTTTTAAAAAATGCTAATAAAGAAATAAAGAGAATTCCGTATGAGAGAGCAATTAAAGCTTCTACTACTCATCAATACGACTTCATAATGCCATATGTTAAAGATTTAGAAAATATTATTGATATTGATGTTATTAAAAGATCAGGACTTAAAATAGGTGCTGATGCATTAGGTGGAGCCGGACTTGGATATTGGGAACCTATTGCAGACCATTATGGTTTAAATATTGAACTTATTAATGGTTATCCTGATCCTACATTCAGTTTCATGAGTGTCGATAGAGATGGCAAAATACGGATGGACTGCTCTTCACCATATGCAATGGCAGGATTAATAGGATTGAAAGATAAATATGATATAGCTTTTGGTAATGACCCGGACTTTGACCGTCACGGGATAGTCACTCCAAGTAGTGGTTTATTGAATCCAAATCATTATTTATCTGTAGCTATTTATTATCTATTCCAAAACAGACATGGATGGAAGAAAAATGCTGCTGTTGGAAAAACTCTCGTAAGCAGTTCTATCATTGATAAAGTAGCTACTTTCTTAGGCAGAAAACTTGCTGAAGTACCAGTAGGATTTAAATGGTTTGTTGACGGACTAGTAGACGGATCATTTGGTTTTGGTGGAGAAGAGAGTGCCGGAGCTTCTTTTTTAAGAAAAGACGGTACAGTCTGGACTACTGATAAAGATGGTATAATATTATCCCTTCTTGCCTGTGAGATTACAGCTAAAACACAAAAAGATCCTGGTATTCATTATAAAGAACTTACCGAAAAATTCGGAAATCCTGTTTATGAAAGAATAGATGCTCCTGCTAACGGCCCTCAAAAGGCTGTTCTTAAGAAGCTTTCCCCTGCTCAAATAACAGCGTCTGAACTTGCCGGTGATAAAATCACATCAATATTAACAAAAGCTCCAAGCAATAATGCTGATATTGGCGGACTTAAAGTAGTAACAGCTAATGGATGGTTTGCTGCACGCCCATCCGGCACAGAAGATGTTTACAAAATTTACGCTGAAAGTTTTAAAGGCGAAAAACATATTAAAGTAATTCAAAAAGAAGCACAAAAAATTGTTAATGATGCCTTCAAATCTGCTGGTGTTTAACATTCTTTAATTTAAATTAAATTTATAGCCTATTGAGAAATTATTACTCAATAGGCTTTTTAATTTATTTATTATTTTTATTCTTATTAACTTCCGTTACAAGCCTATATCCTAAAAGAAACAATTGATGGCAGTTCCGAATGGCACTAATATAAGGCATAAAAAGCCCTTTTTTGTGCCCTTCAGGCCCTATTCCAATAATTCATATCAATTAGTAAGCCCGATCCTAATAACTCTAGGATAATAGTATATCGGAATACTTAATGGCATCACTTCTTTTATTCAGTTTTTTAAAGCTCGTTTGTATGTAATTGGAAAATTTAATATTACTCACCTGGCTTCCAATTAAAATTAAACCACCAATACTATTGATTTTTTCACTACTTTGCTCTATTTTTATACTCATGACTTTTTAACCTGTTGAAATATACTCTATTTCGACAGGTTATCTATACAATAACAGTGAGCTTTAACTCACTATTTCAGGTAAAACTAAAAAAGAGATTCATTATTTATTTGACAATAAAAATAAATTATTTCAAGGTGCATACGTGTCAAAGATTCATAAATCAAGTTATGTATTAATAACTATTAATTTATCTTAAATTACAAATGTATGTATATTCTATATAAATCTGATCATTTATCTATTTGTAATGCTATGTAGTTAATGTTATTTTACTATAATAATAAAGAGTACTTCAAATTTCGTGAGTTAACATCTAAAAACAAAAGGTGATTTATGAATATAAAGATAATTAAAATAAAAGATTTCGAACAGGCATGGAAAGAAGAAAGTGGATTTATTCCTCTTGGCTTAGCAGCTAGATTATTAAATCGTCATCCTACAAACATAGTAAGGGATCTATATAGATATGACATCTGCAAATTTTATATTGATACAGAAAATTCAAAACCCCTAATGTCACATAATGATTATATCTTTTTGAAAAAAAAGATTAAGTAAAACTACTATTTTTTCATATTAAATGAACTAATGTAATTTTACTGCCTATTAATAATCAAACAGTAAATTACATAACTATCATTAGGTTATAATTTATCCATTTTTATACTATTGTTGAAATACCTTGAGAGTTCTGAACCATCATTATATATAAAAAACTCATTTTCAAAATAAACTTCGTAAATTAGTTTTGCTTTTTGTATAGTTTCTTTATGGCTATTACCTTTTGGTATTTTTACAATAATTGCATCATCATGGTCTTTTATCGAGATATCACCGTTTATATCAGGTAGTAAATCTAAGTGTGCCTAATTAATACGCTCCATAGTATTCATAATATTCCTCTCTAATTTAATTTGTTTTGTATATAATTTTAGTTTATATTAAAAAATCATGACATACCTTTTCATAACACTTAGGGCATATGCCATGAGAAATATCTGCTCCGGTATGATCATGAACATAACTTTCTATGCGATTCCAATTACCTTTATCATCACATACATTCTTACAAATTGAACATATACGCAATATTCCCTCAACAAGGCCAAAGATTTTAGATATATCTGTAATTTCCTGTATCACATAATCTTTACTGGCAATGGGAGTAACTACAACTGCCTCGAGTATACGCTCACCCCCTATATTACGGGAATGAATACCACTACTTCTTTCTAATGTTTCAAAAGCTATTTTAGTTGGGCATAACATATCGGAATGTTGCGAACACTGTTTCCCGTAGCCATGCGAAATATTGTAACATGATTGACCAATTATCTTATTTAAAGGACGTTGACTGTGCTTACAAAAAGCCTGATTAGCGTCGATTATATTATAATTTCTGTTGATCAGCAAAATCGGCTGACTTACATTATCCAAAATTTCATTCTCATTATAATACTTCATCTGAATACACCAATATTAACCTTACTAATATGTTATTTTATACAAACTATAAAATATTGCTTATTCTAGATCTTTCAAATCCTTTTTTTCTTCAAAACTTGACATATCTCACTTATTTGATACAGTATCAATAGATACTTGACACACAAGATAAAAACAGTCCTTAGAAAATAAGCTGTATCAAAAATAATTTTTAATGTTTTTTTTAAAGGTGAATAAAAAATGGAATTTTATAGAGAAATTTTTCAAAATATAAGAAAAGACAAGGGGCATTCCCGAAAAGCTGTTTCATTATTGTCAGGGCTATCAGAACACTCTCTAAGAGCATGGGAACAGGGAGTCAGAAAACCAAAAGAGGATGATATACGAATATTGGCAAAATTATATGATTTATCAGTTTCAGATATCTCTGACTTGTATGACCAATTTCAACACAACAACAACTATCAATCTACACACGATGAAAACTGGAATAAAATAGTATCAAGGGATTTTTCATATATACGAGCTTTAGAAGATAATATCACATCACACTATGAAAATATGATAAAACTACCTCGTTTTTTAGAAGAAGTATCTATTAAAATTCATGCAATATTAACTGCCGTTGATATCCCTATTTATGTAAAAGACTCAAAAGGATGTTTTCTTACAGCAAACAAATCCTTTTATCAGGCTGTAAGATTAAATTTCTCAAAGGCTATAAATGGACTTACCGAAAATGATATTGAAAATTTTCACAATAAAAAAGCAAAAGATAATTATCATGAGGATATTAACCTTTTAGCGACAAAAAAATCAATAAATATTGAATCACGGTCTTTCTTCGGGAAGAATAATATAACAATGAGAACCTTAAAACACGTGATTCTTGATGAGAAAAAAAAGCCAATTGGCCTAGTGGCAACATTCGTAGATATTACAAAACTAAAAAAACAGCAATTAGTACTTGACTTGTTTCATGATACTCTTATCGGTAACGACCATTACGGTATCATTTTCAAGGAAATATTACCTGATGGGAAAGAAAAATATATCGAATTTAATAGCAAAGCAGAAGAAATTCTTGGTTTCAAACAAAGAGATTTTCAGCAAAATCCTTCTCTCATCAGAAATACGATTCATCCTGAAGACAGATACCGTGTTCTTGATAGTTCAAACGCGGCAAAAAAAGAATTAAAGGCATGGAGTGGTGAATACAGAATCAAAACCAAAGATACATCTACAAAATGGGTAAGAGAGCTAATATCCTTTTATCACAATAAAGAAGAAAATAGAGATTTCTATGTTATTCATTTATCTGATATTACAGAAACAAAACAGCAAATACATGAAATAGAAGCATTCAAATTACGACTAAACAGTGTTGATATAGTAGTTTACAATGGCCAGGAAATGCTAAAAAATCAAGATAACTCATGTGATCATAGTAAGTTTGAATTTGAATATGTAAATGAGAAAGCAAGTAAAAAATTACTTGAATTAACTGAAAAACAATTCAAAAACAACGACTGGATTAAACATATAACTAAAGACGGATTAAATCATTTCAACAAAATCACAAGAGAACAGAATAATCCTAGAATATTTATCGGCCAATATCAGAAGCCTATTTCAAAGAAAATGATTTGGATAAAAGTAACTACATATTTTTCATTCAACACACCTGATGGCTGCCGAAAACACTATGGGTTTATAGAGGATATTACAGAACAAAAACAAAAAGATAAAAAAATAGTCCGTTTTCAAAAATTGCTGGATCACAATAAACATTCAGCATTTTGGCATAAAGAAGAAAACTGTAAGATTCACAATTATGTCAATCCTGCCTATGATTCAATATATACATATCCTATTGAAAGTTTCCAGATAGCCCCGGAGTTCTGGTTTGATATTATTGTTGATGAAGACAGAACAAGAATAAAAAACAGAGTTGATAAAATTAAAAAGAATCACATAGATGATATTTATGATTATAGGATAAATACCAGTGACGGAAAAATCAAACACCTTGAAACGAGTATAACCTGGGACCAGGATATTGACACAGGCAATTGGTATTATCTTGGAGAAACAAGAGACCTTACAGATGAAAAAAATAAAACTGATGAAATTGAATTATTAAAACACTGTATTGATAATAACTCAACAGGAATTTTAGTTTATGATGAAAGTACAAATAAAATTTTATACATGAACGATAGATGCTGTGAAATATATGAAAAAAATGTAAACAATTATCTAAACATGGAAAGAGAAGTCCTTTTTTCTCCAGAATCATATGGAAATAAAAAAGTTTTGGAACAACTCAATACAAATGCATTTCCAGGTGATACACCATTCGTAGCTATATACTCAAAAATAATCAATGGTAAAATGAAATATATCAAAACCAAAAGAACTAAACTACAGTATTCAGGAAGAAAATGCGTTATCGTAAATGTAGAAGATATTACAGAAGAGAAAGAGCAAGAAAAAGGTTTACAGCTATTTAAAAATTTATTTGATAATAATACACATAGCGCGATCTGGATCAGGAAGAAAGCTGAGAAACAATTTATATATGTAAACTCTGCTTTTGATAAAATTTTTGAATGTCCATCGACTCAATTTCTAAAATCTAGCCAAATATTGTTTGATATGATACACCCTGACGATAGGGATAGAATTAAAAAACAAAATGAACAGATAAGAACTTATCACTTGAACAAAACCCTAAAGTATAGAATTGTAACAAAAGATAAAAAGGTAAAATACTTAGAAACAAAAATTAATTGGAAAAAAGACGAATATACTGGAGAAATGTTTTATCTAGGAATAACAAATGATGTAACAGATTTAAAAATGCTTCTGAATTGTTTTGACGACATTAATATTGGAGTTGCAATATATAATCCAAGCATAAAAAGATGCCTATACGTAAATAAAAAAATATGTGAGATTTTTGAAAAGACAAAAGCTGATTATGAGAAATATACTCTAGATGAATTAAATGACACTTTTTACACTGATGTGACAAATAAAAAACAACTAGTTTCAGATATTTTTATTACAACTGATAAAACTGTGTATAGCCCTATCAAAATTACTATTAACGATAAAACTAAATACATTAAAACAAAATACAACTGGACTACATATAATGATCAAAGATGTATAGCAATAAATGTAGAAGAAGTAACAGTATAACAATAAGTCAAAACATTTATTTAATAGTCTAGAGCAATATATTGGATTGATAGTAACTGTATATTACAGGAAAAACAACATAAAACAGCATTGAACCACCCTTCAGAAAAAAAGGCAAATCGGCAAAGTCAATTACCTCTGACCACGTCAAAAGAACGTAATTTTACTGAATGGAATAAAAAGTCCAGTAACTTTGGTCCACAGGCACCCATCTACATATCAACCGATAACAAAACCGGCTGATATGTCATTAGTTTACATCACATCTAGAGATTTAAACTATAAATTATTTAGCAGGATAGGTTTTTTCCCGGACTTTTAAATAGCCATTATAAACACAAGTATATATTGCAAAAGTTTGACCATTACTATCCATATTTGTTTTCTTAGAAACAACCGTCAATGGATTAGCATTAGTAAACCTATAAGCATCTCCTTTATGAAGAGGATTGTTATAGGGAATAGTTATAATAAACAAAGCATTTGTTACACTTTCATCAATAACAGACTTAATAAATCCACCTACAAAAGTATGATCTATTTTGGCGAAATATGTAAAACCACCTTTACCATCAGATTTGCCTTCGTTAATAAATTTAACAGGGTCTGTCAAATATACTACTCCCTTCATATCACCAACTGAGTACTTATTAAGGTCTTTAACTTTACAATAAGATCCCGGAGGGAAAAACCCCGGTTTATACAACTTTACTCCATTTAATGTAGTTTGAGCATTCATAGTTAAAACTGTTAATGCAACCGAAAAAGCAATAATCAATATCATACAACGCTTAGTCATACATAACTCCTTTAGTTTTTTTTAATTTTCAAGATTTCTGTTCTTATTGATGTAATATTTCGCATCATTTCTCTTTTTTCATTAACATCCAGTACATCTTTTATTAAAAGCATTAATTTAGATATTTCTTTTTCTAAATTATTCAATTTAATTGTTTTCACACACCCATCTACAGCATTCATATAGTCATAATTCTTTGTATATGCAGTAGGCATTGAAAGTACTCTAGAGAGTTCAGCATCTGGATTTGCCTCCATTCGTAAATTTAATTCAGACATTAAATTATTCCATTCGCCATTGAGTGTTATTGAAATTGCAAAATTTAAAGACTGTCCAATCAAAGAATTACTAATCATTTCATGAGGTAAATCTTCTTCAAGTTTTCTACCAACATCGGCATGTAGAATTACTATTTCAAGAAGAGTTTCTTCAGCCCGTGCAATAATAGGATCCTTGACAACAATTTGTCTTTGCACTGTAGCGTTTGATTTTTGACTTCCAAATTTTTTGACTTTATATTGACTATTTCCGCTAATGCTTGCAAGCTCTATTAAAATAGTTTTTTCAGGTAACTTCAAACGGGAAGAAAGTATAGATGCATAAGAAGTTCTGACAAGATTATTATTTATTTTGGAGATAATTGCCAGTATTTCTTGAACAAATCCATTGATGCCAAAAGGAGAACCTAGATCGTACTTTCTGCGTAAAGCAACAAATAAATAATCAAGTAAATCTTCTGCTTTATGTATAAGCTCTACCAATGCATCTTTACCACTACTTTTAAGTATTGTATCGGGGTCTGTCCCATTAGGAAGATTTACAATTTTAACTTCGAAGTTATTAGAAAGAAGAATTTCCAATGCTTTGTAAGTCGCATTTATTCCTGCTGTATCTCCATCAAAACATATATAAACTTTACCTGTAAACCGCTTTAAAAGCTTAGCCTGTTCATCTGTAAATGCAGTGCCTTGGGGCGCTACAGTATTATTATAACCAGCTCTATGCATGGCTATTGCATCAATTTGCCCTTCACACAAAACAGCAAATCCATGTTTCTTTATGCCTTCTCTGGATAGAGAAAGAGCATACAAAATGTTCCCTTTTTTAAAAATGGGTGTTTCAGGACTATTAACATACTTACCGCCCTTAGGATCTGCGTCAATAGTTCTACCGCTGAATGCTATAATTTTTCCATGCTCATTCCAAATTGGAAACATTATCCTGTTTCTAAACCTGTCATAAATCCTATTTGTATCAGTTTTACTAACGGCAAGTCCTGAAGCTATTAATACCTCTTCATCAAATCCTGTCTTTTTAGCCTTATTAATGGCAAAATCCCATGACTCAGGCGCAAATCCAAGTTTAAATTTTAATATTATTTCTTCAGTCAATCCCCTTGATAATAAATAATCAAGACCTATCCTGCCTTCAGTGGAAAATAAATATTGTGAATAAACTTCGGTAATTTTATTATGTAAAAGAAATAACTGATTTCTTAAGTTTTGTTTTTTAGTATCCTGAGGTGACTGCTGAGGGTCAAATGTCTCAGGTATAATAACACCACATTTTGAGGCAAGGAAGTGAACAGTGTCAATGAAATCAAGATTTTCTTTATCTCTAATAAAAGTAAATACATTGCCGCCTTTACCACAACCAAAGCAATAGTAAGTCTGCCTTTCCGGTGAGACGACAAAAGAGGGAGTTTTTTCTTCGTGAAATGGACATAGAGCTTTCCACCTATTACCATTTTTTTTCAAAGCGATATAACTTGAAATAATTTCATAAATATCACTCTTATCTCTAATGTCTCTAACGATGTCTTCAGGTATATAACGGCTCATAATTCAGTTATCAGTTATCAGTTATCAGTTATCAGTTATCAGTTATCAGTTATCAGTTATCAGTTATCAGCCTGCCGAGGCGAAGCTCGGAGAGCGAAGACTGGTTATCAGTTAGCCCAAAGGGTAACTTCGTGTTAATTAATTAGTTCCAAAGTCTTGACCATTTTTGTTCAAAGTTCAGCGTTCAGTGTTACAGTTTGGCTGGGTTAGGTTTTTGAAAATGACTGTAATCTGTTAATAATTTCTTCTCTCAACTGAGAATAACCTCCTTCATCAGTAGTAAGAATTAAAAATTTTCTATAGAAAAATTTAGCTTTTTTAGGTTTATTTAAAAATCTATCGCAAAATACTCCAAGATTAGATACAATCACAGGATTATCAGGTGCTAATTTATAAGCTTTAGATAAATTCTGCGCTGCTTTACTTATATCTCTTGTATTAGCATAATATGTACCTAATTCGTTATATATTTCCGGATTATCCTCAAATCCCTTTTGTTTAGCAAGCTTAAGAAATAATTTATCAGTATTTTTTGCCTGAAGCTTAGCTGAACATTGAGAAAACAGAATTAAAACATCAATATTGTCAGGTTGCATCTTATAAGCATTAGTTAGGTTATCATACGCACCTTCATAGTCTTTCTTATCAAATAATATTTTACCTAAAGAAAGTTGAGCTAAAAAATTATCAGGATAATCTTTTACAATTATTCTCAGCTGTTTCAAAGCCTGATCACCTTTGTCATTTCCTACAAGAGCTAAAGCATACATTACTTGAGCGTTACTACTGTTTGGATCAAGGTCAAGAGCTTCCTTAGCATATTCAAGTGACTCTTTCCATTTATTACCTTCATTTGCCAACGAAACGGCTGTATTGAGTAAAGTATTTGGATCTTTGACTTCCTTACTACATCCTGCACCGATTATTAACATGATCAGTACAAATGGCAATATAAACAATGAAATCTTAGATTTTAATTGAGATTTTGCTGAAAACATATTGTTTTACTTTCCTTATATAAAGTATCACTTATGAGTATAATTATCAAAAATAATGTTTCAACCTACAGCTTTCAAGAAAAAATCAAAATAATAATTATTTATTAAAGCTATAAGTTATTAAACAGATGCGTTTAGCCTGGAATTAGGTTATAATATATATATACCTATTAAATACAGTTATCAATTAAGGAAAAGAAATTATTGATGAAGAAACTATTCTCTTTTACTTATAAAAATTATACCACAAAATATCTAATTTCCTTTTATGAAGGGAATATTCGTATTTATGGGACCCTATAATATGCATAATAAGACCAATTCAAAATTTAATCATCTACTCTATTTCCTCAAGCTTCAATGTTTAAAGTACAAGCATTACGTCATGTTTCTATTGGCTTGTAATTTAATATTTTTTTCACCAAATATAGCTTCATCAAATGATAATATTCAATCTGCTGGTAACATATGGTTGAATGGTTATGAGTTATATGAAAAAGCTGATAAAGAATATTCTGCAAATAATGTTAATGCATCACTGGCACTGTATAAAAGAGCTTTAGAAACATTTAATACTCTGACAAAAAATTATCCTTCATGGAATATGACTCTGGTAAAGTATCGAATACAGTATTGTAACAATAAAATTAATCAGCTCAAATCTCAGCTAAATAAAGTAAATAAAAATAAAACACCTGATCAACTGATTGAAGAAAACCTTGCATTACAATCTAAAGTTGTTAACTTTCAAACAATCCTTTTTCAAGAACAAAGAAGACTTAAAGCTGCAAACATAGCACTAGAAAAAAGTCAGCGAAAGCTATTGAGAAATAACAGTGCAGCTAGTGAAGTAAAAACATTAATTCAGGATAAAATTGAAGTTGAAAAGCAATACTCATTAGTATCATCTCAACTGGAAGAACTAAGAAATCAAAAAGATAGTTCTGAAGAGTTAAATAATTTAAGAGAAATTGTATCCCAATATCGCATAAAACTTCAAGAAGCCAAGAACTCTAAAGCTCAATTTAATAAAATTAACTCAGAGCTTACAACAAAATATAAAAAGCTAAGCCTGGAAAAATCAAATATACAACTTGCCATCGATAATAGTGCAGAAAAAGCTACTACTACAGAAAACAAACTTAAATTATCTCAATCAAAAATCAATAAACTTACATCAAAGATAATTAGACTTCAGGCTGACAAAAATTACTTATCTGCATCTTTTAGGAATAGCTCTGACACATTAAGTAGTAAAAAGAAAATTATTAAAGCATTATCAAATAACATTAATTCAACCGACTCTAAATCAGGTGATATATCAAAAATCAAAGCAGAAAATTTAGAATTAAAAAAAGAGCATCAGCTATACAAAACTAAAATTGATAAATTACTTAAATTAAAACAAGCCTATACAGTTGAATTGAAAGAGTTAAAAGTTGAATTGGATGAATCCAACGAAGCAGTAGAAGTTATAGATAAAAAACGAATTACTATAGAAGATGAAGTCAAGAGTTTGAGAAAAGATTATATAGTTAAAACAGAAAAAGAAAACATACATAATAAAACCATAAAAGAATTAGAAAATGAAGTAAACAAAAAAAGTAATGAGTATAAACTTCTTGCAGCAAAATTCACTCAATACGAATCTAAAGAAAAAAAATATAATCATCTTTTAAATAAGAATATAGAATTAAGTAAATACTCTAAAAAATTTGATAATATTGTTGATAACTACCAGAAGCAAATAAACGAAATAAAACAAGATAAGATAGCTTTAGAACATGCACAAAGTAAGCTTAACTCTGAACACAACAAAGTATTGAATAAATATAGTAATTTAAAACTGTCAAATAAAAAAGAGTTAAAAAAACAATTAGATGCAGTTGCTGCTGCAAACCAAAAAATTGATATTTTGTCCAATGCTCATTCTAAACAGAAAAAAAAGATGATCAAACTTTTATCTTCAGCTGAAAGCAGAGAGAAACAGTTTTCTGAAATATATAAAACGAATTCCGAATATAACCAGGAAATATTAAATGCTAATTCACAAATTATAAATCTAAAACATACACAAGCTTCTCAATCTGAAAAAATAACAAATTTACTAAAGAACGTAAAAGAATTAGAAAATAATGCATCTACAACAAATATAAAAAAGAAATATATAGAGCAGGAATTAGAAAAAGCTCAACGCAGTGTAGCAAAACTTGATTCTGATCAGAAAAACAATTTAGCAAGAATAAAAGGAATACTTCAAAAAGCTACAGCGAACAGTACAAAACATCAGGCAACAAGTCAAAAGAATATAAATCTCAAGCAAAAACTTGAGGCTGCCAGCGATACAATCGACTATCTAGAAAAAACCAAAGATACGCAATCTAAAAAGTTAAATCAATTAATTGATTCCATTTCTAGTTTATCGGGACAATTATCAACAAAAGATAGTAAAATAAATAATTTAACGAAGGAGTTAGATACTACTTTAAAATCACATGCATTCCTTAAAAATGCACATACTAGTCATCTTAAACAAATTAAAGAACTTTTGT
>Ga0307988_1000870_pt1 | contig 18988 bp, 24 predicted proteins | sample EllFjometagen183_FD_203166 | JGI IMG/M metagenome (GOLD analysis project Ga0307988, IMG submission 203166) | Marine microbial communities from Ellis Fjord, Antarctic Ocean - #183 | ecosystem: Environmental > Aquatic > Marine > Unclassified | place: Southern Ocean | collected 2014-10-08 | reverse complement strand
ATCTAGCGTCCACTATGGAACCAATTGTAAGATATTCCAATGTCAATCTATTCAGAATAAAAACAAAAGCAGACGGTGCGTTACCTGTCACACTCTCATCCTTCACCGCCCAATACATAGAAAATAAACCAACCCTGTATTGGACAACCCAAACAGAAAGCAATAATCTTGGCTGGAATGTATACCGTTCCATTTCTCAAAATCTGGGACAGGCTATACTGCTTAATGTAGATGAGTTAATTGAGGGATCAGATACAACCACAGAACCAACCGATTATTCTTATACAGATAGATATGGCGTAGAAGAGAACTTCACATATTATTACTGGATAGAAAGTGTAAGTTATAGCGGTGAGACTGAGTTTTTTGGTCCGATCTCTCTAACTATACCTCTTGGTGGAAGTAATTCTGGTACACCCGGTACATCAGATGTTTATGGATTATATCAAAACTATCCCAATCCATTTAATCCAAGTACATCTATAAGTTTTGCACTGGAAGAAGAGAGTGATGTAGAGGTTATTATCTATAATGTAAAAGGTGAAAAAGTTAAAACCATATTTAATGCTCATATTTATGCAGATGGAGTTATAACTGTGATCTGGGACGGAAACGATGTTACTGGTAAACAGGTTTCATCAGGTGTTTATTTCTATAAACTCATAACAGAGACAAAAGAATATCAGAAAAAAATGCTATTAGTTAAGTAGCCTTTCATTTGCTTCTATAATAGTATATGCTTGATATAAATTTTGGATATTGAAACCATATAAAATATTGTGATAAGAATATAAGCGTGCTTGATATATAATTCTCTTGTTTGGGGAGTGTGCCCCCAGTATACTTTTTTATACCTAGAATCAACGATAAATATTTCCGAGAGTAAAGGGTCAATTAAGAAATTATCGACTCAAATTGATGTAAAAAATTGCATCGAATAAATAAGCTTATGACGTAATTAAAATTTGTGACGTTACACTGAAAACTAATAATTGTTTATAATAATATTTTTCTAATTATGTTCTCATAATCTTTTAGTATGTTAAAGTGAATCAGATAGCTCTTGATGATATTAAATGATCCAAAATTGATACCATGTGCTCCACCATTCTTCGCTCACTCTCAATGCTCGTGAGTTTCGAATGGCAAGTCTTATGATACAAAAAACTTTATAAATAAACAAATTTGCGAAAGAGGGCTAATATAATTTCAACTTTTCCATCATTATTAACTTTCAACCTCCTAACAAACAATCTATTAGAATTCATCTTGACATAAAATCAACCTCAAATCATTTGAACACAATTATTGGAGATTTGTAATGAATAAAAAAGAAGATATAATCAAATTAACCCAATATGTAAAAGCGGCTGGCTGAGCTGGTAAAGTGAGTCCGGCGGACTTAGATATAATTTTAAATGGGTTAGACTTCCCCACATCAAACAGAACTTTAGTCGATAGATCTGATAATGATGATTCGGGTGTTTACAAGATAACAGATGATATTGCCATAGTGCAAACTGTTGATTTTATCACACCTGTAGTTGATGATCCATATGTATATGGACAGATAGCAGCAGCTAACAGTTTAAGTGACATATATGCAATGGGCGCAAAAGTTAATACAGTTCTCAATATAGTTGCATATGACAGCTGTCATCTAACCAAAGAGATCTTGCATGATATCCTGCGTGGTGGAATGGATAAAGTGAAAGAAGCTGGTGGAGTTATATTGGGTGGTCACACAATTGAAGATATTGAGATGAAATACGGACTTTCAGTAACCGGTACTGTTCATCCAAATAAAATACTCAGGAATAACACTATAAAACCTGGTGATAAAATAATTTTAACAAAACCTCTTGGAATGGGAGTTATCACAACTTCAATTAAAGCTGATGAAGCACCTCAAAGCGCTATTGATAAGGCTGTGTTTCATATGAGTTACTTGAATAAATCAGCATCCGAGATCTCCGTTGAGTTGGGTGTGAATGCAATGACAGATGTAACAGGTTTTGGACTTTTGGGTCACCTTTATGAAATGATAAATAAGAATACTTCTATTGAACTTGATTTCAATTCAATACCATTCATTAGTGAATCTTTTGAACTTGCTGAGTTGGGATTTTTCCCGGGTGGTTCTTTCCGAAACGAGCGTTATTTTCAGCCACATATAAACATCACAAATGATACTATTCCTAAGTATAAACTTACACTTTTGTATGATGCTCAAACATCAGGTGGATTGCTGATCTCCGTTCCAAAAGATAAGGCTGACTTACTATTGAATAATTTAAAATTATCTGGTATCGAATGGGCTGCCATTATTGGAGAGGTTAAAGATTCCAAAGAAAACAACATAAATATAAGTTGATGTATTATTAATTAAATTAAACATATTAAGTATTTATTTTTTAACTTGACGGTTAATCCCTATATATATTTTTTAACTATGTAGTTAAATGATATCAGGGGGTTCGTATGCCATTTGGAAAAAGAATGAAAGAGGTTCTAAAAAAACTTGAACTTACTCAAATTAGTTTAGCTGAAAAACTAGGTATTTCTAATGTTGTAATAAACCGCTATATAAAAGGAAAGACAAATCCAAATTATGATTTTTTAAATAAACTAGCTACAACGTTTAATATAAATATCACATGGCTTATCACAGGGGAAGGTCCGATGTTCCCGACAAGGAATATTAAATCTGTAGGTAATCGTGAGTACTTTTATTTACCAATACTAGATGGCGTAAGTTGTGGATCTCCACAAGAAATTGATTCTGCAGAACCTCTAGACCATATCATGATGGATACAAATTCACTTTCGGGTGATTTTAATTCTTACTTTGCGTTTTATGCCAGCGGAGACAGCATGGAACCATACATTTCTAATGGTGATGTTGTAATTATAAAGCAATGCGACAACTGGGTTGCTGCCGATGAAAGAATTTGTGTTGTAAGGGTAGAAGGTGAAGTTACTTTAAAAAAAGTGAAATCTTTTGCTGATGGTAAAGAGATTTTGCTGCAGCCATTTAATAAAGATTATGATCCAATTCTGTTAGACAGATATACATTACGTGAATCTCTTCTTGTTGGTATTGCTGTTATGTCTGTTAGGAACTTGTAGAATTTTTTATTCTTTCAAGTAACACCCAACCGAACAAAGAGCCAAATAGGTAATAAATAAAATCACTTGAGACAAAAGTTGTCCCAAGTATTGTTCTTCCAATAAATGTTCCTCTAATTACTTCTAAAAATATAGGATGCCAAAGTTGGAGAAATTCTAAACCACATGTTATTATAAATACAAATAGTGCAATTTTCCAGGATTTGATTTTTATAAAAATTAAAGATATCACTAAGCACCAAAAAACTTCATATAACAATCCTCCAAAAGAGTCGTTGAACCATTTAGCTCCAAATCCATTATAAAATTTACTAGCAAATCCTATAGGAGTTACAATCATTAATGATAGTAAAATATAAAATCTAATCTTTTTGTTACCAATATTCATGAGTATTAAATTATACAATGTAAGATGCTATTATGGCTATATTTTAATGGAAAAAAGCTTTTTTATGTTTGTTAGGGCTCTTTTTGTCTTCAACAAAAGCTCCTTCATGTTTATGTTCTTCTTGAATTTTTAGAGCTTCTTTAATATCACTCGTTAGCTTGATAATTTTTCCTTTTCCGGTTTTGATTGTATAACGTTCCTTCCTGCTCATACACCCTCCATATAGTGACATACTTAAATTTAATGAAATATTTATGATTTTAGTAACAAATATGTCAAATAAAAAAGGTTATAGCAAAATAAGTAAAATAAGAATGTGTTGTAAAATAATCATGTATAAGCTTTATACTTGACAAATAATATATTCAAACTAATTAAGTTTACTGATGTTATTTTACGAAATTCAAAAAAGGGAGAAGATATGAAAAATTTAATCAAAATTTTTGTAGTAGCAATGGTTCTTTCCATCCTTCTTTCTGCTTGTGCACCTCCACCACCGCCAGTGATGAAAGGTCAATTAGATACAGCAGAAGAAGAAGCCATTCAGGAAGAACAGAAAGCAGACAACTTGAACAGCGAGATGAAAACTCTTGAAGCTGGATTGGCAGAGCAGGAAGCTGAGCTTAAAAGTTTACAAGAGTATCAAAAAGAACTGGAATCAGGGAAATAGGAGTAGACTATGAAAAGAATTATTATATTAACATTAATCGCTTTATTAGTATTACCCGTATTGATCCAGGCAAGAGTTACTTATCTTTCTGAAGAAGAGTACAAAGATCTAAAGAAAAAAGAAAGATTAGTTTATTGGGAAAACCTTGAAACTGACCTTGCCGAATTGCAACAAAGAAAAGCAGACGCAATTGCTAATCAAGAAAAGTATTCAGCTACAATCGTAGAGCTAAATGCTAAAATGGTCCCTGTAAAAGCCGAATATGACAAAGTTCATGCTGACATCCTTGCATTTCTTGGAGTAACTGAAGAAGATTTTGCTTCGATTATGGAGAAAATCAAATATTTCAATAATGAAGTTACAAATTGGAATGGTCTTACAGACAAAGAACTTTGGAAAGCTAAGAAAGTTGTACGCTCTCTTGTAGTTGAGTATAATGATTACAGAGGTTCTAAATTGGGTAAAGTTCCAGATTTCAGAAATGATTTTTCTGACCTCGATAACAAAATTGTAAATCTAGAGGGTAACCTTGAAGCTGCTAAGCCAAAATACTACGAAGATGATTATACTGTTGTAAAAGGTGATTGGCTTTCTAAAATAGCTCAGTATAGTTTTATTTACGGTGACATGTCTAAATGGCCAGTAATCTATAGAGCTAACAGAGACAATATTAAAGACCCTAACATAATCTATCCTGATCAAGTTATCAAAATACCTCGTGGTCTTCCATATGAATGGAAAGTATACAAAGGTGAATGCCTTTGGAAAATCGCTGGTTATCAAGAAGTTTACGGTAATGCAGCAAAATGGCCTCTAATTTTTAGAGCAAATAAAGATCAAATCAAAGATCCAGATCTCATCTATCCTAACCAGATCTTTGAAATTCCAAGAGATTAATCTTACAAACAATATGAAGCCTCTCTTTTGTGGAGAGGCTTCTTTTTAATATAACAATTGAAACTTCATAAACTTCATCTAATCATCCTTGCATCAATTATAATTGGGCTATTGCATTTTACTTTTAGCCCATATAGGGTCGTATCACATATTTATAACCTGAAGTTAGGTGAAATTGCTGAGAAAGACATAAACGCACCCTTTGATTTTAATGTTTATAAAACCAAAGAAACATTAGAAGCGGAACAAACTGCAACAGCTGCAAAAGTGCAACCAATCTATAAAGTATCTGAAAATCTTAAATTCAATGCGCAAAAGAATCTAGATTTTGTTTTCCAGCATTTCATTTTACAAGATAGTTCAGACATTCAAAAAACAAGTAGAAAATTACGACAGAATGGTTATATTTTGTCTCTTGAAAATATCAATTTATTAGTCAATAATAGTAACAGAGCAAGAATCTATAATTTTTTAAGTGAGAATATTACAAAAATTTTTACTATAGGAATTTATTCTAATAGTTACCGTTATCAAGAAATCAAGATATCCAAAGCAAATAGGATAGTTAATTTTGGGCTTAATAGGCTATACTCGCTTGAAGAGGCAAAAAATAAATTAGTTAGTTGGCATACTATAGAAGATGAAAAACCACTAATTCATGAGCTTGCTGATATTATACTGATAGAAAACATAATTATCGATCAGGAAATGACAGAACTTGAGAAAGATAAAGCAAAAGAAAAAGTTTCATTAACATTGGGCAAAGTTCAGAAAAATGAGCGAATCATTGGTAAAAACCAAAAGGTTACTTCCATTGAATTACTAAAATTACAATCTCTTCTAAAAACGCAGAACGACCATAGTCCCAGCAGGAACAACCTACAGTTAATTCTCTCTTCATTGGGCATATTCCTTCTTTCATTACTTATCTTAATTCTCTTCGATTATATCATTGTGCTCTTTTTTCCAAGTAACTTTTCTTCAATTCCAAGAACTATTATAATTCTTTGTAGCATTCTGGTTTCAATAATTCTTACAATTTTTATAAATAATATCTTAATAATTCCGTCGTTGATAATTCCTTTCAGTTTATCTGTACTTCTTATAGCATTGATATTCAATCCTCATATAGGAATTATATTCAATTTTATCACTCTTATCTTTGTTTCAATATTTCTTAATTGGAGCTTCACAAATCCGATGATATTAAGCTTAACAACTTTCGGTGGGATTATTGCATTAAAACACATGAAGAAAAAGCAAGAATTCTACCCAATCACATTATATTTACTAATATCTTTTTTTGTCGTTAACACTGCTGTTTCTCTAATAAAATTTGAAGGTATTACGATATATTTTTGGCATCTATTATGGGGAATTATTTCCTGTATTACTTCTGTTGTCGGATTAATTCTGTTAACACCGTTTGTAGAGAGAAAACTAAATCTTGCAACGAAACAAATATTATTAGAACTCCTTGATTTTGATAACGACTTATTAAAAAAGATGGCAACAGTTGCACCTGGTACATATCATCATTCACTAATTGTTGGCAACCTTGCAGAAAGTGCTTCAGAAGCTGTTGGTGCAAATCATCTCTTGGCTCGAGTTGGAAGTTACTACCACGATATTGGAAAGTTGGAGAATCCTCAGTTCTTTATAGAGAATAATCCAGAATCAACCGAACTTCATGATAAAATGATGGCAACAGAAAGCGCACTAATTATACGAAATCATTTAAATGACGGTCTTGCTTTGGCTCGGAAGAATAATTTACCAAAATCTGTGATTGATATAATCCAGCAACATCATGGAACGAGTCAAATTAAATTCTTTTATAACAAAGCTATTGAAACAAACCTCGATTTTGACGAAGAGCAATTTTATTATTCAGGTCCAAGAGCCTATACAAAAGAATCTTCAATAGTAATGATAGCCGATATTGTTGAATCTACAACAAAATCTTTAGATGATTTCTCTGAAAAGAGAATAAAAAAAGTACTCGATGATACGATCCATAATCTAATTAATGAAGGACAACTTGACGAATCTCCGCTCACTTTAAAGGAGCTAGGGAAAATAAAAACATACATGCTGCCAATTTTAATGGGTGTGTATAGGAAGCGACTTGAATATCCCGAAAATTAAACCAGTAATACTGACAAATAGAACAAATCACGATATAGGTACGGATATCTTTGATGAGCTTTTTCTACTTGTTATTAGTAATGAATCAAGACCTGCAGATAGTTTTGTAAATCTTGAACTTTCAAATGATGGATCTGTAAAACAGCTTAATAAGAAATATTTAGGAAGAAATGAAGTTACAGATGTGCTTTCTTTTACTGCTGAAATACCGGGTATTAATTTGATAGGTGACATAATTATTGACACCGAAGTTGCTAATAACCAAAAAGAAAATAGAACATTTAAGGATGAATTGCAAGTTCTATTTTTGCATGGTTTGCTGCATTGTTTAGGATACGATCATCTTGCAGCAAGAGATAAAAAAATAATGGAAACAAGAGAAAATAAATATTTAGATCTATTAAACAAGGAGCAAAGTTAAACTCGTGAATGAAAGTTTTCCTATCATATCTATTGTTGGTTTTTTAATTCTTTCAGCTTTTTTTTCTGGATCAGAAACTGCTTTCTTTTCTTTATCTAAAATTCAATTAAAGAAATTAGAAAAAAGTACCAGCAAAAGTTCAAAAAGAATGTTACGATTACTAAGTAATCCTAAAGAACTGCTCATAATTATACTTCTTGGAAATACGATTGTAAATGTAGCTGCATCTTCAACAGCAGCTCTAATAGCAATAAGTGTTGGAGATAAGTATCTCCTGCCATTCTCGCAATCTCTACTTATGATCTTTGAGATAATTATTATGACCATTTTACTCTTGATATTTGGAGAAATAGCACCAAAATTACTGGCATTTTCTTCACCAGAGAAAACCGCTCGTTCTTTCAGTTTCTTCTTAGAAATTATCAAATACTTATTTTGGCCTATTATCAAAATTCTAGAATTTATCAGCTCTATATTTTCAACCAAAAAAATTAGATCTGAGCAAACTAATATCACTTCTGAAGATTTTAAGAACCTTATAAAATCTAAAGTTACTCAGCATCCTCTGGAAGAAAATGAACAAAAGATTATTACAAGTATATTCCGCTTCTCTGTTACTGATGCAAAAAAAATAATGACGCCAAGAGTTGATATTGCAGGTGTAGACACTTCAGAGGGTTTACATAAAGTTAAAGAAGCTATCATTAGTTCAGGCCATTCTAAAATTCCAATTTATAAAACTAATATTGATAATATTATTGGGATAATTTATGCTAAAGATATCATCCTGAATCCAACTAAACAATCTATAAGCTCGCTTCTTAGACCACCCCTTTTTGTTACTGAAAACACAAAAATCCAAAATTTATTAAATAAATTTAAAAGAAGGAAGATCCAGATTGCAATCATTGTTGATGAATATGGTGGAACAGAAGGGCTAATTACTCTTGAAGATATTCTGGAAGAGCTTGTTGGAGAGATTCGTGATGAATATGATAAGGAAAAACCAAATATTGTTAAACTAAATAATGGAACTTTCAGTATCAATGGAATGTACTCGATCTCTGAATTGAATGAGAAATTTATTTTGGATATTGATGAAGAGAAGTATGATAATCTTGCTGAGTTCATTTATGACAAATTCAATAAAGTACCAGATGAGAATGAAAACTTTATTTATAAAGAACTTGTTAAGTTTACTGTAAAATCAGTTAAAGCACGACGAATCCAATACGTAATTTTAGAAGTAATCAATAAAAGCGATGAGTCTGAAATTTAAATTTATTACCTTCCTAACAGTACTTACTCCAATATTTCTTCTAGCAGAGACATTTGACCTTTCTATTAAGTATCTAGGAATAACTGCTGTAAAAGTTGCAATTATAAACGAGGACTCTGTACTTACAGTCAATGCTAAAGCGACTCCTATAGCCAGTATAGCTTCAAATATGAATAATTACTATAAATCAGAATATTCAGGTAATTTCTTGCCTGCTAAATACGAAAAACTAATTGATCAGGGTGATTATTTTGAAAATAGATCTATTGAATATAATAGAAACACACTTACCGCAAAAAGAGTAAGTAACATTTTACCAGACCGCAATTGTGAATATCCAATAAATCTTGCAAGTAGAGACTTCTTCTCAGCACTATTTTATCTTAGAAATGCTATTGATGAACCTTCTGGTGAATTATGGGTTGATGCAAATAGGCTTATTTGGAAAGTTACTTACAAAGTTATTGGAAATGAAATAATCTCGACGAAAATAGGAAAGAGACAAGCAATAAAAGTGAAGTTAGATTTCCATAACTACCTAAATGGAGAAAAAGAACGTTCTGATATGCTTACAAATAATTTGGTAACAGAAGACAGGTCTCTCATATTCTGGTTCTCTGATGATGAGCAAAGACTCCCCTTAAAAGCCAAATTCATGATGAAACCATTTGCGGTTGTCTGGAAATTAAATTCTTATGAAAAATAGTATTACTGTATGAAAAAGAGGTATTTCAAATTTGCATTTTATGTTTGGACTGTAATATTGTTCACATTAACTTCTATACCAAGATTACAGTCCCCAATTAATGATTCTCTGAACGTTGACAAACTGGCTCATTTCGGTGTATATTTGATATTTGCTTACTTATTTATGAAGATGTTCGATACAAATCAATACATTCAAAAGCTAAAACTACTCACCGTTTTAGCTGTTATTATACCAATATCCGATGAATTACATCAATTGCTAATACCAGGTAGATCATTTTCCTATTTTGACATTCTAGCTGACTTCCTTGGATTTTTAGCCGTGATCATATATTATAAGCTAAGGTTAAAACGATCCTGATCAGTCTTTGATTCGTTTAAGTGAAACTACCAATTCATAATGAAATGGTGGTTTTAACCAGATCTGTTTTTTGAGATATTTTTGAGGATTACCCATTATCTCTTTTTCCGGTACTTCTTCTACCTGATTATCTTCTGATACAACCAAATAGATATTTTCATCTTTTTTAACAGTTTTTCCTGTTGGCATAAGCTCTCCTACTAATTTATATTTTGGATGTTTTTCAATAAAGTCTAAAAGTATTTCATTTGATATTTTTCGTCTATATTCCTTACAATATCTTCTATCCTCGCAACTTGCAGCACATACAATAATATCTGTATGCCGCTTATTTTTAGGACATACAACAAGGTTAATATCTTTTCTAATTTGTTTTCTCAATTTTCTCTACACTAATTTATAATTATTTAAAACTTTTTTTAATTTTAGCAAGTTTTCATCTTCCATGAAACAAAGCGGTGAACGTAATTCACGCTCGATCATTTTCATCAGATATAAAGATTCCTTCACAGGAATCGGATTCGTTTCGATAAACAAAGCATCGTTGATATCAATTAGCTCTTGGTGTATTTTAAGAGCATCAACATATTTTTGCTTGGAACACAATTCAACTAGATCATGTAGTTTACGCGGTAAAATATTTGCAGTTACCGAGATCACTCCATCTCCCCCACAAGACATAATCGGTAAGTTCAATGCATCCTCACCGGACAACACAGCAAAATTATTATCAGTTTCTTTCACTATCCGAGATAATTGGACTAAATCACCACTTGCCTCTTTGATACCCACAATATTACTAAACTCATTTGCAAGTCTAATTGTTGTTTCAGCCTGAATATTTACCCCAGTTCTTCCAGGAACATTATAGATAACGATTGGCATTGTTGTACTGTTTGCAACAGTCTTAAAATATTGATACAAGCCAGTTTGAGTTGGTTTATTATAATAGGGTGTTATCACTAAAGCATAGTCCAATCCCCATTCATCAGCTTTGATAGTAGCAGAAATAGTATGTTGTAAATTATTCGTTCCGGTTCCCATCATCACAGGAATTCGCTTATTAATTTTCTTCAATCCAAAACGAACTAATCTCTCTTTTTCGTCACCTGCAAGTGTTGGAGATTCTCCGGTTGTTCCGCAAAAAAGAATTCCATCAGTTTTATTATCAATCTGAAAATCTATCAGTTTTTCCAAAGAGTTATAATCTATCTCATTATTTTTGAACGGAGTAACTAATGCGACAAATGAACCTTTTAACATAAAACCTCCAAATTACTAACAATGAAACAAATTATTTCTTTTAAAATTTGGCGTCAATAGACATTTCTTAAAATTTAAAACTAATATCCAATTTGTCGCCATGCCTCATAAATTACTATTGCAACACTGTTTGATAAGTTGATTGAACGAATTTTAGAACTCATTGGGATAGTGATGTTTCGCTTCTGATATTTATACAAAATATCCTCAGGGATCCCTTTTGATTCAGGTCCAAAAATAAAAACATCTCCTTTTATAAATTTTCTCTCTGCAAATTTGTTCTCAGTTTTTGTAGTGCAGAAATAAATATTATTCTCAGGAAATTCCGATAGAAAATCTTCAAATGAGTCGTGAATTTTTATTACAAGTTTATCCCAATAATCCAATCCAGCTCTCTTAACTAATTTGTCTGTTAATAAAAAGCGCATTGGTTTAATAATGTGAAGCATCGAATTTGTACCAACGCATATACGACCTATATTACCTGTGTTTGACGGTATTTCTGGTTGATAAAGAACAACATGAAAATTTATTTCATGATCTTTCATTTTAGCATTATCTTCTTCCATTTAGATATCCATTCTTCATATTGCCATCTGATTTGTCTAAGCGAAAGATCATTAGTATAATCTTTAGAAATCTGCTGTAGGATCTCATATTCTACAGGTAGTTCAATTTTCTTGCTTACCGGCATCATCCACATTTCATAAGGAATCAATTCTTGAAATTCTTTTGATAGCAGAAAATCTACAAATTTACGTGCAAGATATTTCTGTTTCGATGAATTTAATATACCAACACCCTGAATAAGCTTAAATCCACCCTCTTTTGGGATTGTAGATTTAAATTTGTCTATATTATCGTGCTGAGTATGATACATTGGTGTAGTCTCCATTCCTAAAATCATGGGAGCTTCTCCTGCCAAATATGCATTGTAAGCATCGTTATGGTTCTCGTATATATTAAATACGTTATCTTTTATGCTGCGCCAGAAATGGCTATATCCATTCCTGCCAAAAGCGACTATAGACCAGAACAGCATCGCTCTTCCCACACTTGAAGTTCGTGGATCTGTTAATATTATCTGATCTTTGAATTTTCCATCCTGCATCTCACCGAAAGTTATTGGAGGATTTGAAATTACATAGCTGTTATAGTTAAAGGCAATATTGCTATAGCAAACAGGGCTTATCCGATTTTCTTTATCGAAGATGAGATCTTGATGAATATCATTTATGTTATTTGATTCATATTGGATAAAAAGACTGTCCTGCTCTGCTAAGAATAACAGTGTATTATCGATTCCAAATAGCAGATCAATTTCAGTGCTATCTTTTTTTGAAATAGCTGTCTCCAACATAGAAAGTTCATTGGAAAATTTTGTTATATTAATTTCACACTTAAATATATCTGTAAATAATGGAATAATATTTTCATAAAAATCATCATTCAGGAAAATATCAACAGCATAAATATTGAGTGTTTTATACTCTTTGGAAATTTCATGATTCTCATGATTATTACAGGAAAGTGTTATCAATGTTAGAATAAATAAAAATATTTTTCTCATTAAATTGCCCCAAACAATAAAGAAGCTACAATGAAGTCCATTATCAAAATTAGAATTGAAGAATAAACTACAGTGACAGTTGTAACCCTTCCTACACCCTCAGCTCCACCTTTTGCCTTACTTCCGGCAAAGCAGGCAACAACAGTTATAATCAATCCAAAGAAGATTGATTTTACTAACCCACCGATAAGATCTGATGGTAAGAAGAAATCTCGCATATTAGTAAAGAAACTGAATGCATTAATGTTGTACTTGTAAACTGATAATACAAAAGCTGAAAATATCCCAATAAGATTTGCAAAAATTGTAAGAATTGGAAACATTACTATACCAGCTATTACCCGAGGCATATAAACCAGATCAACAGGATCAATAGCCATGGTTTCTAAAGCATCAAGCTGCTCACTAACTTTCATAGTTCCTATCTCAGCTGCAATAGAAGCTCCAACTTTTCCTGCCAATACAAGTCCCGTTAATACCGGTGCAAGCTCGATCATTGTAGATTTACCAATTAGCACACCAATTAAACTTAGAGGAATATAGCCACTTGTCTGATAGGAGGCTTGTACTGAAGTAACAAGCCCTGTAAAAGCAGAAGTAACGGCAATTAACAAAAAAGAATCGTAACCGATTCTTTTCATTTGCTTCAATACTTCATTAAATCTTTTTTTAATTTTGGTGAGATGGCTAAAGATTGCAACATTGAATAAAACAAACTCACCTATAAAATTAACAACTGTGAATTTATACTTCGTATTCATTGAGGTCTCTAAAAGCTGTAAATTCCTGTAAAAATCGTAATTTAATTTTTCCAATAGCTCCGTGACGATTCTTTCCAATAATAATCTCAGCAATGCCAGGCTCTTCTGTTTGTTCGTTATAAACTTCATCACGGTATATGAACATAACAATATCAGCATCCTGCTCTATTGCACCGGATTCTCTTAAATCAGAAAGTTTCGGTCTTTTATCATCTCTGCCCTCAACACCACGATTAAGCTGAGAAAGAGCAATTACAGGCAATCCAAGTTCTTTAGCAAGAATCTTTAAAGATCTGGAGATTTCTGAAATCTCCTGCTGCCTATTTTCGCGGTTACGGGAGGAAGACATCAATTGCATATAGTCAATAATTATAAGATCAAGCCCCTTAATCTCTGCTTTCAAACGCCTGGTCTTTGCTCTAATATCTAATATTGTGTTTGCTCCTGTATCATCAATGTAAATCTCTTTTCCCGAGAGTACTTCGGCAGCTCCGGCAATTCTAAGCATTTTCTTTTGATTCATACCGAACCCTTTAAGCATGTTGTCCATACTAACTTCAGAGGCAGAACTCATCATTCTCATCAGCAATTCATCGCTTTCCATCTCCATGGTGAATATACCAACTTTTTTATCGTACTGTACCGCTGCATTACTAGCCAGATTAAGTGCAAAAGATGTTTTTCCCATTGCTGGTCTTGCAGCTACAATTATTAGTTGTCCGGGACGCAATCCACCAAGTTTTCTATCAAGAGCAATAAACCCGGAAGGCACACCAAGAACATTTTTCTTAGAAGCTGCTGTCTCTTCAATATTCTTAACAGTTTTAGAAATAATGTTGTGGATCCACTCAAATGATTTTCTGTTAGGACGCTCAGCAATATTAAAAATCATCTGCTCTGCTTCGTCAACTATGTCTTCAACTTCTCTATCGGAAACATAGCACCCTTCAATAATTTTATTTGAAGCTTCAATGAGTTGTCTTAATAATGCTTTTTTTAGTACAATATCTGCGTGATATTCTATATTCGCACTACTCAACACAACGTCTGACAATTCATTTATAAAGCTTTCACCACCAATTTCTTCTAATTGCTTAGCTGTCTTTATTTTATCAATAAGAGTAATAATATCAATTTCAATATTACTCTCGAATAGTTCACAAATTGTTTTAAAGATTGTCTGATGCGATTTACGATAGAAATGTGTTACATCCAGCATCTCAATAGCCTTGGCAACAGAATATGTATCTATCATCATTGCAGAAAGAACTGCAGCTTCCGCATTTATGTCATTTGGTACTTGTCTTTCAATTCTTTTAGCCATAATATTACCCATTTATTATTAATTATTAATCAATTTTTATTAAGCAATAAATAGTGCAACATTTTTTTATAATTATTAAGATAATTTATTCTTGTTTTCTGCAGTTTATTGTTGGAAGTAATCTTTTTGAAGTTTTTGAAGATCGATCCAGGCTAGTTTTTTCCAACTTGGATTTCTCAACAAAGCACTGGGGTGATATGAAACGTAAGTTTTTATTCCTCTAAAATTATATGTCTTTTCTCTAAATGCCTTTAATGTTTGATCAATTTCTAACAAAGTAACAGCAGCAACTTTGCCAATTATAAGAATAAATTCCGGTTGAATTATGGAAATCTGTTCTTCTAAATATGGCAGACAGGCACTTTTTTCATCGGGCAATGGATTACGATTTTCAGGTGGACGGCATTTTACGATATTAGCTATGTAAACATCTTCTCTAGAAAGTTTTATAGCACTTAACATTTTTGTAAGAAGTTGCCCAGATCTTCCAACAAAAACCTTACCCAATCTATCCTCTTCAGCTCCAGGACCTTCACCTATAATCAATAATCTTGCATCTGCATTCCCATTCCCATAACAGAACTTGTTACGCTCTTTATGTAAAATACATTTCTTACAATTATTATAATTTTGTTCTAGATCCTTTAGTAATTCGGTTTTGTTTATTTGCTTTGGGGGTTTAATAAAAATATCTTGAATACCGGTTATTTTTAGATATTCAAGATATTGTTTTACAGCTTTATTATACAATTGTTTCTCTATAAATTATGTCACTTCTTCGTCATTCTCTTCGTCTTCAACTTCCACAACATAATCTGGAATTACATTTGCGGCAATATGTTCTAAAGCAGTTGTAGTAACTTTGCCCTGTAATGTCCTCTTAACTGTAAAAGGCAAATTACTAATTCTTTCCGCTTCCAAATTTGCAAGTAGAAGAAAAAGGTACGTCATATTATTGTCTTCCAAAAATTTTTCCACAATACGCGAATCACCTTTATTGTTCATTTATCCTCCATAATATTTTTCAATATTTATATATCTTTCAATTTTCTTTTCTTCAGCTTTAATTATTGTTTCAATATCTTTTACTGCAGTTTCTAGATCATCATTTATAACCAGATACTGAAAATCTCTAATCTCTTTGATCTCTTTTTCCGCTGATTCTAATCTTACTTTTATCACTTCTTCAGAGTCTGTCCCTCTTCCATTCAGCCTTTTTAGCCACACATCTCTAGAAGGTGGAAGAATGAAAACAGTTATGTGATCAACATCCGATTTCATAATCTGTTTTGCACCTTGTACATCGATATCCATGATAATATGATTATTTTTAAGCACACTATTTATGTAACTTTTAGAAGTTCCATACCAATAACCATGTACAATAGCAGATTCAAGGAAATCTCCTGATTCTTTCATTTCCAAAAAATTTTTTTCAGAAATAAAATTATAATGAACTCCATCAATTTCGTTTACCCGAGCTTTCCTCGTAGTATAAGATATTGAATATTTTATCCCATTGTTATCAGCCAATATCTTTGTGAAAATTGCTGTCTTTCCGCCTCCGGAAGGCGAGATAAGAATTATGAGAAATTTTCTATTATTTTTGCTGCTCAAAATTTATTACTTTAATTTTCAATCAATAACTTATATTCTGCAGCATCCATCAAATCTTCAAGTTCATCCATATTGGTCAATTTAACTTTCATAATCCAGCCATCGCCAAATGCATCATTATTTATTGCTTCAGGAGTATCTTCAAGATCTTCGTTAATAGCAACAACTTCACCAGTAACTGGAGAAACTACATCTTCAACAGCTTTTACAGCTTCAATTGAACCAAAGCCTTCACCTTTTTCTAGTTCATCACCAACTTCAGGAAGTTCCACATATACAATATCACCAAGTTCATGCTGAGCATAGTCTGTAATACCTATCACAGCTTCATCACCAATAACTTCTACCCATTCATGAGTTTCAGTATAGAGCAAATTATCTTTAACCATTATTTCCTCCAATATTTTTTTGCGTTATGCATTCAAACAGCGTTATTGTGTCAAGTAAGTTTTGCTGTATTAATTATATTATAAATTATACTATATATGAGCATTATTCCGAAAATGAGAATTCATTGTTTTCGAAGAGCTCTAAACAAGCATCAACCACGTCTTCATCATACAATATCCTTTTATTGGAAGCTATTTCATTCAAAGCAAACTCCATACCTAGAGAAGGTCTGTAGGGTCGATGCGAGACAATAGCTTCCACAACATCTGCAACAGAAATTATTCTAGCTTCAATAAGAATTTCTTTATCTTTAAGACCTCTAGGATAACCACTTCCGTCTTTGCGCTCTTTATGCTGCAAAACAATTTCAGCAACAGGCCAGGGGAAGTTTATAGTAGACAAAATCTCAAAACCTGCCATCGGATGAGTTTTAATTAGATCAAATTCTGCATTCGTTAATTTACCGGGTTTACTTAGAATTTCCGAAGGTACGTAGATCTTGCCAATATCATGAACCATCGAGGCGATTCTTAAGCCATCGGCTTTAGTTTTATCCAAATCCATCTTGACCGCAATAGCACTTGTCAGAAGTGAAACACGCCTTTGATGACCAGCAGTATAAGGATCTCGTTTCTCAACTGCAGAAACAAGACCGTTCACAGTTTCTTCCATCAATTTCTGTAAACGATAAAAGCTATCCTTTAGCGCAGTAATATCAATAGATACTCCTAATAACACATCAGGAATATCAGGTGAATCCAGCGGGACTTTGGTTGTTTGGAACCAGATTTTTTTACCGTCATGCAGAGTTAATGATTCTTCAGGTGTTAAAACTTTTTTCTTACCCTTTATAACATTGAGATCATCTTCTGCAATGCTAAGAAGGTCCAATTCTTTTATCTTTGATTTCGCAATGAGGTCTTTATCAGTTTTACCTATCATCTCTTTTGGCGTGGTATTGTATAAATCTGCAATTGAATCGTTTACCATTAAATATTTTCCAACTTTATCTTTAACAAAAATATTATTTGGTACTGTATCTATTATTTTTAACAAAAAGTTTCTATTTCTTCTTAATCTTTTCTCCATTTTAGATTTATAAAAAGCCATCTCGATTGTTGCACGTAATTCTCTATCTTCAAATGGTTTGATGAGGTAACCAAAAGGTGATGATTCAGTAGCTTGTTCTAAGATATTCTCATCGGCATAAGCGGTAAGAAATACAATTGGGATTTCAAAATCATGGTAAATCTGTTTTGCTGCTACAATACCATTGATACTTCCTTCTATCATGATATCCATCAGAATTAGATCTGGCATTAATTCTTCTGCTCTACGAATTGCCTTCTCTCCACTGGTAATTATCTCAGGAATCGTATAGTTAAATTTTATTAATGTGTTTTTAATATCTTCTGCGATTATCTTTTCATCTTCAACAATAAGTATTGTTTTACTTTCCATAATCTACCTGCTATTAGCAGAATTACGTTTATCAACAAACATTTTTTTATCCGCTTCCTCAATTATTTCTTCAGTGCTTTTATTCATTTTATTACTCCAAAATGCACTCCCTATAGCGAAATCAACTGGAAATGGAAGCTCACTTTTTGTATTAGAATTAATTATGGCCTGCCTTAATCTCTTTTCTACTATTTCAACTTCTTTTCCTGTTTGTGGTAGCATTAATAGGAATTCATCTCCCCCGCTGCGAATTACATTATCGGATTTGGATTGGATTTTTCCACCATTTGAATTGCAGCCTCTCCTGATCTTACAATATCAATAATGTTATATCCAAACTTCTCTAATGCCATTTTTATATCATTGGCAATAATGACTTCATCTTCAACAATTAGAATATTAACACTTTTCTGCATATCGACTCCAAGTATAATTTATAATGCTTTAATATTAATTATATTGAATCAAAATTTGTTTATTTCTTTTATTACTGCAAGTTATTTTTATTTTGGGGGAAAATTATAGAAGTAACAGAAGGTTTATCATTTTAGTAACAAGCACTTCTTAACAGCTTCAGTTTTGCCATTAACATTTAATTTGT
>Ga0307988_1000869_pt1 | contig 18994 bp, 15 predicted proteins | sample EllFjometagen183_FD_203166 | JGI IMG/M metagenome (GOLD analysis project Ga0307988, IMG submission 203166) | Marine microbial communities from Ellis Fjord, Antarctic Ocean - #183 | ecosystem: Environmental > Aquatic > Marine > Unclassified | place: Southern Ocean | collected 2014-10-08 | reverse complement strand
TTGATTGATATTAAAACTAAAAAAATAGTTTGGATTGAACAATTAAAAATTAAACAGGAAAACTAAAAAAATGATTTTAATTTCATGGAACGTTAACGGTATTCGTGCTGTAGAAAAAAAAGGTTTTATCGATTTGGCAAAAGAGATTGGTGCGGACATTTTGAGCTTACAGGAAACCAAAGCTCATAAAGAACAGCTTTCAGATGAACTTATAAATATTGACGGCTATACATCATATTGGAGTTCAGGAGAACGCAAAGGCTATAGCGGTGTCGCGAATTATTCCAAGATAGAAATTGAAAAAGCTGAAACCGGTTTTGGCGCAGATGAAAGATTTGATTGCGAAGGGCGTATTCTGGCAAGCTATTTTGGGGATATTGTCTTGTTGAATATCTATTTCCCTAACGGACAGCGGGATGATGAACGTTTGCAATACAAGCTTGATTTTTATGACGCTACTCTGGTTTTTTGTGAGGGGCTTCGTAAACAGGGAAAATCTCTGATTATTTGTGGAGACTACAATACCGCCCATAACGAAATCGACCTCGCGCGTCCTAAAGCAAATCAGAAGACTTCCGGATTCCTGCCTATCGAACGTGCATGGATGGATAAATTTGAAAGCTTTGGTTATGTAGATACTTTCCGTACTTTGCACCCTGATACAACAGATGCTTATTCGTGGTGGAGTTACCGTGCCGGAGCACGCCCCAGAAATGTTGGCTGGAGATTGGATTATTATTATGTTAGTCCTGAACTTTTACCAAAACTCAAACGTGCTGAAATTTTAAGTGATGTTATGGGATCAGATCATTGCCCAGTACTCATAGATATAGATATATAAAAAGCTGGATGTGAGCTTTCGAGCGGTCAAAATTGTATTAAGGATTCTCTATGTCAAACAATGAAGTAGCTTATCATGTAATAGTCGAAGGACGGGTTACTGGAGTTGCTTTTCGTTGGTCGGCTCTGGATTACGCTAAAAACCTTTCAAGCTTGCGCGGGCATATCCGTAATGCTTCATACAGACAGGTAGAAGCTGTCGTTCAAGGTTCTAAAACAGATGTTGAACTAATGCTTAACTGGCTCCGACACGGACCAAGTTCCGCCCGGGTTGCGGATATTCAGATAAGTCCTTATCCAATAAACGAAAATTTAGAAACTTTTACTATAAAATATTAAGCATTAGATGAAAAATAGTTTATCTGCGTGTGTGGCTTAACTCTGGAGCCATACATTCTCTGAGCAATTTACCGCTACCGCAGGGGCAGGGTGCTTCCATGCCGATTTTTCCTTGCTGAAGCATGGGCATTACTTGCTGATGGATGTGTGAGCGGTGTTCCAGTTCGCGATTCTGCCTGATTTCCGCAGCTAAGCTTTTGAAACGGTCGATAGTGTGTGAATAGAACATCTTCCAGCCTGCGCAAAGCTCTGAAACGGCTTTCGCGTCCTGTTTGTAGTCGGGACGGTTTTTCGGACAGCATCCTGCACAAAGCCCGAGCCATTCACATTCTCCACATTTTTCATCAGAAGCGCATTTACGTTTGCCAAATTCTTCATATAGTGGAGATTCAAGCATTTCATCCCAGCTGTTTTCCATGATGTTGCCGAGCTTGAAACGTGGTTCTACAAAGAAGTCACAGGGATATATGTCGCCGTTGTGTTCTACTACTAGATATTGACGGCAGTCGCGCCCCATATTGCAGGCGATCACTTGCCGGTCAACTAATTTAGTTAATATTGTATCGAAGAGACGAACCGAAACATTATAGCGGTCTTTCTCATACCATTCGTCAAAGATTCCACAGATGAATTCACCCCATTCAACTCCGCTTATAGCGAATGGCGCAAGCTTGCCGTCTGGCATATATTCAACGCATTCGATATACTGGTGGTATTTGATGCCGAGATTTTTCAAGTAACGGTATATTTCACCCGGTCTTTTAACATTGGCTTGGTTGACCAAGGTAAGAATGTTGAATTCGACTTTATTGCGTTCAAGCATTTTTATCGCGTTCATAACTCTGCCGTGCGTACCTTTGCCGCCAGCGTCCACGCGGTTTTGGTCATGGACTTTTTCTGGCCCATCTAAACTCAAGCCGATCAGGAAGTTATATTTATGCAGGACTTTGCACCAATCATCATCTAAAAGTGTACCGTTAGTCTGCAAGGTGTTTGTAACATTTTTTTTAGCACCGTGTTTTTCCATCAGACTCAGAGCTTTTCTGAAAAAATCCAGTCCCATGACGGTCGGTTCTCCGCCCTGCCATGAAAAAATATGATTTCGTATAGGTAAATCAATAAAGGATGAGACCATTTTTTCAAGAACTTCATCGGACATGCGATGTGTACAGGAACCAAAAATTTCTTCTTTGCGCAGGTAAAAACAATATTCACAGCGCAGGTTGCAATCAAATGACGCAGGTTTAATAAGTAAGCTGAATTCTTTCATGACAATAAAGACCTGATATAATTTACATTTAGCAAACTTTAATATGCTGGTATCTTGCTTAATTGCAATTTATTTCCAGTATTTTATTTTACAGTAGTTTCGATATCTTCTTTTTAAAATCGTAATTTGTAATTCGTAATTCGTAATTTCCAGTGTAAATTACTTTTGATATAAATTTTAATGGACATCTAATTATGAGTAGAAAAATCGTTATGGTTTTAGCGGCTGGCTTTGAAGAATCTGAGGCGGTTATGGTGGCTGATGTTTTGCGTCGTTTGGATTTTGACCTGGTCTTGGCTGGATTAGATGAAGTTATTGTTACTGGAGCTCATGATATTGAAATTACTGCTGATACTGTGTTGGCGGAATTAGATACAGTGGAATTCGATGCTGTGGTTCTGCCCGGCGGAATGCCCGGTTCTATGAATTTGCGTAATAGTGATGAGTTGATGGAATTTATCCATACGGTTTATGCTGGAGGCGGAGTCGCGGCGGCAATCTGTGCGGCGCCAATTGCTTTGGCTCGTTTTGGTTTGACGGATGGCAAAACTATCACGGCTTACCCGGGTTTTGAGGAATATTTGAATGGTAATGTGCCGACGGAGCGCATGACTGAAATCGATGGTCGAATTGTTACCGGCAAAGGCGCGGGAGCGGCATTTGAGTTTGCCGGACGTATCGCCGAAGCACTTGGCGAAGGTGATAAAGTAAAAAAAGTTTTCGAAGGAATGTTTATAAAATGAGTTTTAAACTTTTAAAGAAATGTAAAGATACAAAGGCTCGGCGTGGGGTTTTGACTACTCCTCATGGAGAGATCAATACGCCAATATTTATGCCGGTGGGTACTCGTGCTTCGGTCAAAGCGATGTCACCGCAGGAATTAATAGATTTAAATGCTGAGGTTATTCTCGGCAATACATACCATTTGTTTCTGAAACCGGGTATGGAAATTATCGCTAAAGCCGGAGGCCTGCATAAGTTTATGGCTTGGGATCGTCCGATTTTGACTGACAGCGGAGGTTTTCAAGTATTCAGCCTTTCGTCTTTGCGTAAGATTACTGAAAAAGGTGTACATTTCGCATCACATATTGATGGGAGCCGTTTTTTTCTGGGGCCAGAAGAATCCATGGCTATACAACGTACTTTGGACTCTGATATTGTGATGGCTTTTGATGAATGTACGCCTTATCCGGCGGATTATAAGACTGCTGAAAAATCTATGCGTCAAACTACTAAATGGGAAGCTGTTTCACGAGATCAAAAACTGAATGATGGTCAACAGTTATTTGCTATTGTTCAAGGTTCGATGTACAAAGATTTACGAGAAGAATCGGCTAAAAGCCTAGTTGATATCGGCTTTGATGGCTATGCAATCGGCGGCTTGAGTGTTGGTGAACCTGAAAATATGATGTTTGATGTTTTGGACTGGACTGTTCCACATCTGCCGGAAGAAAAGCCGCATTATTTAATGGGGGTAGGGACTCCCAAACAACTAGTCGAAGCGGTCGCGCGCGGTATTGATATGTTTGACTGCGTAATCCCGACACGTTTGGCACGACATGGCAGCGCGTTTCTTTCGGACGGCACGACTATTCCGGTCAAAGCTGGTCGTTACAGCAAAGATTTTACCCCGATTGACGAACATTGTGATTGTTACTGCTGTCGTAATTTTACGAAAGCTTATATTCGTCATTTATTGAATGTCGGCGAGATTTTAGGCATGCGTTTAGTTACGCTGCATAATTTATATTATTTTATTAATCTGATGCGAAAAGTTCGTGAATCTTTGGATGAAGGTACTTTTGCGGAATTCAGAAAAAATTGTTTTAACATACAAATGGAGTTTCAGGATTATGAAAAAGAGTGATTTTAAAGTTGAACATTTAGGAAAAAATACAATAACTTCACCTTATGACAAGGGTGAGTTTGTTGATAATAACGCACGCGTTGCTTATGATTCGGAAGTTTCAAAGATAGAAGAGTACAAAGATAATTTTGAGGAATTGCCTTCGTTTGAGCTAGCTGGACCGCGTGGGAAAATTTTTCATGATCCAGCCTGGACTAAAGCTGGGATTATGACAGCTGGTGGACTCTGCCCTGGCTTGAATGATGTTATTAAAGGCTTGACTTGTACTTTGAAGCTGCATTATAATGTTCCTGTGGTTTATGGAATTCGTTATGGCTGCCGTGGTTTGATTCCTGATTTTAATCTGGAACCAAAAGTTTTGACTCCTGAAAATGTTGATGACCTGCACGAATATGGAGGTACAATTTTAGGTTCTTCTCGTGGACGGCAGGATGAGGAGCGTATGGTCGATACGCTGGTGCGGATGAATATTAATGTACTATTTTGTATCGGTGGAGACGGAACTCTGCGTTGTGCGCATGATGTGGCGATGATTATTAAAAAACGTAAATTATCAATCAGTGTGATTGGTATTCCTAAAACTATTGATAACGATATTTGCTCAATTGATAAATCATTTGGTTTTGAGACTGCGGTTTACGCGACAAATGAAGTTATTACTGCCGCTCATAACGAATCAAATGGAGCTTTTAACGGGGTTGGGCTAGTCAAAGTAATGGGACGTGATAGTGGATTTATTGCCGCTTATGCGACTCTGGCGAACTCTCATGTTAATTACTGTATAGTTCCTGAAGAAAAAATAAAACTTGAAGGGGGAGATGATTCTCTTCTTGCGCATTTGAAAAAACGCTTAGAGAACAAAGGTCATGCATTGATTCTCGTTGCTGAAGGTGCTGGACAAGAGTTTTTTGATGGAGAAAAAGATAAAGATGCTTCAGGCAATAGTCTGCATAAAGACATTGGAGTATTCCTCAAAGGGAAAATCAAATCTTATTTCAAAGAGCACAATACAGAAGTAAACGTCAAATATTTTGATCCTAGCTATATGATTCGTAGTAAACCAGCGCACGGAACGGACGCAGTATTTTGTATGATGCTGGCGCAAAATGCGGTTCATGCGGCAATGGCTGGACGTTCAGATATTGTGATTGGTCATTGGAATGACCGTTTTACTCATGTGCCGATTGCTTTAGCGACCCGCGAACGTAAGAAAATTGACTTACACAGTGCCTTATGGAACGGTGTCAAATCAATAACTTGTTTCTAAGATAGATTCAATAACTTTCTTCTATTCGTTTTTTTACAGTTCTTCTGTCTAAGTTTAATGCTTTTGCGGTGGCGAGATAGCTTCCAGTTTTCTTGTAGCTGTTTTTGCAATAAATATTCAGGAGTTCATCCGCTGTAAGGCGACACTCTTTGAGTTCTTGATCTAAGAAATTTTTGTTGTTTGCTGTCGGGGTTGGAATCGAATAACTTCCGCGGATCATTATATTTCGCAAGCACTGTTCCAGTTCCCGAACATTGCCCGGCCAGGCGTATTCCAGCCCAAGATTCTTTTTTATCCAGGTGGTCGCCTCGCTGGCAAAACTTTCGGATTCTTCCTGCCCGATGATACCTGTTGCTAAATGTTGCACAAAAGTACTTAGTTCGCGTTCTGAACCACCAAGTTGTTCGCGTAAGGACGGAGTATCTATAATGTCGGAACATAAACGGTAATAAAGATCGCCGCGGAATTTATTTTTTTCAATTGCGTTTAATAGATTTTTGTTAGTAGCTGCCAGTAATTTACCCGTGTAATAACGCTCGGTATTATCGCCGAGGCGCTGAAATTTACGGCTTTGCAGAATTCGTAAAAGTTTTACCTGAACAGCTTCGTTTACTTCACCGATTTCATCAAGGAACACAGTGCCGTATTCCGAACATGTTTCCATCCATCCGATCCGGTTTTGAACTGCTCCGGTGAATGCCCCTTTTTGGTGTCCGAATAATTCTGATTCAATCAAAGTTTGAGGCATTGCAGAGAGATGTAATGGGAAAAATAACTGTTGAGAACTGGCGGTGAAATCTCCGTTTTTTTCGTCAAAGGGGATATGTTGAGATAAGGCTACCGCGCGGGCGACTAGCTCTTTACCGGTTCCTGAAGGTCCACTTATTAAGGTGGTGATACTCTGCATGCGGTTATACAGCAAACGGTGATAACGGATAATGTCATGGGTGAAGATAGACTGCCAGATTGATGCCCTGAGTTCGGAAGATACTGCCGAACGACCGATTAAGAAATCAAATATATAATGAAAAGCACGACGAATCTGGAAAAACATTTCAAACATTTTTACAGCGGTAAAAACTGTCTCAAAGGGACGTTCAGATAACTGTAAATAATATTTCCAGTCAGCTGAAAAACGTTTGTAGGAATCGGCGAGAGAATATTTGCCGCTTTGATCCATAAAATAACTCTTGATGTCGCTTCGATAAAAATCATATAAATAGTAAATTACTAGATTTTCGTAAATTTGCAGGTCACCGTCAACTAGTTTTAGATTTTTGTTCAGCAAGCGCTTGCGAAATTTACTAAGTAGTTCGGCAGCCTGTTCCTTGAGCTTGTTGGTATTAAAACGGACTCTGTTTTTTTCCGCGGTGATGTTTCCTTGCGCCGCGAGTGGGCGATAATTAGCTCCCAGAGCTATTTTTTCCAGCGCAATACGTTCAGGAATAAAGGGATTAGTGAAATCCAGTTTTCCGATTGCTTCTGCAATTTCTCGCTCTTTGCCTTTGCATAGTGCCATGATGAATTCCTTTTTTTTATTTAATATACACTATGTGCTTTAAATGTTCAAGTGGTGTACATTTATTGTACACTATTTATTTAAAGTTTTTTATTTTGAGCAGGAAATTAATTGGCATGTTAATTGCTTTAATCGCGAGTGTGTGGTATTGTTATATAAAAATCTAATTTATGCAACAGGAGCTGTATCGTATTATGACTAAGAATGCTGAAAAGGCTAAATGTATTATTATCGCGGAAGAATGCAAGGGCTGTGAGCGTTGTGTAAACGCCTGTCCGAAATCCGTGTTAAAGATGGGTAAAAAAATTAATTTCATGGGTTTTCCCTATGTTGTTTATGCAGGGAGCGGCTGTATTGGCTGTGGCGCGTGTTTTTATAATTGTCCTGAACCCGGCGCGATAAAAATAGTAAAATTTATAGAGGAGGATTAATTTCTGATGGAATATACTAACAAAATGTTATTAAAAGGGAACGAGGCAGTAATTTATGGAGCCTTACTGGCGGGATGTGATTCCTATTTTGGTTATCCGATTACCCCGGCCAGTGAAATAGCTCATTCCGCGGCATTGCTTTTTCCTCGTCTTGGACGAGTTTTTCTCCAGGCTGAATCTGAAATCGGCGCGATTAATATGGTTTTAGGAGCGTCCGCTACCGGACGCCGGACGATGACTGCTTCCTCTGGGCTGGGTATCAGTTTGAAGCAGGAAGGTATTTCTTATATTGCCGGCAGTGATTTACCAGCAGTGATAGTTGATATTACGCGTGGTGGTCCTGGATTAGGCAACATTGGACCTGAACAGAGTGATTATAATCAAGTGGTAAAGGGGGGAGGGCACGGTAGTTACCGCTGTATTGTACTTACTCCCGCGTCGGTGCAGGAAATGTGCGATTTGACGGTGCTGGCTTTTGATTTGGCGGATAAATACCGTATCCCAGTTTATGTGATGGCGGACGGAGTTATTGGTCAGATGATGGAATCCTTGACCTTGCCGGAACCGGTAGAGGTCAAACGTGAACTTCCTGAATGGTCATTGGATCCGACAAAGGATCGTCATAATATGATAACTTCAATCTATCTCAAACATGATAAGTTGGAAGAAATCAATATAAATTTACAAAAGAAATATAAGCTTATCAGTGAACAGGAACAGCGAGTGGAAGAATATTTGATGGAAGACGCTGAAGTTGTTCTTGTCGGATATGGGATTTGCGCTCGTTTGGCGCACTCGGCGGTTGAAATACTCCGAGAAAAGGGTGTGAAGGCAGGAATGATTCGTCCGATAACCTTATTCCCATTCCCTATTGATGCTCTAAATAAGGCGAAGAAAAAAGCTAAATTATTTTTGAGTGTTGAGTTAAGCTGTGGTCAAATGATTGACGATATTAAATTAGCTCTGGAATGTGCGGTGCCGGTCAAATTGATCAATCGTATGGGAGGAAATATTCCTTCGATTGATGAAGTAGTGGAAAGAAGTATTGCTGCTGTGAATGAATTGAAAGAGGATGGTAAATAATTATGATTGAAAAAGTTACACATGAAAGACCTAAAGGATTTTTTGAAAGTTTCGAACGTCGTCCTGGTCCGATAAAAAAGAATATGCACTATTGCCCCGGCTGTGGACATGGTATCTTGCAAAAATTAATTGCCGAAGCTCTTAGTGATTTGAATATCAAAGATAAAACTATTGTTATTTCTCCTGTGGGATGTTCGGTATTTAACTACTATTATTTTGATTGTTTCGGCATCTCTGTTCCACATGGACGAGCTCCAGCAGTGGCGACGGGTATGGTGCGCAGCAATCCTGACAGCATTGTGGTTTCATATCAGGGAGATGGCGACCTTGGGGCGATTGGCTTCAATAACTTTATTCAGGCAGCCAACCGTGGCGAAAATATGTGCGTGTTTTTTGTAAATAACGCAATTTATGGCATGACTGGCGGACAAATGGCGCCGACTACTTTGCCTGGACAAAAGACTGTAACTTCACCTTATGGGCGTTCGATCGTTAATGAGGGATACCCTCTGAAAGTTTCAGAGATGGTAGCGGCATTGGATTCTCCGGTATATGTGGAGCGTGCTGCTTTGAGCACAACTAACAACATAATGAAAGCTCGTATTGCTGTTCGCAAAGCTTTGCAAAATACTATTGACCACAAAGGTTTTTCAATGGTTGAGTTTCTTTCTGGATGTCCAATTAATTTGAAGTTTAATGCCAGTGAGATGAATGAATTTATCAATACGCAAATGATGTCATACTTTCCGCTTGGAAGATTCAAAGATATTGCTGATGACCGTGATCCAATTCGTCGTCCAAAAGGGATTTATAAAAGCAAAAAAGTAAAAGAATTGCTTTACCCGGTAAGTATTGATAAATGTGTTGCGCCGGATTTTAAAAATAAATCTGAGATTTTTGAGAAACAACGCAAAATTAAACTCGGTGGTTTCGGCGGACAGGGCGTTTTATCGCTCGGCAAAATGATCGCGACAATGGGCAAACTGCGCAACTTTAATGTTTCATGGTTGCCGTCTTACGGACCTGAAATGCGCGGTGGAACAGCAAATTGCTCGGTGATTATCCATCGCAAAAAAATAGGTTCACCGATTATAGACAAAAATTGTAATCTCTTGATTGTCCTCAATCAGCCGTCAATGAATAAATTTTTGCCGGAATTGAAAGAAAACGGCGTACTGATTTATGACAGTACGACAATCGAAAAACCTGATTGCGGAGCGGATAAAAAAGTTTATGCAGTGGACGCGTCGAATATCGCAAAGAAAATTGGAAGTTTGAAATATGCCAACTCGGTGATTCTCGGTGCTCTTGCGGCGGCAATGACCTCGAATTTTCTGACGCCCGCAGATCAAGCTGATTTTGACCGTACTTTCGAAGAAGCGATCATGGATTGTTTTAGCGAAAAAGAAAATATTATCAAACTCAATATTGAAGCTTTCTACGCCGGCAAAAAGGCTATAGTCGAATCACAAAAAAATAAAAAGTAATTTTTTTTTCTCCTTTATTACTTGAAAAAATAGTTCTTGTTTTTATGTTATCATAGAAGAAGAGCTATTTTTTTATTTAATTATGGAGAGTTATATGATATCTGGTTCAAAAATGTACGGTAGGAAAGATAAAATCCATACTTGGGGCTATTGCGATAGCTGTGGAAAATATTTAAAGCAAATGAGTTATCGAGGACGTAAGTGGACTCATATTAATTTCATACCGATCTTTCCCGAAGGTCCACACATGTATGTAATCAAAGAATGCAAAAAATGCAACGTTGGCTTGCACCTCCCTATAGAAAACCTTCAGGAATTGGTTGGAAATATAGAAAATAACGCAGAAACAGCTATGCTTGCACTGCATGATGGAGAGGAGTATTTCATTGAGAAAAACGAAAATGGCGAAGATGTAAAACAACTTTGTGTTGATACATTGCTTAGCGCTATTGAAATGCTGCACTGTACAGGTTCTGATGAAGCCGTGCATGAACTCCTTACAGCGCTTGATAAAGAGAATTACCGTAAGATATATTGTGCTGTGAAAGGTAAGCTCTTGGAACTTCAAGGAGACATGAAAGACGCCATAGTATTATATGAGAGAGCTGTGAAAAATTTTCCTGATGACGAAAATGCTTACTGGCTCTTGGCTGCCTCCTTATATAATTCAGAAAAAATCAGGGAATCAAGAGAAGTTTATGAAAGCCTTCTTAATACTAGTTCTGAAAGAACAGAAGTAATGCTTTTATTGTTAGAAGTTTACAAAGAACTCAAAGACTATGTTCACATGGTAGATACTTTCGAAGCGTGTTTCGAGGCTCACCCCGAATTTGCCAAGCAAAAGAAGTTCGTCAAGAAATACAAAAAAGCCTGCAACAAAGGCGGAGTAAACCCAAAAAAAGCATTAATAAACATTGATTAATATTGATTTGTATAAATAACGGCACAAGATAATATCTTGTACCGCTATTGTTTTTTGAGCTTTACATGAGTGTTTTTCTAACTTATATCAAAAGCGAAAATTTTCGATGTTTCTGTTTGTCTGGTCTCATGAATTTTTAAACGAATTGCTTTAATATTGATATTTTTATTTATTTGGAATAAGCGTTGATAATTATTATTAGTATTGAAAATCTCTGTAGTTTTTCCATTTTCAGCTTCGATTGTCAAAGCAAAAGATTTAATGAGAGTTTCAGGTGGATTGTATTTTGGCATGTCTTTGGGATAATTTGAAAGCATATTTCTAGCTATGCGACTCAGGTCACTATCAAAAATTATTCTTATCTTTGAAATTTCTTCTGCGTGTTCGAAACGATATTCAAGATAATCATTTTCTTTGACTGTGCAATAGTTTGCGTTTTCGCCAATTGTACGGTCAAAGCCATTGCGGACAGTTTCAGCATCCGCGCATGATGAAAGCAGTTCAGATTTTTGACAAAGTTCTGAAATAGAACGTTTTTTACCCGGCAACCAGCAGTCATCAGCTTGCAACTGAGTTTGCAGTTCATTTAATTTGTTTTGATAAACTCCACGAGGACTAAGTGAGTTTTGCGTTGCTATAGCCGCGGCGGTGCCGACTGCTTGACCAAGTAAAGAGCATGTTGCCATCACTCTTGTTGAGCTCATTGCAGCGTGAGTTGCGCTGATGTTGCGTCCGGCAAAGAATAAATTATCGATATTTTTAGAATAGAGCGAACGATAGGGTATGCCGTATGGCGATGGAGCAGGATGAAAAATCGTAGGTTTGCCGGGATATTTGATTCCTTCTGGGTGATGGTCGTCCATTGACCAGCCGCCAAAAGCTACAATATCTTCGAATTTGCCTTCGGAGCTAACATCATTTTGCGTTATAATGTGATCTCCGATATAACGGCGGCTTTCACGTTTGCCTGGAAGAAAGCCCATCCAGTCGAGAACCCAGTTTGAAGCATCTTGTTCAGAATAATTTTTGATATAATCCCATATTCCGAAGCCGATTTTCAATAATTCATCACGAATTTCTTCGCAGTCATGCACGGTGTCTTGTTGTCCACCGATCTCCATCCACCAGAAATTTTGTGTAGGTATCATATTTGTAACACGATTTGGTAGATCTTCGGCTTTTGTGTATTTATTCGCCCATGCTGGAGGAATAAAATTTTCTGGTGAATTTGTTTCACGGGCTTGGATTAGACAGCTCATTCCCATAGTGTTGCTGTCTGCTTGTTCCGGTTCGATAGATTCCCCGAATTCACTTGCGGCTTCGCGTCCGTATCGGAATTCAGCACCGCTCAGTGGAGCAAGAATGCTGTCACCTGAGCAATCCGCAAAATATTTTGCTTCAACCTTATGCCAAGTCTCATTGGTCAATTGCCAGCCGGTGATGGTTTTAATCTTGTTTCCATCCATCTCTGCGTTGTTGCAAGAACAGTTCAGTAATAGAGTTAAGTTTTCCTGAAATTTCACTTTTTCGTAGAGTATGCTGTCCCATACTGAATAATTCGGATAATTATTGCGGTAAAGGTTTTCCAGTCGAATTTCTTCAATAATTCCAGTTTCTAGATTATTGTCACCGTGAGCGCCACAGACCCACATGCGAATTTCGCTGGATGCATTTCCCCCGAGTACCGGTCGGTCGTGCATTAAAAGAGTTTTTACTCCTTGACGAGCCGCTGCGATTGCAGCGCACATACCTGATAAGCCGCCGCCGACAACACAAAATTCAACTTTATGATTAATCGTACGCATAATAATTACCCTTTATTTATTTTAGTAATAGCTTTTTTTAATATTTGTTGGAATTTGTCTTGTTCATCTTTACTTTTTATATTTGATATTGCCAAAGCTGCGTAAGCCGGTTGACCTATTGGCATTGCCAGGCTTGTATGATCGGAGTGTTTTAAAGCTGAAAAACCATTTTGAGAAGTCTTCTGCAGCATTTTCTTAACTTTTCTCGTGTAGCGTTCGCCAAGCGTTAACTGCAACTGCACTTCATCTAGCTCTGCTAATAAAGCAACACCGATACTTGATTCTAGAGCAGGATAAAGTTTTACTCTGCTCAGTCCTGCGTTAAAGTCTTCAGGGTTACTATTGTGATATAAATAACAGACTTGGTCCTTCCATAATACACCAAGGGCGACAACTTTGCCGAATTTGCTAAGTTCCTGCAACTGGGGAAGAGCGCGAGCTAGCAAGCCTGAGGCTGCCATACTTTGGGCGGCAAGTACATGCATTGCTGAACCGATGCTATAACGCCGGGAGCTGCCGCGATGTGCCAGCCCTAGATAATCAAGAGTTTTAAGCAAGCGATTCACGCGAACAGGGTTAAGGCCAAGTTTATCAGCAATAGCTTTGCCGGAAGTAGCTTGACCAGACATTGCTAGTTCCTGCAATACCTCAATCCCGTCTATTAAACCGTTTACTTTTTGTGCTGGTAATTTATTCATATTACTATTATAGTAATATCTTGGAAAAAGTCAAGGCTTAAAGAAATGAAATCCGCGACAAAAAACAATTTTAACTTGTAAATTAATCTCCAGCAATTATCGTAAGCTAGTATAAATTGTATATTTTGGAAGATACTATATGAATCTTAAAACTGAATTTTTTCTGGCTAAACGCTATTTACGCCCTAAACGGAGTGCGGTCTCGATTATTACCTGTATTTCGGTGATCGGGGTACTGCTGGGTGTTGCGGTCTTGATTGTGGTTCTGTCAGTTATGACTGGATTTACTGATTTGATGCGGAAAAAACTCCTTGCGGTTGGCGCTCATGTGCAGATTGACAATGCTTATTATAAAACTATTCAGCCGGATAAAGCTGTCGATGCTTTGAAAGCGCATAATGCTCGTCCGGCCGCGATTGTCAGCGCACCAGTTCTATTACAATTTAGAAAACAACTGTTGCCGAAACATGTAATGGGTGTATATCCGGAACAAATTGACAAGCAGATGAATATCAAAAAAATGCTTCTGGATGGTACTTTTAAGCTTAAAAAGAATGAAATTGTAATAAGTCAATATATTTCCCGCCAACTCGGACTCAGGATAGGGCATAAAGTATTGCTGCATTCACCTGAAAAACTTCTCAAATTGGTTGATTTTAAAAAGAATAATCAGCTAGTGATGAAGAAAAATGATGAAGTTTATCTGCCATCGGAATTTACTGTTTCTGGGATTTATTCTTTCGGCAAAAGAGATTTTGATATGTCGGTAATATTTATCGGCTTGGATGATGCTGATGATTTATTCCTTTTTGACTGGGGTATGGCTACCACGGTTTACGGTTGGATAGATAATCCTGATAAAATCGATCAACTTGCGGAAAAATTAGCCAAAGAGTTGCCGGGTAAAAGAATACGCACCTGGAAGCAGTTGAATAAAAATCTACTTGATGTTTTGATGGTGGAAAAAAATATGATGTTCTTTTTGCTGGTATTTATCGTCTTGGTAGCGGCGTTCAGTATTACAAATACATTAATCACAATGGTTTTTCAGAAAACCCGAGAGATTGGCTTACTTAAAGCCTTGGGAGCGACTTCCGGCACAGTGATGCGGATCTTTATTCTACAGGGAATGTTTGTTGGTATTGTCGGTAGTGTACTGGGGACAGCTGCTGGCATAATGGTGGTTTACTGGCGTAATCATATTTTAAGTTTTGCATCCAGAGTTTTTAACTTGGAATTATTCCCCCCGGAATTCTATTATTTTGATGGTTTGCCGGCTAAAATAATTGCTGGAGATGTAGCGATTGTGGTAATTGTTACAATTGTTTTATGTACGGTCGGCGGAATAATTCCCGCCTGGCGCGCCGCGACACTTGATCCAGCTAAAGCTTTGCGCAACGAATAGCCTCGTTTATAAAAAGAGAAAAAACATGACTGAAAAAAATGACATATACCTAGACGCTCGAAAGGTTTCGAAGTCTTACTTTATAGCTAAGAAAGAGGTTAAAGTCCTGCAGGATGTTAACTGGCAGGTTAAACGTGATTCATGGACCGCGCTTCTCGGAGCTTCCGGCAGTGGAAAAACTACTTTGCTCAATCTACTTGGAACTTTGGAAAGACCCGATGCAGGGACAATTCTTTGCGAGGGGGTTGATTATAAAGCTCTGTCTAGGCGTCAGGCGACTAAATTTCGTAACAGTTCTATCGGTTTTATCTTTCAATCTTACCAAATGCTTCCTGAATTAACTATTCTGGAAAATGTATATTTGCCTGCAATGATTGCTTCTGTTTCAAAACAGGAGTATAAATTGCGAGCCGAAGAATTATTATCTAAAGTTGGCCTGGCTGATCGTCTCAAGCATCGTCCAAATGAACTTTCAGGCGGCGAACAACAACGTGTCGCAATCGCCAGAGCGATGATAAATAAACCATCTTTAATCCTCGCCGATGAGCCAACCGGAAATCTCGATTCCAAGACTGGAGCAGGTATTTTAGAGCTTTTTCAGCAATTGCATGAGGAAGAATCTAATCGAACAATCATCATGATAACCCATGATGAAAAAGTCGCTTCTCTAGCAGACTCCATCGCAACCCTAGCCGATGGTAATATCACTACATAAAAAAAGCCGTCATTGCTTATTAAGCAACAACGGCAATAAATAATATCATGCCCTACTTCATATTGGCATTAATATTCTGATGATATTCTTGAAGCGTGCAAACTTCCAGTTGACCAAACTTCTGTTGGTCTTTTACTCCAGCTACCGCAGCGGTTAAACCGGGCAGGGTGGTTGTTACTGGAATGCCGTTGATGACAGCTTTTGAACGCATTTTTATTTCCGCGACCATTGCTTGGGCACCATCTTCGGTGGTGTTGATGATCCATTGTACACGATGTTCGTCAATCAAATCAATCATGTTTGGACGGCCAGCGGTAATTCTGTATATCGCATTGCTCGGTATTCCATTATCATAAAGCATAGTTGAAGTACCACATGTCGCGTATATTGAGAATCCCATATCAACCAGTTCTTTGATTAATGGTATCGCTGGTTCTTTGTCTTCATCTCTTAATGACACGCAGACATTTCCGCTGAGCGGCAGAGCGCTTCCGGCAGCCATCTGTGATTTAAGATAAGCCATGTTATGGTCGTAATCCAGACTCATTACTTCACCAGTTGATTTCATTTCCGGAGTCAACATGATGTCTACACCCGGGAATTTAACAAAGGGGAATACCGCTTCTTTAACTACAGTATATGGAATATTTATTTCTTTGGTGAAATCAAGTTCTTTCAAAGTCTCACCCATCATACAGCGCGCTGCCATGCGGGCCAGTGGTCTGCCGATAGCTTTACTGACAAATGGTGCTGTCCGTGAAGCACGAGGATTAACTTCGATAATATATATTTCATCATTTTTAACCGCGAACTGAATATTCATCAAACCAATAACATTTAATTCACGAGCCAGATCATGAGCGTGTCTGCGAATATTCTTAATTGCTCTTTCTGACAGGTTCACTGCTGGAATGATTCCCGCTGAGTCACCGGAATGGATTCCTGCTGGCTCAACGTGTTCGATGATAGCTCCAACAACGACGTCTGTTCCGTCTGAAATACAGTCCACATCTAACTCAATCGCGTCAATTAAGAAGCGGTCAAGAAGAATCGGCTTGCCGGGAGAAATAGCCGCTGCTTCTTCGACGTATTTCCGGAGATATTTTTCTTTATAAACAATAACCATTCCACGTCCGCCGAGTACAAATGAAGGGCGAACCAGTAGAGGGTAACCAATTTTTTTGGCGACAACCAATGCTTCTTCAACATTAGTGGCGATGCCATTTGGCGGTTGTTTGATTTTTAATTTTTCTACAAGTCCTTGGAAGAAGTCGCGATCTTCGGCAGCGTCAATATCTTCAGGGCTGGTTCCGATGATTTTAGCTCCGGCGTCTTGGAGTTGTTGTGCCAGATTCAATGGAGTTTGACCTCCGAACTGAACAATTATGCCATCGCATTTTTCACGTTCGTAAACATGCATGACATCTTCGAGGGTCAGCGGTTCAAAATAGAGTTTATCGCTGCTATCGTAGTCTGTCGAAACTGTTTCCGGGTTACTATTGACCATGATGCATTCATGTCCGCATTCGCGCAGAGCGAAAGCCGCGTGAACACAGCAGTAATCAAATTCAATACCTTGTCCGATACGATTTGGTCCGCCGCCAAGAACCATAATTGATTTCTTGTCGCCGCGGTCACGCACTGGTTCGGTCTGTTCACCGTAAGTTGAGTAGTAATAAGGTGTTTTAGCTTCAAATTCTCCAGCACAAGTATCAACTGATGAGAAAATCGGTTGAATGTCAAGTTCTTTACGCGCTTTCCAGATTGCTGTTTCGTCGCAGTTAAATAAGAAGGCTAACTGGCGGTCAGAAAATCCAAGTTCTTTCGCTTGGTAGAAAAGTAATCTATCTTTGCAGAATTCTTCCAGAGTACCGGCAGAACTTATTTCATCTTCGAAAGCTACAATCTCGGCCATGTGGCGCAGGAAGTAACGATCTATTTTAGTGAAATCAAAAACTTGGTCAACAGTATAACCACGTTTGAATGCCGCACGGATTACGAAAACACGCTCACTGTGAGGGCGAATCATTTCCGCTTCCAAGTCTTCTTTGCTCATAGCTTCAAAGCTTGCGTCTTTGCCGTCCGCACCGAATCCGGCACGTCCTGTTTCCAGAGAACGCAGGGCTTTCTGGAAAGACTGTTTGAGGTTACGACCTATAGACATAGCTTCACCAACGGATTTCATCTGAGTTCCGAGAGTTGAATCAGCCTGAGTGAATTTTTCAAATGTGAAACGAGGTATTTTAGTAACGACATAGTCAAGTGAAGGTTCAAAACAGCATGGAGTTTCACCAGTAATGTCATTTAAGATTTCATCAAGAGTATAACCTATCGCCAGCAGTGTAGCGATTTTAGCAATCGGAAAACCTGTTGCTTTTGAGGCGAGGGCGGATGAACGAGATACACGCGGATTCATTTCAATAATGATTCTGCGTCCAGTTTCAGGATCAACTGACCACTGTACATTAGATCCGCCAGTCTCGACTCCGATAGCTTCCATTACTTTTAAGCTGTCGTCACGCATTTCCTGATATTCGCGGTCGGTCAAAGTTTGAATAGGAGCGATAGTGATCGAGTCACCAGTATGCACCCCCATTGGGTCAAGGTTTTCGATAGAACAGACAATTACAGAATTGCCTTTTTTGTCACGCATGACTTCCATTTCAAATTCTTTCCAGCCGAGTAAAGATTCTTCAACCAGTACTTCTGTATTCTGGCTGGCATCGAGCCCGCGCATGACAATTTCTTCGAATTCTTCTGGACAGTAAGCAATACCGCCGCCGGAACCGCCGAGTGTGAATCCCGGACGGATAATCAAAGGCCATGAGCCGATTTCTCCGGCAATTCTATGGGCTTCTTCTACTGTATGAGCTGAATCTGAACGGGGCAGGTCTAAACCGATTTCCTGCATGGTTTTCTTGAAAAGTTTACGGTCTTCAGCTTTTTCGATACTTTCTGCGTCAGCGCCGATCAATTCGACATTGTAACGTTCAAGGATTCCGCTTTCCGACAGTTCCATAGCTAGGTTCAAGGCAGTTTGTCCGCCGAGGGTCGGCAGTAAGGCGTTTGGACGTTCGCGTCTGATAATTTCCTGTAGAATATCTACAGTCAAAGGTTCGATGTATGTACGGTCAGCAAATTCGGGGTCAGTCATGATGGTTGCCGGATTACTGTTTACCAGGATTACTTCACAGCCTTCGCTTTTTAATACTTTGCAGGCTTGTACCCCGGAATAATCGAATTCGCAACCTTGTCCGATAACGATAGGACCGGAGCCGATTAACATTATTTTGTGTAAGTCTTTACGTTTTGGCATAGTTCTTAGCGCTCCAGGAGTTGTGAAAAT
>Ga0307988_1000868_pt1 | contig 18995 bp, 12 predicted proteins | sample EllFjometagen183_FD_203166 | JGI IMG/M metagenome (GOLD analysis project Ga0307988, IMG submission 203166) | Marine microbial communities from Ellis Fjord, Antarctic Ocean - #183 | ecosystem: Environmental > Aquatic > Marine > Unclassified | place: Southern Ocean | collected 2014-10-08 | reverse complement strand
GATACACCTGAATATATTTCACCAGCTACAGCAATACTACTGCAGGGAAGACTGCAGGGGAAGGAGCGCTACGCTGATGCTTTTGATATTGGTGCCAGTTGTGCCAGTTTTGTAAAGGCTTTTGATATGGCGGCAAGAATTATGGCAACTGATGCAGGGATTAACTATATTCTGTTAACCGGAATATATAATATGCCTGCCTATGTGCGGCCGGGCGATGTATTTGGATACTCTATATTTGCTGACGGGGCCGGAGCGGTAGTCCTTGGACGACCGGATGAGGAATCAGACTCAAAATATATTGAAGGACAGATGCTTACTGACGGGACACAATATAACTATATAGGTGTCTATTCAGGCGGAACCAGGCAACCTGTAACAAAGCAGCGGATTGCGGATGGCGAATATGGATTACAGCTGCTGCAGCGGCTTCCCGGTGATCGAAATATACAACTTTGGCCCAGAATTATGTACCGTTTACTAGATAAAGCCGGAATGAACATTGCTGATGTGGATCACTTTCTGTTCACTCAGATCAACAAATCTGTGATAGCGGAAGTCATGGAAATTCTCGGTAGATCTATGGATGATACCACCTGTATAATGGATCGTTATGGATACACTGGATCAGGCTGCATTCCGATGGCCCTGCATACAGCAGTTGATGAGGGGAGAATTGTCAGGGGCGATACGGTACTTACCATAGCCTCAGGGGCTGGATTGGCAGTGGGAAGTAATCTGTTCGTATATTGATTAGATAATTGAGGCTCTTTCAAAATCATTAATTTTGAAAGAACCTCACCTAAATCTCTGATAATCCGGCAATCATAGCGTTATCAAAGGATAAACACTTCATTTCGGAGTTTAAGGAGTATCAGAAACCGGCTCTGGCAAGTTTCGGGACAGCCTTTGGAATGGGACTCATCGTGACAGCCTTCATGATGTCACTCAGGTTTTTTCGGGAAGCCATTATTGGGAATTTTGGAGCAGTGATCGGCTCGGTTGTTTCAACAAGAATTATGCTGCATTTCACCAAAAGGGAGCTGGGGGTCGAGGGGGATGAGCCTGCGGGTAAAACGGGGTTAAAACCCTATGAAGAGATGGGGCGGGAAATACGTGACGGAAATATATTTCAGCGCCTTTTCAGTGCTCTGCTTGAAGGGGGAAAGAGCGGATTGGATATTGGATTCGAGATAATTCCCGGAGTCCTGGTAATCTGCACTCTTGTTTTGATGATGACATTCGGTCCTGGTCCTGACGGGTATGACGGTACAGCATTTCAGGGAGTACCCATTTTACCGCTGCTTGGAAAGGTGCTCTATTATCCCATGAAATTTCTGTTTGGATTCACATCACCCGATGCTATAGCTTTCCCTATTACTGCTTTGGGAGCAGTAGGGGCAGCTTTGGCACTTGTTCCCCGATTTTTGAAAGAGGGATTGATTGGTGCTAATGATATTGCAGTTTTTACGGCAATTGGCATGTGCTGGTCAGGATATCTCTCTACCCATATTGCTATGATGAATTCACTCGGATATCAGAAGTTGACATCAAAGGCTATCCTCTCGCATACTATTGGTGGAATTGCTGCCGGAATGAGTGCACACTATATATATCTGCTTGTATTTCTTTTTTAGGCCGGAGCGTATATTTCCACAAAAATGATCGGAGGGATGTATGTCAGAAATGCTGCACAATAAAAGAACCGGGAGACTGCTTGATTTCTGTCTCTCTCTGAGAGAAACAGCTAATCGCAGGGGTCAGACACCGAAAGAGGTTTGGGATTCTCATAGTAAGGATATTAAAGCTGCAACTCCCACTGAAGTTATGTGGCTTGTAGATGCCGTTATGCAGCAGATCCCGGATTTAGCAGAGGTGAAAATCATTGTCAGCAGGATGATGAACTCCTTTACCCATGCCATGAAAAATTATATATGGGACAGACCTGAGACAAATTCTTACATCAACAAACTCCTGGAAGAAAACAGAGAGATAGATGTCTGTATGGAGAGGCTTCGAACTCTCCTCAAGGAGATGAATTCTCAAGATAGTAAGACAGATATCGTTTCAAAAATTGAAGCTATACAGATTGAGGTGTATTCACTGAGAGAGCAGTTCGGCCATTATGGTGATAAAGAACTGGTTCTGTTTCCAGTCATTGAGAAATATGTGGGAGAGAGCCGCTGTACACAGTTGATGTGGGCTATTCATGATGATATACGTTCAAATATAAAAGATTTTGTTATTGAGCTGGAAAAGCGTAAACCTGATCCCTCCCTCTCTGTAATAAACAATCTTGTCGGTAAGCTTTTTTTTGATATCAGAGGAATGATCTTTCGTGAAGAGTTTGTTCTGATTCCTGCAGTATTTCATAGAATTCCTGCAGTTGCCTGGGATTTTCTGGCATCTGATCAGCTGGAATCCAGTTCAGTTAAAACCTCCAAGTTTGCGAAGGAGGATAGAGTTGAGAATGGGGTGATTGATCTGGGTACAGGCAGCCCCTCAATCCAGCAACTTATCCGTATATTCAATAACCTGCCTGTTGATCTTACATTGATAGATGCAGATGACAAGGTTGTTTTTTTCAGTACGCCTGCTCATAGGATATTTCCACGAACTCGAGCTATCATCGGGAGGAAGGTCCATAATTGTCATCCCCCGAAAAGCGTAGCTATAGTTGAGAAAATCCTTGCCGAATTCCGGGAGAAAAGGCGCTCATCTGCAGATTTCAGGATTACCATGGGGAATAAATATATACTTATACAGTATTTTGCACTCTACTCAGATCAGGGTGAGTATGAAGGAACTCTGGAAGTTTCGCAGGATATCACCGAAATACAGGCATTTAAGGGTGATAAGCGGCTTCTGGATTGGGTTGATGATGGTGACCCTGAGATCCGAAAATAATCTCTCCCCCAAAGCATAATCAATTTCTAAAGAAATCATTGACAGATGAATTTATCAGGTGTACACTTTGTTTGTCCGACGGTAAAACAAAGTACAACAGTAAGGAATCCAAGTGAGAACCGGTGATAATGATCTGATCAAAAAACTAAATTACGGAATAATTCTTGATATAATACGAGAAGCAGGGCCCATCTCCCGAATTGAAATTTCCCGGAGAACCGGTCTGTCAAGATCTACCTGTTCTGCTATCTGTGAAATTATGATAGCGCAAAACCTCATTTCTGAAACTGGCAAAAGTATCTCATCCGGCGGGAGAAAACCCGTCCTGCTTGAATTGAATATTCATGCCGGTATTGTAATAGGCCTTAAGTTAATGGAAGGGGAGATAATCGGAGCTGTGGTAAATCTTGGAGGAGAAGTCCTCATGAAAAAAGATATACAGGTTCCCCGCCATCTGGAACCGGAAAAATATATAAAAGATTTGAAAGTATTCATTCAGGATTTGATCAGCTCCGCTCTAACAATAAATGGAGCTAGAGAACCAGGTAATACAAAAGTACTGGGGATTGGTGTGGGAATGAGCGGCAGAATTGATAGTGCCAATGGGATTCTCCTGGAAAGTTCTATTCTGGAGTGGAAAAACGTCCATATTGGAAGTGTTCTTGAAGAACACTTTGGAACTCCTGTTTTTCTGGAAAATGATGTAAACACATTTGCAATTGGTGAGAAATTTTTCGGAATTGGAAAACCCTATAGTAATTATCTGTGTGTAACCGTTGGTGAAGGAATTGGTCTGGGCATTGTTCTCCAGGGCAGTCTCTATCGGGGCCATCATCATGGTGCCGGTGAGTTTGGTCATATAAAAATAGCCTTTGGTGATGATTCACCTACCTGTTCCTGCGGGAAGAAAGGGTGTCTGGAGGCATTTGCCTCAGATAATGCCATTGTGAGTTACGTAGAGGAAAAAACCGGGAAAAGCCTATCAATTGAAGAAGTTACTAAATCGGCAGAGAAAGGGGATGCCGTTTGTCAGGAAGCTTTTGCACTTGCCGGCCGTTATCTTGGTGCCGGTATTTCAACACTGATAAATCTTTTTGATCCTGAAGCGCTGATAATAGGTGGAGAGCGGGCAGGTGCAGCACATCTTTTTATGGATGGAATGAAAGCTGTTATTGCAGAAAATAGCGTATATGAATTGGCTAAAGATATTAATATCCACGTACTGCAGCCGGATACCGATCACTGGGTACGTGGTGTAGCCACATTAGCAATAAAAGAGTTTTTCTCTAAGCCGAGGGTGTAGGACACATTATGTATATTGGAAATGAACGACAAAAGCGAAGAGCTATAGTAATATTTCTTCTTCCCTCCATGCTGGGACTTATAGTATTTTTCCTCCTTCCCATCATAAGCTCTCTGGTAATCAGTTTTCTTGAATATGATCCCTTGAAACCGCTTAGTTCCATCGAATTTCTCGGATTTGATAATTTTAAGAGATACTTTGCAAATAAGGATCTTGCAGAACAATACTCTCATGTTTTCTACTATATGGGACTCTATATACCTATCGTGCTTCTCACCTCTGTATGTGAAGCACTTATTCTTGCTAAAACTTTTAAAGGTAAAAGCTTCTATAAAATCATGCTCTATATTCCCGTTATTACTTCCTGGGTGGCGGTAGCATTGATTTGGAAGTGGATGCTGAATGGTAAATATGGACTGATAAACAATTGGCTTCAAATATTTGGTATTTCCGGTCCGGCCTGGCTGATAAACAGGTTCTGGGCAATGCCGGGAGTCGTAATAGCAGCGGTTTGGAAAGATACTGGTTACTATGCCCTCATAATACTGGCGGCTCTTAAGGGAATAAACATTAACTATTATGAAGCTGCTCAAATTGATGGTGCTTCCTGGTGGAATAAATTCAGAAAGATAACTCTGCCGCTTATATCCCCAACTATATTTTTGCTTATTGTAGTAAATGTCATTAATGGTTTTCAGGTCTTTGAATCAATCTTTATTATGACAGAAGGTGGACCTGCGGGGGCTACCCGGGTACCGGTAGAGCAAGTCTACCGCAATGCATTTACCTATTTTAATATGGGGTATGCATCCGCCATTTCATGGATTCTCTTTATCATAATTTTTATCGCAACTGTCACACAGTTTAAGCTGCAGAAAAAGTGGGTGAATTATGATAGTTAAAAAAACGATTCAGAAAATACTATTTTATACCATTCTTACTATTGTAGCTCTTGCAGCACTGATTCCCCTGCTCTGGATGATTAGTACCTCTTTAAAGGCTCAGGAAGCCATCCATACTATCCCTATACGCTGGATTCCAAAAGAGCCTAGTCTCGATGCGTATAAAGCTATTTTTTCCTTAACCAATATAAATTTCGGCAGGGCAATTCTCAATAGTTTCTACGTATCTATCATGCTTACCATCATTCCTCTGCTCTCTTCGGCAATGGCTGCTTTTGTCTTTGCAAAAATAGAGTTCAAAGGGAGAGATAAACTTTTTTCGGTATTTCTCATCACTATGATGATCCCGGGAACCGTTACCATGATACCCAACTTTATCATTCTTAAGGGGTTGGGTTTGTTGGGAACGTATACAGCTCTCATATTACCGGCACTCTGCAATGCTTTTGCAATTTTCTTTATACGGCAGAATATGATCGGTATCGACAACTCTTATCTGGAGGCGGCAACGATGGATGGAGCAAGTCTCTACCTGGTATTTGTTCGGATTATGCTGCCGCTGTCCCGGCCTGTGCTGTTTACTATGGGACTATTCAATTTTATGGGAGCCTGGAACAATTTCCTCTGGCCGTTGATTGTGCTTACCAACAGGAAGAAATGGACCCTCCAGTTGGGATTGGGGAATATGGGAACACAGTTTGGGAATTACCAGCACTATCTGATGGCTGGGGCGCTCATATCCATCATACCGATAGTTATTGTCTATATTATTGCACAAAAATATGTAGAAGAAGGACTTTCTACCGGCGGACTGAAAGGCTAAGCCCAGAGAAAATAAGGCGAAAAAAGGAGTATATTTTGTAAAGAGCTATATATTCGTGAAGTTTTTTGAAGGCATATAATTAAATTGTCATACTAATTAAGGTGTTCATCAAAAAAACTTCAAAAGGCAGATTAAAAATTCATAGAATGTTTAATCTGTCTCGATTACGTATAGATCCCGCAGTAAGCGGGAAACACTACCTTTAAAGGAGAGTAGAATTATGAAAAAGGCAATATATTTGCTTTGTATCGTGCTGCTGGCAGCAGCTGCACCGCTTTTTGCATCAGGATCAGAGGAAGGTGATTCTGCAGTAACAATTAAGTACAACAACTTCTCAGCCGGAGAGCAGAATGCAGAAGTTCTTCAGGCTATGATTGCAGCATTTGAGGAAGAAAACCCGAATATCACTGTTGAGAATGAAGCAATGGGATATGGAGACAATTACTGGACCCAACTGGTAACCAGAATTGCCGGAAATGATGCCCCTGATGCATTTGAGCTCAATATGGAAAACTTTCTTGCCCATGCAACCCGTGGATCATTACGCCCGATAGATCCTCTGTTTGCTGCAACAGGACTGGACAAGAATGTTTACAGTCCCGGTTTGCTGGATGCAGTAAGTTTTGATGGTGAACTGCTTGCAGTACCTCTGATGTTCTCTACCGTTGTACTTGTCTACAATATGGATCTTTTTGATCAGGCCGGATTATCCTACCCAACACAGGATTGGAAATGGGCTGATTCACTTGCAGCCGCAAAAAAAATCTCTGCACTTGGTGATGATATCTGGGGAATGTACAATCCAATACAATTCTGGGAGTTCTACAAAGTTTCTCAGCAGAACGGCGGTGGTTTAATGACTCCTGATGGAACTGCATTTACTATTAACAGTAAAGAAAATGTAGCTACCCTTCAGTACATGTTGGATAGAGTCTATAAACATCATGTAATGCCGTCTAAAGAAGAACAGGCTGACCGACCGGAAAGTGACCTCTTTATCGAGAATAAACTAGGTATGTGGTTGAATGGTGTTTGGGCATTTAACGACCTTAAGACCCGTGCAGACTTTCCCTGGGGCGTTGAAGTGGAACCGGGAAATCTCTCTAAAGCTACGCACTTCTTTGGAAATGTAGGTTGTGTAAGTACTTCCACTAAGAACCCGGAAGAGGCTCTTATGCTGCTCAATTTTCTTGCATCAGCACCGGCTGCAGTTGATATGAGACTTGATGCAATGTGGGAACTTCCTACAGTAGCAGATCCTGCAGTTATGGAAAGGTATATAAATAATACCCCTCCCGAGAATAAAATTGCAGTTCTTAACTCACTGGAATATGCGGTAAAACCACCGGCACTTGAAAAATTTGCTGAACTTACCAACATTGTCAATACAAAAATTGAAATGGCAAGAGACGGCCTCCTCTCTGCACAGGATGCACTTGATCAGGCACAGGAAGAGGCCGTCGCGAACGTCAAACTCTAAGGAATTTGCCTAACAGCACTCCAAAAGATGACGTCCTAAAAGCTGCGGGTAGTGGATTGGCCGCTATCCGCAGTTTTTCTTAAATAATAACTAATACTAAAGGATATATAGATGGAGTACAAGGATAATACTAGTGTGATTAGACACCAGCCGTTAGGGAACGAGCAGCCATATTATCAGAAAGCATTTGAACGTTTCCCCAGATATCCTGTCGCGGGAGAACCAGTGTCAATCGGTTTTGTGGTGGAACCAAATCCTGCAGAGAGTGTCTTTCTCCTCTGGACAAATGATGATTGGCGTACAACTCACCGGGTTGAGGCGTTGTGCATTGGAAATACCGACAGTGTTGGTCACAGCGGCTTTGAACACAACTGGGTAGCTCTGATTCCCGGAACAGAAACCGGAAAAAGAGTCTCCTATAAACTTGAAGCATTAACCGGTCAGTGTACTATTGAATCTGAAGTCTTCTCCTATATGCCGATGCGGAAAATATCCTGTGATCAGATTCGGATTGCAGATAACGCAGTGATCTATACCGATAAGAAAGGAAGCTGCGCAGCTTCCTGGGAATTTGTTCCGGATGGGGAAAATCGCCTTCGCCAGGAAATTGTTGTAGACCTGAACTACAGGAACATACCTGCTGAAACGGGTGAAATAGCACCAAATAGCAAAAAAATTCTTGGTGACTGGGAACTGAATGTTGATAACAGCAGTGATGGACCCAATCTTACGCTTCTTGAAAACGGAGCTGCCGTTCTGAACCACAGTGGTCCTATCGAGATCCTTGTCACTCCCGATCGTAAAGTTTTTCAATTGAATCTGGCTTTTTCAGCGGATGCAGATGAAAAGTTCTACGGTTTTGGTGAGCGCTACAACAAGGTAAATCAGCGTGGCCAGATTATTCACTCTACTGTATTTGAACAGTACAAGAATCAACAGCTGAAAAGCTATATGCCGGTTCCTTTCTTTTTCACTTCAGCAGGAAGAGGCTTCTATACAGCTGATGATCATAGAATTATCTATGACCTGTGTGCAACTGATGACCGCTATTGGAAAATGCAGATTGAGATGCATAAGGAAGTTGGGGTAACTTCTTATCTCTATACAGGTACCCCTACAGAGATTATTTCAGCTTATTCCAACACATCAGGATTACCGGTAATGCCGCCTGAGTGGATTTTTGGTCCCTGGATGAGCAGTAATGAGTGGAATACGCAGGATCGTGTGCTGGCAGAAGCAAGAAAAACTGCTGAACTGGACATTCCTGCCACAGTGCTCGTAATTGAAGCATGGAGTGATGAGACTACTTTCTATATCTGGAATGGTGCCGAGTATAAGCCGAAAAATCCGGACCTGCCATTCTCCTACCAGGACCTATCATTTGAAAATTCAAAATACTGGGATAATCCAAAGGCCATGTCTGATGAACTGCACGAGCTTGGAATGAAGCTTGTGCTCTGGCAAATTCCCATAATCAAGAGATCCTCATGGCCGAATGTCCAGCATGAAGCTGACTGGCAGTATGCGGTGGATAACTCTTTCTGTGTGAAGGAAGCTGACGGATCTCCTTACTTTGTTCGGCCGGGTTGGTTTCAGACTGGTCTGTTAATGGATTTCTCAAATCACAAAGCCGCCGGCTGGTGGTTCAAAAAGCGCAGCTATCTCGTGAAAGAGTGCGGTGTGGATGGATTCAAAACCGATGGTGGTGAACACCTTTGGGGAGAAGATACCAAGTTCAGCAATGGAAAAACAGGGACGGAGATGCTTAATGCCTACCCGAACTCCTATATTGGTGCCTATCATGAATTTCTGAAGGAGAGTAAGGGGGCTGATGGTGCGACTTTCAGCAGATCCGGAAATCGCGGTGCTCAGCAGTTTCCCTGCCATTGGACCGGAGACCAGGGCTCTTCCTGGGAATCCTATCGCGGAGTAATTAATGCAGTCCTGAATGCCGGGCTCTCAGGCATCCCTTTTATCGGGTGGGATATAGGAGGATTCAGCGGTGATATCCCATCGTCCGAACTCTATCTAAGATCTGCAGCAGCAGCAGCATTTTCGCCGGTGATGCAGTATCACTCAGAGTTTCATGACCACACAGAACCGCATGTTGACCGAACACCATGGAATATAGCAGAGCGGAACAACACTCCCGAAGTAGTCGGCATCTATCGTATGTATGCAAAACTACGTTGTGCAATGCTTCCCTATCTGATGCAGGAGGCAGAGTACTGCTGCCGGACAGGTGAACCTATGATGCGTCCCCTACTGCTGGACAATGCCGAAGATCTGCAGTCCTGGGATATTGAAGATCAGTACCTCTTTGGGCGGGCTCTTCTCGTTGCGCCGATTCTCTTTGAGGGAGCAAAATCGAGAAAAGTGTACCTTCCTGCGGGAGCATGGATTGATGTTTGGACTGGTAAACAAATTACCGGACCTGTCTGGGTTGAGCGTCAGGCAGGAGTTGAGTTGATTCCTCTCTACAGAGCAGCTGAAGCTGAATGGCCGCTTGATGACCAACTATTTATTAACACCTTTGCTGAGCTGTAGGAGCTGAAAATGTATTTCCATAAGATAGAGCATCCGTTTAATTTCGTGTTCGGAGATGACCATACAGATATACTTGAGGGGAATATCAGGTTGCAGGGGGAAGCCCTTGGCAGTGATGTCTTTAGAATCTTTGCTGAAGGAGATGGCTGCGGACGTTGGGAAACACCACCTCAAGAGACAAATTTATCGGTACATCAGTTTAATAGGGTTACCTCTTCGGGGACTCTTGAAATAGGGGACAAAGGAGAGATTCAACTCTCTTATTGCGGCAGGGAGCTGCTGAAATCCAGAGCAAATGAAGCATTTGGGTTGTGTGGAAAAAAGTGGATTATGTGCTTTGACATCTCACCTGAAAATCACTTCTATGGAATGGGTGAGAAAAATATAGGGTTTGAAAAATCAGGGATCCGAACTAAATTCTGGAATACCGATGTGTGGGGGGATTTTTCAGATGATGATGGTCTATTTGGCATAACCGATCCCATGTATATTTCTATCCCGTATATGCTCATTCATATTGGGGATGATGCCTGGGTAGGCGTGCTTATACATAATCCGTATCCGGTTTTTATGGATACAGGCGCAAGACAAGTCATTGAAGGGGTTAAAGATTCAGGGCAGGATGAATCCTATTTTTATATGGGTTCAACAAACGGAATGCCGGATATCTATGTGATTGCCGGGAAAAATCCGGCTGAAGTAACCAGAAAGCTGCAGCAGCTTTCCGGGGGCGTTCCCAGACCTCCATTATGGTCACTCGGTTATCAGCAGTCCCGATGGGGATATGGATCTGCAGGTGATCTCGAACATTTGGAAGAGAAATTAACTGAATTAGCTATTCCCTGTGATGGACTTTGGCTGGACATCGATTATATGGATGAATATAAAATATTTACCTTTGACAACGAAAAATTTTCCAATCCTTCAGAAACATTCAAGTCAATTACCGGTCGAACCGGGCGTAAGATTGTTCCGATTCTTGACCCTGGTATTAAAAGGGAAGCGACCTACGCTGTCTGTAAGGAAGGGACGGAGGAAGATTTTTTTTGCCTGACATCAGAGGGAAAACCCTATGTAGGATTTGTCTGGCCAGGTGCATCGCATTTTCCTGATTTTTCCCTGGAACGGGTAAAATCTTGGTGGGCCGGAAAGACAAAGGAGCTTGTAAATCTTGGAGTTTCGGGGTTTTGGATCGATATGAATGATCCCAGTACGGGCTCGGCAGAGCCGGATGAGATGCGGTTTTCTGATGGAACTCTTTCACATGAAAGTTATCATAACCAGTATGCAAACGGGATGGCAAAAGCTGTGGTGAAAGGGTTGTTGGCTGCAGAACCTGAGAAACGGCCTTTTATTTTGACTAGAAGCGGGTTTATAGGAATAAATGGCCATGCAGCAGTCTGGACAGGCGATAATCACTCAAATTATCATCATTTGCGTATGGCTGTTGAGATGGAATTGAGCCTCTCTTTATCAGGTGTACCTTTTGCAGGTTCGGATATCGGCGGTTTTGGCTGTGATGCTGAACCGGAGAATTTTATAGACTGGCATAAAACCTGTTTTCTTTTCCCATTTTTTCGCAATCATAGTGCTGACGGCACTGCAAGGCAGGAACCTTGGGCTTTCGATGATGAGGTTCTCAACACTACACGTGAGTATATTCGTGCCCGATACGCATTTCGTCCCTATCTCTATAATCTGTTTATTGAGCTGGAAAAAGCCGGAGATCCCATAATTCGACCTCTGCTTTATGAGTTTGATGGATATTTTGAACAGGCTTCCCAGTTCATGGTTGGGAGTGCTGTTATGCAGGCGCCAAAAATGGAGGAGGGTAAGGCCAAGCAAATGGTAAATATTCCACCCGGATATTGGTATGAGCCCTGGTCCGGAAAATGGATTGAGGGAACTGATGATCTTGAAGTTTCTCTAGCCGGGGAAGGTACTCCGATATTTTTTCGAGAAGGCAGGATTATTCCATTAAGCCGATTTGCTGATATTGGAGATACTTTAACAGAAATTGATCTGTTTGTGTGTGCAGGAGGTAGTGGGGATAGTTCCGGATCCGGGCACTATGAGTGCGATGGTGGAGAGGGTTTTTCGTATAAAAATGGAGAGATAACTTCCTTGGATATGTCCTACAGCTTTCATGAAGGAGATCTTTCAATCACAATTCAGTGCAATAATTCAGAATACAGCTCACTTACTATACGGATTATGGTACCGGATTCTGTTATTTCCGCACATCTGAAGTTAGTTCAAACGGATGGTATCCAGGAGAGGCACAATTGTCTATTTTCTGAACATACATTCCCGTTACCTGGGTACTGCAAGACAGTTAAGGTGTCTCAATTTTTTTCTGTAAACTAATGGTTGTAAATTATTGCCTGTAAATAGATGTTAATTTTCCTGTTATTGTTTAGGTAAACTCACAGTATCATTCCACTACCAACAATATTTTGTAAGTATTTTATAGTTGTAGCTATTGCAAATAATTCATTGCATGGTACAATCCTTTACCAAGTATATTGGAAAACAGAGCAAAATATTCAAAAATTTCAGGATTTCTGTGATAAGATTAATCCAGGAATTATACATACAAGAAAACCAATTTGTTTTACGAGTTATTCGGCAAGGACTTAGCATAGCAGGGTGGTGATAGGTTTTTAGGAAAAACCCTTACCATAAAATAACAATCTTTATTTGCACTGTGTTGATAATTTATATTAAGATTCTTCAGTAACTCTTTTCCAAGAAGCTCTTTACCCTAAAATTTGCTTGGAAAAATCAACAAATAAACCTAGAAAAGGGCAGATAGCTTCCGTATTTTCTTAATTCTGGAAGACTAATCTGCATTCTGATGCCATATTTGCAACTTTTTATCAACTCTGTGCAAAAGATGGTTTTAAAATAAAAAACATTATCTCGTTCCCCCAAAGGGGCAAATAAATTATTACCGAATTAAATAAAAGGAGAAATAATGAAAATACTAATTATCTTCAATCGTCAACCCTATGACACCACTGATGTAACTTGGAATGGTTTGCGCTTAGCGGGAAAACTAATTGAATCTGGTCAAGAAGTGAAATTATTCCTGATGAATGATTCCGTAGATATGGCTCGCGACATCTGCAAACCGCCACAAGGATATGATCAGGACCTATCTCAAATGTTAAAAGATCTGATTACTAAAGGGGTGCCTGTCAAAGTCTGTGGTACATGCATGGCACGTTGCGGGATTTACAAAAATCAGCCTTATTTTGAAGGTGCTCAGAAAGCTTCAATGCCGGAATTAGCCGAATGGGTAGTCGATTGCGAAAAAATTCTTACTTTTTAATAAAATATATGTATAGAGAAGTTAATAAGAGAGTCTTTTATGAAAAATAACAGATTTGTATTCCATTAGATAGGAATTATCCATTCTCCACACCTTTGCTTGACATCAAACCATACATACAAAGGTTCGATTTACGGGAAGATGTCAAATCAGACTGGCAAGATACTGTCATAAATGACGTTGCAACCGCGCGAGGTTTGAGAGATTTTATAAGCCAGAAAGGAAAAACCCAACAAATTGTTGCACCTGTTATTTTCCCGCTACGTTCTAAAATGCAGGTAGACTCAGCCGTTATAGTCATCTTTAGAACTGAGACTCTCCAAAGAAAATGTTGCATATCTGGAGAAATAATTTTTCATTCAGAAAGAGATCCCAATGGGTGCAAAAACACACGCTTTGCAGCTTATTTGAGTTGTTAGAATTACTTTGACGCCGCTTTGCGGCGCTAATTATTGTCGTTCAGGAGAATATATGAACAACCGGAATAGTTTAAAGCGTTACTACAATTTCTGTATTTTAACCATTATCAGTATGATAGTTCTTATACCAGTTCAAATAGTTTTATTCATGTTATATCCGCATCCCATTTCCATAATAGAATGGTTCACCCTATTCAAAATTAGTCCAATAATAGGTTTTATTGGTTTTGATATTATATATACTTTTAGTAATGTACTTATGATTTTTCTTTATATATCGCTTTTCATTATTATTAAAAATAAAATAAATAATCTTACTATTTTTGCTGTAATATTAGCATTTATAAGTATTACTATTTATTTTTCATCGAATCGTTTTATTGAAATGTATATAATTTCAGGAAAATATTTTGAAGCAACTAGTGAAATGCAAAAAATGTCGTTTATTGCTGCAGGTGAGTTACTTTTAAGCGTTTATAAGGGATCTTCATATTTTATTTATTATATACTAAATGGATTGTCTCTTATTTTGTTATTTAAATCATTTAATGGAATTGACTTTTTTTCAAAGAAAACGGTTATAGTTGGTATCTTATCTGGAATTTTTATGCTTGTACCAGCGACGATGGGCGTTATAGGAATGACAATGTCTTTATTATCATTAATTCCCTGGATAATAACTTGTTTCTTCTTAATAAGTGATATAAATAAGAATAAAAACTATTTTTAACTGCGAATTCTGAGAGGATAATCCAAATCTGCAGGGGAGAGTTTGTATGGTTCAGGATAAAACTAAGAAGAGAGAGCAGCTCTATGGCCTTTTAGGAGACCTTCCTTCTTTGCAGCAGGAAATATCTGTAAAAGTTGAATCGATAACCCAAAAAGATGGATATATACTGGAAAAGCTTCTGCTGGATCTCAATGGAAGAGAACCTGTTCCTGCATACTTTGTAAAACCTTTGCATGGCGGATCTCAAACACCCTGTGTTCTCTATAACCATTCGCATGGCGGTAATTATCTGCTTGGCAAAGATGAGCTGCTGGAGGGGCGGGAATATCTGCAGGATCCCCCGTATGCTCAGGTCCTTACCGCTTTGGGATATTCAGTATTATGTATAGATACCTGGTGTTTTGGCGAACGTCATGCTCTTTCTGAGATGGAAGTCTTTAAAGAGATGCTGTGGAAGGGGCAGGTGCTTTGGGGAATGATGGTGTATGACAGCCTGCGTGCGTTAGATTACCTCTGTTCCCGATCTGATGTTGATGTAAACCGAATAGGAACCCTTGGGATGTCTATGGGAAGTACGATGGCCTGGTGGATCGCGGCACTTGATAAGCGTATAAAAGTATGTGTAGATATCTGCTGTTTAACAGATTTCACAGCACTCATAGATGCAAATAGCTTAAATGAGCAGGGTATATACTATTATGTCCCGTCCCTCCTTAAGTATTTCACCACAGCCGATATCAATGCATTAATTGCGCCCCGGCCGCATTTGAGCGTTACCGGGAAAAACGATCTGCTTACTCCTCGAGAAGGAGTAGAACTAATTGATCGGGAATTGAAAGCGGTCTATGGTACTGAACAGGCTGCAGATAAATGGGTACAAAAACAGTATGATACCGGACACTTTGAGATGGCTGAAATGCGTTCTGAAGTAGTCTCTTTTTTAAAGATATGGCTTTGAATTTTCCGTGTCAACAAGCGTGATTATGGATAAATATAATTGGAAATGGTATTTATCAAATTCTACCAAAGATGATATGATCACTGCATGAAACAGTTTAACCCGCAAAAAAACTATATTCTTCTACTAGTAGTCATGCTCTGTTTTTCTGTCGCAACAGCTCTGTTTCAGGGTGTTCAGGAAAATTATTTTGCAGATAGTCTACATATCTCTCGATCAGGCCGCGGAATTGTTGAGTTTTTCAGGGAAATGCCTGGACTGCTGCTTTTTCTTATTTTGGCGCTGTTTTACAAAATGCCGGAACATCGAATTCTGAGAGTAGGTTTTTTTGTTGCTATCGCTGGAATTTTGGGGTTTGTTTTAGTGGGGACAAAATTGGTTCCGGCTATCTTTTTTCTTACTATATTCAGTGCAGGACAGCATATACTTATGCCGGTTCGACAGTCCTACGCGGTACATTCTGTAGAACCGGGGAAAGAGGGATCAGCTCTGGGTCTTATGCGCAGTATTCAGAGTGTAGGGCGGGTAGCAGGTTTCTTTATTGTTCCCCTTATATTTCTTATAACTGCAAATACTGAGAATGGATTTATTATTACCTTTGTATGCGTAATATTCTTTGCCGTCGGGGCACTGGTACTCTCTTTTTTCCTTCGAAATGAGGGAGGCCATGTTAAACGTGAGCGGCTCTATTTTCGGAAAAAATATAAAACATACTACATACTGCAGAATTTTTATGGTGCCAGGAAACAGGTATTCCTCACCTTCGGACCCTACGTTCTTGTTCTGAAGTACGGGGCAACCCCAGCTGTTATTGCTACATTAATGGGAATTTGTGCAATTATCAGTATTTTTTCATCACCTTTAATTGGTAAATTGATTGATAAAATTGGGTACAAAAAAATTATGGTGGGAGATACTGTAATTCTCTTTTTAGTCTGCCTGATCTATGGTTTTGCTCACCATCTTTTTCCTCAACAGATTGCATTCTATGTCATTTGCGGAGTATTTATTCTCGACAGCTTGGTGTCTCATGCCAGCATGGCAGCCAGCGTCTATGTGAAGGATTTAAGTGACAATCGGGATGAGATGACTGCGACATTAACTACAGGAATATCGCTGGATCATGTAATCAGCATTATTATTGCTCTTGCAGGCGGATTTATATGGGAACATGTTGGAATTGAACTTCTCTTTGTTCTTGCAGCAGTTATGGCAGTAATGAACTCACTAATCGCATTGACTATCAAACCTGGTATAAAGAGGATGGATGATAGGATGCAGGAGAAAGTAACATGATAAACACTCCGCTACCTCTACAGCCCGGGATGAATGAAAGAGTTCAGAAGCTCCGCAAACTGAGTTTTGAGGCAGCTCCGTCTATTGCGATAGAAAGAGCCCTGCATCAAACCGGGTTCTATAAAGAAAATAATGGAAAATATTCAATACCCGTAATGCGGGCAATGACCTTTCTCGATCACTGTCGTAAGAAATCTCTCTATATGGGTGAGGGTGAACTTATTGTGGGGGAAAGGGGACCCGTACCTAAAGCAGTTTCCACCTTTCCGGAATTAACCTGCCATAGCGCTGAAGATTTTCATGTGTTAAATACACGGGATCAGCAAAGATATACCATCAGCCAAAATGATATTGATACGTATAGTCGGGATGTAATTCCCTACTGGAAGGGAAGAACGCAGAGAGAGCGGATTTTTACTCATGTCCCGGCAGAGTGGCAAAGGGCATATGAAGCGGGACTTTTTACCGAGTTTATGGAACAGCGGGCGCCTGGTCATACAGCATTAGATGGAAAAATTTATAAGAAAGGGATGCTGGATTTCAAGAGAGAGATTCAGCAGCATCTTGATTCTCTGGATTATCTTAGTGATCCTGAGGCAAATGATAAGGCTGAACAGCTGAAGGCAATGGATATATCCTGTGATGCGGTCATGGTGTTTGCGGAACGTCATGCTGATCTGGCAGAGCAGGAATCGCAAAAAACAGATGATCCTGAGAGAAAAAAGGAACTGTTGCAGATTACTGAAATCTGCAGGAGAGTGCCGGCCAATGCTCCCCAAACTTTTTGGGAAGCGATCCAAATGTACTGGTTTGTACATTTGGGGACTATAACAGAGCTTAATGGATGGGATGCGATGAATCCTGGACATTTTGATCAGCATCTGGAGCCTTTTTACCAGAAAGAGATAGCTGCCGGGACCCTAACCCGGGATCGTGCAAAAGAGCTGATATCGTGTTTTTGGATCAAGGTTAATAATCATACAGCACCCCCAAAGGTGGGAATCACCGCAAAAGAGAGTGGTACTTACAATGATTTTACCAACATCAATATAGGCGGTGTGAAAAGTGACGGTTCCGACGGGGTGAGTGAGGTCTCTTATATAATGCTGGAAGTGGTTGAAGAGCTGCATCTTCTCCAGCCGGGAACTTCAGTCCATGTGAGTAAAAAGACTCCGGACCAGTTTTTACATGCTGCTGTCAAAGTAATTCGGCAGGGGCATGGGTATCCATCAATCTTCAATCCCGATATCTATATTCAGGAGTTGATGAATATGGGGAAATCCCTGCAGGATGCCCGGGAAGGAGGCTGCAGCGGATGTATAGAGGTAGGTGCTTTCGGGAAAGAAGCCTTCTTGCTAACCGGTTATCTCAATGTTCCCAAGATACTTGAAATTACGCTGAATAACGGGATAGATCCGGTAACCGGAAAATTGGCTGGTATGAGAACCGGCGATCCCGGAGAATTCAAGACCTATGAAGAGTTATACGATGCGTTTATACGGCAACTGAATTTTATTGTGGATCAAAAGGTCCGGGTAAGTAACTATATTGACAGAATGTCGGCAAAGTATACGCCAGCCCCATTTCTGTCTGTGTTGATAGATGACTGCATAGCAACAGGCAGGGATTACTACAACGGCGGACCGCGGTACAACACCAATTATATCCAGTGTACAGGTTTGGGAACGGTTACTGACAGTCTTGCCGCCCTAAAGAAACATGTCTTTGAGGATAAAACGTACACAATGGATAAGATCCTGACTGCTGTTGCCGCTGATTTTGCAGGAGATGAGATCCTCCGTCATACGATAATCAATCGAACCCCCTTTTTTGGGAATGATGATGAGTTTGCTGATACTATTGCAGTGCAGGTCTATAATGATCTTATAGCTTCAATTGATGGAAAGCCCAACACAAAAGGTGAATGTTTCCACATCAATATGTTATCTACCACTTGCCATATCTACTTTGGAAAAATCATGGGGGCTACCCCAAATGGCCGTCTGGCTGGAAAATCTATATCTGACGGGACTTCGCCATCTCATGGTAGTGATGTGAATGGTCCTTCAGCAGTGATAAGGTCGATGACTAAGCTTGATCATACCCGTTCCGGCGGGACTCTTCTAAACCAGAGGTTCCTACCGAGCTTACTGAAACGGGATGAAGATGTGATTAAGTTGGGGCATCTTATCAGAAGCTACTTCTCGTTGGGCGGACATCATATACAATTCAACATTGTCGATACTGCTACACTGAGAGCTGCACAGGAGAGGCCGGAAGATTATAAAGATCTCCT
>Ga0307988_1000867_pt1 | contig 19006 bp, 13 predicted proteins | sample EllFjometagen183_FD_203166 | JGI IMG/M metagenome (GOLD analysis project Ga0307988, IMG submission 203166) | Marine microbial communities from Ellis Fjord, Antarctic Ocean - #183 | ecosystem: Environmental > Aquatic > Marine > Unclassified | place: Southern Ocean | collected 2014-10-08 | reverse complement strand
CTCAACTTTTTCAAAAAAATAATTAATTTTGCAAACCCTTTTATACAAGGTACCGTGGCCGAGTGGCTAGGCAGTGGTCTGCAAAACCTCCTACGGCGGTTCGAATCCGTTCGGTACCTCAAATTAAATTTTAAACCCGGTGTAAATCAATTAGATATACATCGGGTTTTTTGATGGTAGACGGATTGGTAGACGGTTTAAAAAATATTAATGAAGGTTTCGTGGGTTATACCAGTTATCAAAATCAAAAATATGACTTAATTTTATCCAAAGTTATTTTACTTTGAAGACATACACATTTTTCCTAAAAGAAAAACTTGCGCATAATGGAAAAATCGGTCAACGTGACTACTGTACAGTTGAAATGTAATGTATAGCGTAATGTTGCGGAATGAATGATGCTGTACTGTATGGGTTGTTAGTCTGATTGTTTAATTTACTTCTGAATGAAAGGAGGTTAGGGTGGGATTTCTAACAGCGAACGGCTCGGCTTGTGAGTAATAAAACTTGCAATAATGGAGTGTAGGAGAACGAAGTGAGGGAAAGGCTTGATGGTGAAACGGAATGATGCAAGATTTATACGGAGCAAGGTGGAGAAGTTGAGCGTTACTAAAACTTCTTTTTGTTGCTATGATAAAGTCATCCTTGTGTACGTGGTTTTATTGGAAGATGGGTGCTAGTTAGTGGCACAAGTTATAAACTTGTATAAGTGGTTAGTTTTATAGCGAACGCATTGCAAATGCGATCGAGTTGGGGGGCTTCCTCCCCTGATTATTTTTTTTGCTTTAATATTATCAATAAGGGCAACAAAAATTGAGAATATATTAATTCCTGGATGGTAATAAAAATATTTATCCTCAAATGCGACTATTGCTGTTTTAAATTTGCTTGGTATAGAATCGGATGGTTGAAAGCGCCATTGTTGATCATTGGCTAATTTAGCTCCAAGTAATGCTCCATGACTATCAAGAACTACTGTACTAAAATCATCCGTAAAGATATTGTTAGGCAGAACGATAACGCTCAAAATATTCAAAATGAATATAAAAACAAATAAAGAGCCTAATACCTTTACAATTGATTTATACTTCATTAAGTTAATTTTAATCTAGATTTGAGTAGACTCAGATTTAAACAATTTGACTCGGCAATTATTGTGAATACACCTACTTTTAGTCTTTATTTTTGCTCTGCCATGGAAATCTACCATCCATTTCAACCTGTAGTGATAGACTAAGAAATGTACGTATCAAAACAATTAACCCCAAAATTGTAACTGATCGTAAAGTTGGCTCAGTAACTATTGTAGCCATTATATCTGCAGCAATAAGTATTTCTAATCCAAGGAGTATCGATTTACCTAGCGATTGACGAAGTTCTGTATAGGTATTTTGCTTCTTTTTACTTACCGAAACTAAAAAAATGATTAGCGAATACACTGCTCCCAAGAATATTGTTGCCACACCAATTCCTTCTACAATGCTTGATATGTAGTCGACATATATTTTGAAGTTTTCCATATATTTTGTGTTAATTATATTTATTTCAAAAATAATTAAAATTACTTAAAGGTGGAAATAAATAGATGTACTTGCTTAAACGGATACGTTTAAGCAAGTACATCTATTTATTAGTAATACCTACTCATCTCTTAAACTATCAACAGGGTTCCTATTTGCGGCAGCAAAACTTTTAATTGAAATGGCAATTATTGCAATTAATAAGGCAATTGCGCCACCCGCAAGGAGCCGGTTATATGCTAAAACGGCTGATGTTTTTGACATTTCGCTAATGATCGCTTTCCAACTATCAAAATCACTAGCCATTCCATTTTCAAATACAATTACAGGTTTACCTTTACGATTGTTTTCCAAACCAGATGTGGCTACTTCAAGTTTAAATCCATTAACGGATATTAATTCAATATTACCATAAACCTTAATTCTGTTTTTTCTAATAGCATCAACTAATGGCTGCCACCGCTTATCGCCATACAATGATTTTAAATCAGAATCACTTTTAATATGACTGTAATTCGTATAGTTATTAAATTTTGTGATATGGTATAAATTGTAAAATGCGCTATCAGGATAATTTGCTAAAGCCCATGAACAAGCAGCATTATAGCGCTCATCAACAGTTGCAATTCCATTACTTTCCTTAAATGCATTTGAATAGGTAAAAGCTGAATTTTTATAATCTTTAGCACTATAAAGTGATTCTGCTTTTTCTATGAGTTCAGCATATTCTTGCACATTATTTTGGCTGAACATATATAATGTTGAAAGCACAAAAATTAAAAATAGAGAAGTCTTTTTCATATGTTATCGTTTGTTTTTAATAAAATTCTACTCATACCTCAATGCCTCAATAGGATTTCTGCGGGCAGCTCTATAGGACAAACTACTTACTGCAAGTAACACTATTATTAAAGAAATTAAACCTGCTAAACCAAATACCCACCAACTAAGTTCTGCTTTATAAGCAAAGTTTTCCAACCAACTATTCATACTGAAATATGCAATTGGGGTTGCTATTACAAATGATATAACCATCCACTTTACAAAGCTAATATTTAGCATTTGCATGATTTCAGAGACCTTTGCACCATTTACCTTCCTGATGCCTATTTCTTTAGTTCGACTGGTCATCATAAAAGAAGTCATTCCCAACAAACCCATACTTGCTAGAAATATGGCTAAAGCAGCAAAAAATCCCATCATCTGAAAAGTTGTGTAATCCTTTTGATAGCGTTGCTCTAAAATTTGATCCAAAAAAGTAAATTCAATAACCTCGTCGGGATAAATACTTTGGCAAATTTCTGTAAGGGCATTTTTTGAGTTTGCAATATACGAAGGCCTAACTTTAACAATAAGATGATAAGCCTGTGGATATTCAATTAAAAAAACCGCTGGCTTAACTTTATTATAAAGCGATTCGAAGTGAATGTCATCGATAATTCCAACTACCTTTCTGTTTGAAGGAGGCCAACTGCATTTTACAGTCTGGCCTACAGGATCTCCTTCTAAACCCATCAGGGCAACAGCAGCCTTATTCAGGATAATAGACTCATTAGCATCTGTTTTAAACTGATCGGAAAATAATCGCCCTTTAATTGGTTTAATACCCAATGTTCTAAAATAATCAAAGTTAACATGCACATAAGGAATTAAGATGGATTTTTCTTGACCCTCTGGCAAAACATAGCTTTGATTACCGAGCGTACCGGAAGGAATCCGACTAGCAACCGAAACATTGGAAACAAAACTTTGCTGAAGCAAGGCATGCTTTAACGTGTTGTATTTAGCCTCATCGCCAAAATCGAAAATCGTAGTAAGCACAGCTTCTTTATCAAATCCCAAATCTTTGTCTTGTAAAAAACTAATTTGACGAAACATGATCAAAGAACTGGCAATTAGAACTATGACTATTGTAAACTGAGCACCAACTAAAATTTTCTTGATTTGGAATCCGGAACCCACACCACTTTTAAATGATTTAATCACCTTAGTTGGACTATAAGAAGACAAAACAAATGCAGGATACCACCCAGCAAGAAGACTCGTAATCAACATCAAACCTACCAGACTTAAAAGAATATTCGGATTGCTAAGGATGGAGAATGACAATGCTTTTCCAGCGAGTTCATTAAATAGTGGCAAACTAAACCAAACCAGAATCAATGAAATACAAAACGAAATAAAAAACACTAACATCGATTCAGAAATATATTGCATAGCCAACTGTTTACGCGATGCTCCAAATGTTTTTCTAATTCCAATTTCTGTAACTCGCGTTGTAGCATTTGCTGTGAATAAATTTACATAATTAAAACTAGCGATAAGTAAAATCAGTAAACCAATCGCTGAAAAAATGAGCACATAAGTAATGCTGTTTTGAGGTTGAATATCGCCTAGAAAATGTGAAGAATACAGATGAATATCTAGTAGGTTTTGTAAGGTAAATAGATTCAAAATACCATCATCATTATTGTTATCTTTCATAAGTTCAGCAATTTTGGCTTCTAAATCAGGCTTTGAAAACTGATCTTGCATCTCAAAATACACCAAAAAGTTATTCCAGCCCCAATTATCCATCCAGCCTTCGCTAAACATCTTGTTTCCATCAGCAAGTGTTAAAAAAATATCAAAGGTAAAATGAGAATTTTGTGGAATATCTTCTATTACACCCACTACTGTATAATCATATTCGCTACCCACATTAAATATTTTTCCAATGGCATTTTCATTGCCAAAATATTTACGGGCGGTTTTTTCTGTGAGAACGGCTGTGCCAGGTTGTTGCAAAGAATTCTGGACATTTCCATGAATAAATTCAAATGAAAATATCTCAAAAAGTTCGGCATCTACCCATGCCACCTTATCTTCTTTATATTTCTGCTCATCAAATTGAACGAGAATATTATCTCTTGGTAGTATCCTAGCGTAGTTTTTAATTTCAGGCAAATTATCAGCCGCTAATTTAGCTGCTCCCGGTGCCTGATATGGATGTTCTTCTTGACAGAGTCTATAAATGTTATTAGAATTTTCGTTAAAACGGTCATAGCTTAATTCTTGAAAAACATATAAGAAGAGCAAAATAACAACTGCTAATCCGATGGAAAGGCTAGAAATACTTATTAAAGAATATACTCTACTTTTGATAAGATTTTTTATTGCGACTTTTATATAGTTTTTAATCATGACTTTATGATTTTTATATGTTTATTTTCAATTAATTTTCTTATTCATACCTTAAGGCTTCAACCGGATTCCTTCTTGCTGCCCTCCAACTTTGCAAGCTAACCGTAACCAACGCAATCCCAAGAGCCAGTACTCCAGCCAGTACAAATATCCACCAACTCAATTCGGTTTTGTACGCAAAGTTTTGAAGCCATTTGTCCATTGCGTACCAAGATATTGGGGTGGCTATTACAAATGCTATAGCTATCCAACTAATAAAATCTTTATTTAACATTTTTATTATTTCATAAACTGTAGCACCGTTTACTTTGCGGATGCCTATTTCTTTGGTTCGTTGCTGAGAGATAAAAAGTGAAAGAGCTCCAATTCCAAGAATACTAATTAATATTCCAAGCACAGAAAAAACAAATAGAATTCTGCTAAGAATTATTTCTGATTTATACTGTTGAGCAATTTTTTCATCAATAAAGAAATAGTTAAATTCCTGATCTGGATAATGAATATTCCAAATTTCTTTAATGCTTTTCATGGAAGTATTTAAATTCCCTGGCTTTATACGAATATGAATAAAACGAGATCTATTTTGTGATTCACCAATAAAAAATGCAAAGTCACCTATTTCTTCATGTGCCGATTGATAATTAAAATCATTTACTACTCCAATAATATTTATTCCTGATTGGTTAGGCTCAACGTTTGGACTAAGGTTGAATGTATTTAAAGCTTCTATACTTCCATGCTTTTCCATAAGGCGTTTGTAAAGATGCTCATTAACTACCATCCCCGAAACAGTGTCGGCAGAAGGTATTATCCAGTTTTTAATCAAAGGAATATCCATGGTTTGCAAATATTTGTAGTTTGCAAAAACAAGTTCTGCGGTACCATCAATCCCTAAACCTTTAAGAGGCAAGCCTTGAGATGGATAGCCAAAGTGCTGTGCCGAAAAGCCAACCGAAGCAATACAACTTTGTTTCTCTAACTCATTGGCAAATATTGCAGCATCTTTAGAATGATCTTTCAAATGTAATACCACAACATTTTCTTTATCAAAACCTAATGATTTATCTGAGATAAACCTTATTTGTTTGTTTACCATAAGTGTACATGAAATTAAAATAATATCCACAGTAAGTTGAAAAACCAATAAGGATTTTAAAATCATACTCCCTGAAAAATTAATTCTTTCTGTTAGAATATCAATGGTAGAAGTTTTGCCGTAGAGAAAAAGGCTAACAAAAAGTGCTGTTAATACTAGACAAACCGCTATAACGGCGATTATACTTATATAAACTATTGGTTCTGAATAATAGATCTGAAAATCAATCTCAAAGAAATTATTTATAGTAGGTTTTATAAATTCTATGAATAATAAGGATACTGAAATTGATATAATACATAGGATTAGCACTTCAAACAAAATCTGACCTATTAGTTGAATTTTGCTGGCACCAAATGATTTTTTTAATCCCAATTCTTTGCTACGTTTTATTAATTTGGCTACTGTTAAACTTACAAAACTCAATAATGAGAAGACTAAAATAACCATTGAAATAATTATAAATAGTTCTATATTTATCTTGCTTGAACTTTCTTCCAACTCAAAGCGATGGTCTGCTTTTAAATGAATATCAGCAATTGGAATAAGATTAAATGTATAATCTTGTGGACCCCTAGTTTGCTTTAAGTTACTGCTATTAAAATAACTAAGTAAGTTGCTAGCAATATATTTAGGACTAACATCATTTTTAAGTTTAACATAGTTATAAACCCATTGAGTTTTACGATCAGGCAATGAAGTGTATCGTTTGCTTAAAGCACCTTTTTGCGAAATTAAAATCTGATAGTTAAAATGAGTTTTGGGATTTGTATTTTTCACCACTCCCCTAATTTCATATAAACCTAAATCCCGAAGATATTGTAAGGCTTCTATTTCAATGAATTTTCCGATGGGATTCTCATCTTTAAAATATTTCTCAGCAAAGTCTTCAGAAATAAATGCCGTATTTGGATTTGATATTTCTGAGAGATCTCCAATTTCACTTTCTACCAAAAACATATTAATAAAACTGGTATCAACCGACATTATATATTTTTGCTTAACAGATATATCGTTGATTTTAATACTTCCCAATTTACAATAGGAAAACTGTGTAGCTTCTTCAATTTTAGGAATTGTAGCCGCAGCTTTATTTATTATTCCCAAACTTCTAGCCCACGCCTGACTTTCGAGCCCTTTAGGTGTTGAAACAACTCGATATATATTCTTATAATCGGTAAAATGTTTGTCAAAACTTTTTTCATTTGCAACATAAACAAATAGAACCAAGAATGAAAAAATTCCAATCACTAATCCAAAAATATTTATTCCGTAGAAAAATTTTTCGTTAAAAATCCTCCGAATTATAAATTTTAAATTATGCCAAATCATTTGTTTTATTTTTTTATATATGCATACTAAACTTTGCTTCGTCTACTCTTTGGATTTCTCAAAAATTATTTCACCATCCAGCATATTTATTGTGCGGTGGGCAAAACCGGCATCGCGCTCAGAGTGTGTAACCATAACTATGGTGGCACCTTCCTGATTGAGTTCGGAAAGCAAATTCATCACCTCAATACCATTTTTTGAGTCGAGATTACCTGTTGGCTCATCGGCAAGTATTAATTTTGGATTTGCAACTACTGCCCTGGCAATGGCAACACGCTGTTGCTGTCCGCCCGAAAGTTGCTGAGGGAAATGTTTGGTGCGATGACCTATTTTCATACGTTTTAATACAGCTTCCACTCTTTCCTTACGTTCACTTGCCTTCATTTTAAGATACAATAAAGGAAGTTCTACATTATCGTAAACACTAAGCTCGTCGATGAGGTTAAAGCTTTGAAATATGAAACCGATATTCCCTTTACGAAATTGTGTGCGATTTTTTTCCTTTAGTTTAGATACATCATCTCCGTTGAAAACATACTTTCCTTCAGTAGGGTTATCCAATAACCCAATAATATTGAGTAAAGTTGATTTACCACAACCAGATGGTCCCATAACAGCAACAAATTCACCACCTTTCACATGAACATCAACGCCATTCAGCGCATAAGTTTCTACCTCTTCGGTACGAAACACTTTTGTTAATTTTTCTATTTTTATCATGATTTTAAATTTATGGTGATAAAGGTAAAAGGGTTGGAAGGGTAGGAGGGTGTGATACCCTGTATACCTTTAAAACCATTTTTACCGTGCCACCTGTTATGTTAATTATTTATCAAAATTTTACTTTTCTACCTTTTTCACCTTTCCTACCCTCCAACCTTTCCAATCCCCGCTCAAAGGAGATTTCTCGTCACTTCCTCCGGTCGTTTCCCTCGAAATGACAGCCAGGAGCACCCTGCAACCTTCCATTTATTCATATCTCAATGACTCCACCGGATTTCTTCTTGCAGCCAAAAACGTTTGCAGGCTTACAGTTATCATTGCAATTATCATCGCTAAGAAACCTGCCGAGGCAAATATCCACCAACTAAGTTCTATTTTATAGGCAAACCTCTGTAGCCATTGGTACATGACATAATAAACAATGGGTGTGGCAATAACAAAGGCTATAGCTACCCATTTTAAGAAGTCTTTGTTTAGCATGATTATAATTTCAGAGATTGTGGCTCCATTAACTTTTCGAATACCTATTTCCTTGCGTCTCTGTTCGGTAGTAAATATAGCTAAACCCAACAATCCTAAACAAGATAAAAGAATAGCGATTCCTGCAAAAAATTGGGAAAGAGTAAATACTCTTTGTTCCGCAACATATTGATTTTGATAATCCTGATCTAAAAAACTATAATCGAATGGAAATCCCGGATTAAATTCGTGATATTTTTTTTCAATATTATGAATAACCGCACTTTCCATTCCATCCTCCATTTTAACCATGATTTTTTTACAATTAGAAGGGTTCAAAATAAAAAATAAAGGGTTAATCTTAGTATGTAAAGATTCGTAATTGAAATTTTTAACTATGCCCACAATTTGCCGATCTCCTCCCCATATATTAATGTTCTTTCCAATTGGTTCATCAATTCCCATTGCTTTAATAGCAGCTTCGTTAAAAATAATTTTAGATTCATCTGATTCAAAACTCTTAGAAAAAGAACGCCCCTCTTTTAATTGAATACCAAAAGTTTCAAAAAAGTTATAATTAATCTGTTGCACCATAAAAGTCATATTGTCATCGGGAGATTTTCCACTCCATTTAACACCATCAGTAGAAGCTGTTTGGCCAACAAAACTCCATGCTGTACTAGTTACATTAGTAACACCTTGTATGTTTTTTATTTCAGAAATGAAAGTTTGAGCATTCTTACCCATATCTCCTGCCTTCTCAAAATAAATAATATTATCCTTACTGTAGCCAAGATCCTGCCCATAGATAAAGTTCATCTGTCTTAATACTATAAAAACAGAAGCAATTAAGATAATAGAAATAGCAAACTGTGAGATCACTAATGCTTTCCTTAACCCAAATTTGCTTAGCCTGTTACTCTGTTTTCCTTTAAATGCATTTAAAGGATTAATTTTGGACAAGTAAAACGCAGGATATATCCCTGATAATAATGCTGAAGATAGAAGGATACCAATTAAAAACAGGATATGATTTGATTCAAAATCAAAATAAATTTGTTTCTCGACAAAAACATTAAAATAGGGTAATAAGAGTTTTACAATTACTATTGAAATAATTAAAGCAAAAGACGTAATTGTAATCGCTTCAATCATAAAATCAAGAACCAAGGATTTCCTTAATGCACCTAATAGTTTCTTCACTCCAACTTCTTTCATCCGTTTTGAAGCACTGGCAGTGGATAGGTTAATGAAATTAATACACGCAATTACCAAAATTAAAATAGCAATAATTGAAAACAGCCTAACATAAGTTATTCTACCTCCAACCTGAACGCCACCTTCATAGTTATCATAAAGATATTGATCGGCATACTGTCTTATAAATAATGTAGTTTTTGTGGATCCTGTATGTTTTTGATAAACTTCACTAATTTTTTTATTGATTTCGGGAATACTTCCTCCATCTTTTATAAGCAGATATGTATTAAAATAGTTGTGTCCCCAGGCTAAAACATTTGGATATTTTAACTCCAGTCTCCTATAGGGAAATACAAAATCAAATTGAATTGAGGAATTCCAAGGCGTTCCCTTAAAAATTCCTGAAACGATTAACTGGGCGGTATTATCTAGTTCAATTCTCTTCCCCACAATATTATTTGTAGTATTAAATAGTTTCAATGCCAATTCTTCAGATAAAATAATACTGTTTACATCTGGGAATATTTCTGTTGGGTTACCCTGGAATAGATTGTAGGAAAATAAATTAAAAAAGTCATCTCCAATATACAAACCTGTCGATCGTAAAGATTTACCGTTAACAGAAAGTATGCTTGTTTGTGAAGTCGGACAAGTTGTAACTGAGCTTTCTATTTCCGGGATTTCCTCCTGCAATAGATTGGCTAGTATGCCCGAAGTAGCCCATGATATATCTATATCATTACTTGTTTGAGTCCTTCCCATAACTTGAAATAGCTGGCTATCTTTTTCATGGAATTTATCAAAACTTAATTCATCACTAATCCATAAATAGATAAATATAGTACATGCCAATCCTATTGAAAGCCCTATTATATTAATGAGGAATGAACTATTTAAGTTTTTCCAATTTTGGAATATGTTTATTATATTTTTTCTTATCATGACAGTCTTATTATCATTTCAAATAATCTTCTTATTCATACCTCAATGCCTCTACTGGGTTCTTACGTGCAGCCATATATGATTGCCAGCTTACAGTTATTAGTGCAATAAGTAGTGCAATAAGTCCTGACAAGGCAAAAATCCACCAACTGAGTGTAATTTTATAGGCAAAATTTTGCAGCCACCTATTCATGGCGTAATAGGCTATTGGGCAGGCAAAAACAAAAGCTATAGCTACCCATGTTATAATATCTTTATTTAGCATAATTAATATTTCAGAGATTGTGGCTCCGTTTACTTTTCTTATGCCTATTTCTTTGGTTTTTTGCTTGCTAATATTCGATGCCAGATTCAGAAATCCCATTGATGAAATAATAATACTTATCAAAGTGAACAATTGAATTAAATTATTTTTCTTCATGTCATTCTCATAAAGCATAGCAACTCTTTGATCCAAAAAATGATATTCAAATGGCAATTCTGGAAAAAATGAATTCCAGCTTTCTTTTATGAAATTAATAGCTTCTTTAATATTTGATGTTTCCAGCTTAATATTTATATATCCTTTTGAATCATTATTTAAGATAAATAGTACTGGTTCAGTCTGTGTATGAAGTGAATTGAAAGACGCATTCTTTAGCACACCTATTACTTTCACATTATTAATTGTGGTTCCAACTATACTATCATTAAATCCACAAAAATCAATAAGTGCCTCGTTAATAATTATCGATTGTTCAGAATCTGTACTATACTCTGGGTTAAAATTACGTCCTTCCTTAAATTCCATTCCCATTAATGAAATATAGTCGTAATCAATATACATCGAGTTTACAATTTTAGTCACAGTTTTTCCATCCCTGTTTAGTTGAAAATGGATACTTCCCAATACATCTCCCGGTACATGACTTGAAATGGCGGTTTGTGAAATAAAAGTGGATGTGTTGAGTTCATTTTTTAATGCAACAACTTTTGAGAGAGTAGTTTGCCCCTTAGGCAAGTTTACTAAAACAACATTATCCTTGTCAAACCCCATGTCACTATCAACAAGAAAACGCAATTGCTTTGTTATTACAATTGAAGCCATTATTAGTATTATTGATAAAGAGAATTGAATTACTGTCACTAACTTGCCAAATCGGAGAACTTTGATTTTAACAGGGTTCGAGTTTTTCGAATTTATAAGGGAAATACCTTGCTTACCGTATTGATTAATAAAGGGAATTAATGATGAGATAGTTGCTGTAACTATTATAAGAATTACAGATAACCACAATATATCATTTCCAATAAAAAATTCTTCAGGTGTTAAGCCCGTCATTGTTTCTGAAAATGGGAGTGCTAGTTTAAATATTATCAATGCTATCACAACTGAAGTTGTTGCAAAAAGCAATGAATTAATCAAAAATTGCAAAAAAAGACTGAATCTCGATGCTCCAAATATTTTATTTATCCCAATATTTTTAGAATTTCTAATACTCAGAAAAACTAATAAGTTGCTATAATTTAAAAGTGCTATTAAAAAGATAAATACTGCCACTAAAGTTAAAATATATGTGTACGATTTACTCCCTTTGGGATAGTCGTAACTCATATGTTTGGAGAAATGCAAATCTTTTATGGGTGTTGCTATGGGATTAAATTTTGCATTTATCCTTTCCCCAAAAGTTGCCATATACTTAGTAAAAAAAGGATCAAAATTTTCTGTTATTGCTGTAATATTACACTCGGGCTTTAACAAAATAAATGTATATGTTGAAGGCATCCAATACCCTTCTGAAAGTTTAATATCACTTAAATCATTTGAATTAAAGTCTGATTGTGAAAACAGTACATTCAGTTTATGATGAACATTTCCTGGAGAATCTACTATTACACCTACAATTGTCAATGCTTCTTCATCGTGAATTAGTGTTTTTCCAATAGGGTTCATATTTCCGAATATCTTCTCAGAAAGACTTTGGTTAATTACAATTTGATCTGGTGCAATAAGAGCCTTTTGTTTATTTCCAAACACGAATTCAAATGAGAAGATATCAAATACACTATGATCCGCCAAATAAGCTTCTTCCACACTAAAATTCTCTTCATCATGCTCAAGCAAAACAAGTTCTTTAGTAGGTGTTAAGCGGGTAAACTCTTCTACTTCAGGAAATTCATCTTTTAGACCCTGCCCCATTGTTGGTCCGAGCTTAGCGTGTGTCATTGTATTTTCTGAAGCGATAATATCCCCACTTATACGATATATCCTATCTGCTTTATTGTATTGTGAATCATAACCAAGCTCAAACGATACATATGAGTAAATATAAAGAATTGAGATGAATGCAATGGTAAGGCCAAGCAAATTAAGCATTGAAGTATTTGTTTTACTAAAAACACTCTTTATCGCTATTTTAAATAAGTGTGAAATCATCTTTTTTAATTATTTATACACCTTATAACTTTTCTTGCCCTTCCAACCATAGAACCTTTCCAACCCAATACTTCCCTATTTAAATTCCAATTTTTCATTATCCCCAAAACTATCATAGCCCGAAATAATTACTTTTTCGCCTGGCTCCAAGCCTTCTAGCAATTCATAATATTTAGGATTTTGCTTACCGATTTTAATAAAGCGTTTTGATGCTGATTTACCATCTGCCGAAAGCACAAATATCCATTGTCCACCGGTTTCCTGAAAAAAGTTACCACGAGGCAATAGCAAAGATTTTTTTGGATTACTCAATTGTAAACGTGCATAATAGGTTTGACCAGTTCGCATATTTTCAGGCATTTCTGAAACAAAAAGCATTTCCACGGCAAAGCTACCTTCCCTAACATCAGGTAGTACTTTTCTTATTTTTAACTCAAACTCCTGACCTTGTCTTTCCAGTATAGCCGTTAAGCCAACACGTACTTTGTCAATATAATGCTCATCAATTTGAGCCACCACTTTAAATGAAGTAAGTATATGTATTTGCCCGATGCGGCCACCTTTTGGAATTGATTGCCCTAGTTCGACATCAAGTATCGTCAACTGTCCGTCAACAGGAGCAGTTACATGCAAATTATTCTGACGTTGTCGTACCAGTTTTAGGTTTAGTGCCATATTTGCCAAGCTGCCTTCCATTTGTGTTACTTGTATTGAACGATAAATGGAGTCTTGTTTTTGGCGTTCCAGATAGAGATCATAACTGCGTTTGGCAAATTGGAAATCTTCTTCAGATACCAAAAATACTTCCTTCGAGATTAAGTTTTCAGCATAAAGCGATTTGTTTTGTTCTAAGGCTCTTTTTTTACGTTTAATATCAAATTCCAAATTCAGTAATTCGCGTTTTATTTGCAATTTCTCCTGTTCCATTACAACCATGGTATTTCGCAGAAAATTGCTTTTCTCGGCTAACTGGGCCTCACTGTTTAGTATACTCAAATTTAAATCAGGGTTGCTCAATCGTAAAATTATATCACCTTTATTGAGCATTTCACCCTCTTCAATTACTTTTTCTTCCACACGGCCACCCTCCCTGGCATCAAGATAAATGGTTGCAATTGGTTCCACATTTCCGGTTACAGTAATATAATCATGAAAAATGCCCTTGCTAACAGTTTCTATACTTAGTTTTTCAGCATCTACAATATAAGTTGAAACATGTTCTGTAAAAAACGCCTGATAAATAAGCAGTGAAAGTGCAAGCACAGCCAAACCAATGTAAATGTGCTTTTTCTTAATTCCCTTTTTCTTTTCTATTTGTATATCCATCTTTTTTCTTTTTTTGGTGAGATGATTGTAAAGGTTGGAGGATGGCTACCGCCTGATTATTAGCCTCTTTGCCTTTACAATCTTCTAACCTTCCAGCTTTTTAACTTTTAACTTTCAAACTTTCCAACTTTCCAACTTTCCAACTTTTAACTATTAATTTGGTTATTTGATTATCTGGTTATTTGGTTATTCGTCTTTCAACTTTCCAACTTTCCAACTTTCCAACTTTTAACTTTTTAACTTTCCTACCTCAAGTGTCCCCAATTTCCTGTTCGGTAAAACTCCAGCATTTGTCTGCGCATTATATATATCAGTTTCGATTTTAGTAGGGTTGCTTCGGCATTTACAAAACGCTGTTTTGCGGCTTCGAAATCTGTTGGGCCTGCCAGCCCTTTTTCCATCTTTTTTGTTACATTCTGCAAAGTAAGTTTACTAAAGCCATACAATTCAATCGACGATTGGTATTCGCTTTCAGCAGATTGCAGATCGTTGATAGCATTCCAGATTTCAGTGTATAGATCTTCTCTTTGTTTTTGCAGGTTTAGTTCACTATCAAATACTGCTATTTTCTTTCTTTTTATCCTGCTATAAACTGATGCTCCGTTGAAAATAGGAATCGTGATTCCCATATTTACCCATTGATTTTGGTTGTTATTTATTTGAGTATTAAATCCTAAAGTATCACCATCAAAATAGCCTGTATTAAAACCTCCCGAAACATAAATACGTGGCGAAATACCTCCTTTTGCCATGGCAAATTCCTTCTCAGAAGCATTTAAGAGATATTTACTTTGCTTAATTTGTGGTAATAATTCAACGGCAGTTTTAAACAATGAATCCACATCTGGAACCTTACTATCAACTAAAACAATAGCATAGGAAGTGTCGATACTGAACGATTGACTAGCATTTAAGCGAAGTAGTTGTTTAAGTTCGAGAACGGTTTTGTTAAGATAGTTTTGAGCACGGGTAAGGCTTAACTTATCTGCAGCCCATTGGCTTTTTAATTCCTGAACAGTGATGGGTGACTCTTGTCCCACATCAACAAGTTTTTGCATACGCTCAAATTGCATTCTCGACAGGTTTACCTGGCTCTGTGCCACATCACTCAACCCCTTGCCGTAGCGAACCATATTATAAGATGTAAGAATTTTAATTATGAGCATATTCTTTTCAAGTACTGCTTTTTCTCTTGTTGCTGATAACAGGAAATTATTAAACCTAATAGTATTGTATTTTACAAGTCCCTGGAAAATATTTACCGACGAATTAACCCAATAACTATTTGTTAAAGTTTGATCGTATGTTATGGCATTGGTGTTGCCATCAATGTTTCTACCATAATTAAAATCAACAACACTACCAAGGTTTACATCAGGTAGTAACTTTGCTTTGCTTTCCAGTAGGTTTACTTCATTTAGTTTAATTTGATTGTAATCGTGGTTTAGTTGAATATTGTTAAGCACAGCATAGTCGATACATTTTGAAATACTCCAGACTTGTTGAGCTTTGGCAGAAAATATGTTTCCAGCCATCATTACTAATATAATAATAACAATATTAAAGCTTGAGCAAATTTTTGTATTTCCTCTCTTAAAATGCAAATAATTATATTTCTCACATATTTGTTTCATCTATAATATCTATTTATTATCATTGAATATTCAAACTACATACCATAAACCTTAAGTAGTTCATTATTAAAAATATAGGAGCTTTTAGACTACACCTACTTCAAAATACATGTAAAAATATTTTACACATGGTGTGTGTTTTGTTTACAATTATCTACTTTCGTAAAAATTATGTTAAAGTATTAATTAAAAGTATGAAAAGTAAAATACTCATCATCGACGATAACAAGAGTGTACTAACTGCACTTGAAATGCTACTACAAACTGAGTTTGATGAAGTTTTCACACTCAGTAATCCAAATAGTTTAATAAATACAATTAAAAAATACAACATTGATGTAGTATTACTGGATATGAATTTTCAAGCCGGTATTAATACTGGGAATGAAGGTATTTACTGGCTTAGGCAAATACTATTACAAGACACTTCCATTAGCGTGATAATGATTACAGCTTATGGGGATATTCAATTGGCAGTAAAGGCAGTAAAAAAAGGGGCTTTTGATTTTATACTAAAACCATGGGACAACAATAAATTAATTAGCACCCTTCATGCTTCGCTAAAACTTCGTAAAAGCAAACTAGAAACAGCTTCACTACAAAAAACCACTAATATTTTAAAGCAGGAACTAAAACAACCTGATAGAAAAATACTTGTTTGGGAATCTGAGGCTATGCAATATGTAATGACTTTGGTAAAAAAGGTTGCCACCACCGATGCTAATATATTAATAACCGGAGAAAATGGAACCGGAAAAGAGATTGTTGCCAACGAATTGCACAAGCACTCAAAAAGAAATGAGGAAGTGATGGTAAGTGTTGATATGGGATCTGTTAGTGAATCACTGTTTGAGAGTGAACTTTTCGGGCACACAAAAGGTTCATTTACTGATGCTAAAGAAGATAGAGCAGGAAGGTTTGAAACAGCTCAAAATGGAACACTTTTCCTTGATGAAATTGGAAATCTCACCTTGTCGCTTCAGGCTAAAATTCTTGCTGCCTTACAAAACCGAACTATTACTAGGGTTGGAAGTAACATGCCAATCCCAATTAATATCAGACTCATATCTGCCACAAATAAAAATCTTGAAACTATGATTAAGGATGGTCTATTTCGTGAAGATCTTCTTTTTCGTATCAATACAATCACCATCGAATTGCCTCCCTTGAGGGAAAGAGGAACCGATATAATGCTACTTGCCGATTTCTTTCTAAATAAATATGCAAATAAATATGACAAAAATGGGCTCAAAATCAGCCAGCGTGCATATAAGAACCTGATGAAATACTCCTGGCCTGGAAATGTGAGGGAGTTACAACATTGCATCGAAAAAGCTGTTATTTTAACTGACAACAAATTGCTTGATCAAGATAGTTTTTCACTAGATAATAATGCACATAATAGCAGAGGAAAAATACAATTTCAAACCATTGAAGAAATGGAGAGAGAAATGATACTAACAACAATTAGCAAGGAAAAAGGTAATATGAGCATTGTTGCCAAAAAATTGGGAATTACACGTCAAACACTCTACAATAAATTAAAGAAATATGAGCTATAAACATTTCTATTTTGCTATTTTATTGCGACTTGCCATAATTGTAACCCTTGCTGCTAGCGCAACATTTTTATTTTTTGAACATCAGGCATATTATTTAGCAACCTTAACTTTATTGGCAATGGGTGGGGCTATTTTCAATGTTATAAACTACTTTAACAACATCAATAGGTGGATATCTCTTTTTTTATTAGGCATTGAAAATGAAGATTCCACCCTTAAAGTTCCTTCAAATACAGGTAGCAAAGCCATTGATAATGTGTACAAAGGAATAGAATCGCTAAACGAAATATTTAAGCAAGCTAAAATAGATATTAATGCTCAGGAGTATTATTTTAGTACTGTTATCAATCAGTCGTCTACTGGCCTTTTTTCAATTAACGAAAAAGGCAGGGTGATGCATGTTAATCCAGCTGCAATAAAATTAACCAATCTAAACCAATATCATCATGTAAACATACTCAATAAAATAGATAGTGTACTACCAGAATTTTTACTAAAAGCTTACCAATATCCTAATCAAAAATCAGCCATTTTTGAAAATAAATACGGGCAAAAGTTACTTTTTAAGCTGTCGGAAATTGAGAGTAAAAATAAAAAGGTTAGACTGGTGGCGGTTAGCGATATCACCAAAGAACTTGATAATGGTGAAGTGGAGGCCTGGATTAAACTGGCACGAACCCTGTCTCATGAAATAATGAATAATATTGCACCTATTACCACACTTTCGCAAGTTATTTCGGGGTATTTTACAACTGACAATAAAATGATAAATGTGGAAGATGTTGATTATAAAATAATCTTAAATACAGTTAAAGGTCTTAAAGTGATTGAAGAACAAAGCGTTAGCTTAATGAGTTTTGTTGAAAACTATCGAAAATTTACTAAACTTCCAAAACCGCAGTTTTCAGATGTAAATTTATCATCTCTTATGGAAAGTAATTTACTAGCTGCAAATGCATTCGTAGGTTTTGATACAATTAAAATTGAAAAATCAATACCTGAAAAAATATTGGTTTCCACAGATGAAAAATTATTGTCACACGTAATAATTAATTTATTTAAGAATGCCTGTGAGGCTCTTGTATTGGGGAAAACCAAAAATCCAAAATTGATAATAAAACTCAGACAGACAGAAAATACAATTTCAATTGAAATTGCAAATAATGGACCTTCAATTCCTCCTGAAATAAAAGAACAAATTTTCATTCCTTTTTATACTACAAAAGAAGAAGGGTCTGGTGTAGGATTGAGCCTAAGCAAGCAGATTATGTTAAAAATGGGCGGCGATGTTTTATTATATACAAACAAAGCCGAATTAACACTTTTCGTAGTTACGTTGAGTTTTTAGAAACCTAGCTGCTTGGTTTAAATAACGATACTATCTTATCTAAAATGCTGATATGATGATATTAACAAGTGTTTTATCATTTTTTATGAATTGTGCAGGTTGTATGAATTCGGTACACTTACTCCTTTTGGGAGTATGTGGCATTCCAAAACCCCTTCATTAAAGACTAAATATTTATAGTTTAGAATGCGATCCATCACAATGGGGTGCATTACCAGTTTTCTTGCACATACACATAGCTGCCTTTTTACTTTCATCTAACTTA
>Ga0307988_1000866_pt1 | contig 19009 bp, 17 predicted proteins | sample EllFjometagen183_FD_203166 | JGI IMG/M metagenome (GOLD analysis project Ga0307988, IMG submission 203166) | Marine microbial communities from Ellis Fjord, Antarctic Ocean - #183 | ecosystem: Environmental > Aquatic > Marine > Unclassified | place: Southern Ocean | collected 2014-10-08 | reverse complement strand
CATCCTGTCATGATCTGTGAATATTTCTTTTTGTGTGGCTTCAATATTGACATCTGTTTCAATTTCTTTTTTATCAAGATCAGTCTGAACAAGCTTTAAAGAATGAAAGATCATGTCATTGACAGCTACATTCTTTTTATCAACATCCATGGGTTTGGCAAATTCAAGAAGTTGGGTTATGGATCGATTAATTCTTTCTACTTCTCCAACCATTATTTGTGTTGTTTCTTTATCTGAAATATTATTTTCATGTCTTTTTCCAAGATAAGTCACAAAGCCTTTAATGGAGCTTAAAGGATTTCTTATTTCATGGGCTACGCCTGCTGCAAGTTTGCCAATGGCGGCAAGGCGTTTATTTGTTTCAACCTGTTTTTTTAACTCTTTTATCTGGGTCAAATCCCGGAAAAGGAATAGAAATTCACTAATTTGGTTTTCACTGCCCAGAATGGGTGAGGCTGTTATATCAAGAGGTATGGTTAATTCTTTATTGATAATAAAGTCAATTTCCTGGTTAAATGTTTTATGTTGAGCTTCCATTTTTGTTATCAGTTCAAGCATCTGTGGCGTGGGTGTTTTCAAATCCTGACCAAAAATATCTATTGCCGCTTTATTCATGGATGTGACTTTATGGTTCACATTAATTGTGATCAGACCTGCCGGCATATTTTGAATAACGTTGTCTGAAAACGCTTTTACACTGTCAAGCGATGCTCTGGTTGACCGGTATGCCTGGAAAGTAAACAGGGCAAAAATACCGGCACACCCTAACAGAGAATAGATGACACCACTTAATATGGTTCGTTTTAATAATTTATCCCGGGCATGTTTTTCTTTTTCCATGGAAAACCCTGCAAAAATATAATGTTCAGCTTTATCCAAGTTGTCATTAATTAAATTTTGAACATAGGGTTGGCACCAGTCCTGGTCCTCACAAGGAATCATCGTTTTTCCGGGCTGATTTTTAGAGGGCTTTTCACGCATGCGCCCATGCCTTTTTTTAAACCCGGGTTCAATGGGTGTGAATCTTTTAACCACTTCAAATATTGTTTTACCATCTGGCTGTTCTCTTAACCTGTGAAAGATCAGGTCTGAATCATAGTTGGTTTTTTCAATATCCGGCATGGGCTCAAAAACAAGCCCAACCATAGCCGCATCTGAATGTGCAAGAATTTCACCTTTATTGGTTGTGATCATCAGGTATTTTACATCAGGTTGTATGGATGTCTCCCGGATCATGGTCTGGATTCTTTTTTCACCCCATTGCATGGTAAACATTCCTGCTCTGGTGCCGGCTTCAAATGTTCTGATAAGAGAAGCTCCTTTTTCCAAAAGCCTCTGGGTAAAGAATTCTTTTTGCCGGTCAAGCCTGTCTATAATCATAAAGGTAAATATAGGCAGCAGAATTAATAAGACGCCCGCTACCAATAAAGGGGGTAGAAGTCTGAAATTAATCGGGAAATTATGTTTTTTCATTGTCATCGCTTTATTTTAGTTAATTCTATTTTATTTCTAAAATAGAAGCAATAATAATACCATGTGCCAATAGCCCCATTTATTAGTGGTATTATATATTTTAATACCCTATACCTGAGTATTTTGTACACACTTGGATATATGAGACTGTATAAAAAGTATACAATAATAAACATGGTTCATCAAGTCAATATCAAGGTAGTCACTAATTTATTATGTAAATTCGGCATGTTGCAAGATTATATTTTATTCTGGCACACCACTTGCTTTATTCAGAGGCATGTGAATGATCAAAAAGATCAGTTAATAAACTAAAAATATTATTTACGGAGGTTATTATGAAAAAATCAATTATCATCATCAGCTCATTACTAATGATCACATTTTTGGCTGGAAGTGTATTTGCTTATGGATCTGGCAACAAAGGATGTAAGGGGCAAGGACAGGGTTATAATCAGGATTGCCCAAGAAATGGCGGGCCGGGTGCTTTGAATAATTTAACTCAGGAGCAAAGAGATGGGTTAAAAGTGCTTCAGCAGAAATTTATTGATGAAACCTATGAGTTAAGAGCTGCAAAATTTCAGAAACAGCAGGAAATGAGAATGCTCATGGAAACTTCAGATCCTGATAGAGGCAAAATTGATAAAATTTCTGATAAAATAATGAATATTCAGAAAAAGATAAAAGATAAACAAATTGATTTCAAACTGGTTGCAAAAAAGATTGCTCCCGAGCTTGGAATGGGCAAAGGTTTCAGACAAGGTCGTGGCGGAAAGTTCCAAAAAGGCGGGCAAAATAATTGCCAAGGCCAGGTAGGATCCGGCTGTGGTCGATATGCTAACTAATATTTAATTTGTTTTCTCCTGAAAAGCCCGGAATAGTATTCTTATGTTCCGGGCTTTTTTTATCTATTCCAGATAAAAATCCTTTATAATTTTTGTTGACATAAGATTGGTAAATAGGCTTTACTATACGTCGGCCTGCTTTTGCAGGCGGGTATAAGTTTTATTTTTTCAGAGGATTTTTGCGCATGAACACAACAAGTGATTTTGATCAATACCTTAAACCAACTTATTTTATCGACAGTGATTCACCTAGTATAAAAGATTTTGCCAAAGAAGCATGTCAGAAGGAAACAGACCCTTTAAAAAATGCAGTGAAACTATACTATGCGGTCCGTGATGGTATTAAATATGACCCATACAGCATGGAAGATAATCGTGCTTTTATGGTGGCAAGCACTATTCTAAAGCGACGATTTGGGTATTGTGTAGCAAAAGCCGTTGTTTTAGCAGCTTTGGCAAGAAGCCGTAACATACCTGCCCGACTGGGTTTTGCCAATGTGAAAAACCATATAAACTCTGAAAGACTTCATGCTCTCATGGGCACGGACCTGTTTGTCTATCATGGGTTTGTAGAATTGTATCTGAATGAAAATTGGGTTAAGGCAACACCCGCATTTGACCTGAACCTTTGCGAAAAAGCCTGTATAAAGCCTCTTGAATTTGATGGTCTTTCCGACTCAATTTTTCACCCGTTTAACACCAAAGGGAGTAAGCACATGGAGTATGTGAAAGAACACGGGCATTTTACAGATCTCCCCTATGAGATAATCATGGAAGCATCAAAAAAAGAATACCCTCTTTATTTTAGAAATCTTGAAAAACACAGCAAAGATTTTGCTTCAGAAGCTATTCAAAACAAGTAGTTATTAATTTTTATTAATTGTGAAGTCCTTGACACACGACTAAAACATTGATAATGCTCTTTAATTGAAATATTCTTGCCCGGTTTGCTTTAAAGAATTTAGTTTGCTGCAAACTGGGGGTGTAAGGCTGATAAAAATTAAAGAAGATTATTATTTTTCAAAATGAACAGCATAGACCCAAAAAAATATGACGACCAGGAAGTGTCTCGCCTGAAACAGGAACTTGAGGTCACAAAAGAACATTTGCAATCACTCCTTGATAAAAAAGATACGGTCAATAAGGAACTTTATCAGGCCAATAAAGTCTTACAGTCCAATAATATACAACTGTCAGCTTCTAAAGAATTTGCAGAAAACCTTGTGGACACAGCCAATGCCATTGTGCTGACTCTGGATACTGAGGCAAACATTACAACATTTAACAAATATGCAGAAGCATTGACTGGGTATAAGAAAGAAGAAATTCTTGGTAAAAACTGGTTTGGCATTTTTATCCTTTTAAAAGACAAGGAAACCATATCAGATGTTTTTGGTAGTGCCATTAAGAACATGCCCGAAGCCTCGCAACATGAAAATCATATTGTATTGAAAAGTGGTATGGAACGGCTCATCAACTGGAGCAACAATGTTTTGCGAGATGCGTCAGGTAATATTAATGGTGTATTAAGCGTTGGAATAGATATTACAGAGCAGCGCCTTGCTGAAGAGGCCTACAAAGAGACCTATGAAATTAACAAGATGATTCTTTCAGAATCTCCCATTGGTATTGCTCTCTATGATCATTTCGGCCAATGCATGAGTGTCAATAAATCCATGGCAGAAATTATCGGCGCTACAAAAACAGAAGTTCTGGCCCAGAATTACAATCAGATCAAATCCTGGAAAAAATCAGGTCTTCTAAATATGGCAAGAACTGCCATTCGGCAAGGGGGTACTCAACGCAAAGAAGTATCAGTTGTTACAAGCTATGATAAAAAAATCAGCCTTGATTGTTATTTTGTACCTTTTTTAGTAAAGGGTAAATCAAATTTAATGGTTATGGTCACTGATAATTCAGCCAGCAAGCAGGCCGAGCTGGAAAAAATTAAGGCCCAGCAATACGCAGCAGGGCAGGAAAAACAGGCCCTGGTTGGACAGGTTGCAGGGAAAATGGCCCATGATTTTAATAATATTTTAGGTATAATAATGGGTAATGCTGAATTGTCGTTACTGGATTGTAATCAGCCTGAAATACAGAAAATATTGAAGTTAATCCTTGACCAGACCATACAGGGGAAAAATCTAACAAAGAATCTGGTTGCCTTTGCCAAAGATCAGGAAATAAAACAGGAGTTTTTTAAGATTAATAAAAAAATCGACCTTGTTTTAGATCTGTTAAAAAGAGATCTTAATCATATTGAAGTAGTAAAGGATTATACAGAAGAGCTGCCAAACCTGCTTGCAGACTCCGGAATGATAGAGCACTCACTTGTAAATCTTATACAGAACTCCATCCATGCCTTGGGAACTGTTGACCATCCCAGGATAAGCATTCGTACATATTGCATTGATGACAGCTGGGTTGATGAAAATTACCTTGACGAAAACATTTGTTTTGAAATTGAAGACAATGGGTGCGGTATTCCTAAAGAACACCTTGAAAATATTTTTTTACCTTCTTTTACTTTAAAAGGAAGTAAAGATATTACAGGGTCTTATAATAAAGAGATCCGGGGAACCGGGTATGGGATGTCCAACATTAAAAAATATGTTGAACAGCATAAGGGCACTATTTTAGTAGATTCTGAACTTGGCAGCGGCACTAAATTTATAATCTGCCTTCCTATTATTCGAAAAGAATTGACCAATCAGGAAAAAGAAGAAATTTTTGAATCCAAGTCATTCTTTGAGAAGAATATACTTCTGGTTGAAGATGAAACAGCAATTGCAGACATTCAGAATAGAATATTAACCCATGCTCCATGTAACCATAAAGTTGACATTGCCAATGACGGGCATACTGCACTGGAGCTGATCAAGGAGAATACCTATGATTTTATAAGCCTTGATTATGTACTCCCCGGCAGTACCAGCGGTATGGATGTTTATCACAAAATCAGGGAAACCAATAAAAATATTCCAATTCTTTTCATTTCAGGCAACATAGAATTTTTAGAGTCGATTAAAGACTTAAAACAGAAAGACACGAACATAGATCATCTGTCTAAGCCGTGTTCAAACAAAGAATATTTGAGCAGTGTTAATGAACTGATGGAAAAAAGTATGGACGACCCGTCTTAAGCCAGTCTTAGGTTAGTTAAAAAATATCAAGGTCACTGATTTTTAGAAGTTTTTTATTTTTATTCAGGCAGACTAGTTGAATTTCTGCTGTAACTGCTGCTTTTTTACTATTCTCTCTCCAGGCTTCATGATGAAAAACAGCTCTGTAATCACCGTCCAGTTTCATACTGCTTCTGATATCAAGAACATCTCCGAACTCAGCGCCTTCATTATAGCTTAATTCTGCCTTGTAAACAGCAAAGCCTATTCCATCCTTACCCATGTCAATCAGTTGTTGAAATCCAAGGTAATCTTCCCTTGCCCGTTCAAAGTACTTGAGATAATTGGCATGGTAAACAACTCCTGAATGATCTGTATCTTCGTAAAAAACCCTTACCTGATAATGTTTTGTTTCATTGATCATGCTCTGGTACTCCTTACATAAGGGATGTGCTGAAATATCTTTCTGCCCGGTCACATAAAAGGGTTACAATGTTCCCTTTCACCTGTTTTGCCATTTTACGTGCCCCCCATACATTTGCTCCGGAAGATATTCCCACAAGAAGCCCTGAATTTCTCCCTAACTGTCTTGCTGTTTCAATGGCTTCATCATCAGTTACTTCAAGGACTTCATCTATAAGAGAAGTATCTATGATTTTTGGGATAAAACCATCGCCAATCCCCTGAATTTGATGGAGTCCGGGTTCGTGCCCCAAAAGAGCAGAAACATTTTTAGGTTCAACCGCAACAAGCTTTACGTCAGGTTTTCTCTCTTTTAAAAATTTGCCAATACCTTGAAGCGTTCCGCCACTGCCAACGCCTGAAACAAAGCAGTCAATCTCGCCTGTTGTCTGTCTCCAGAGTTCTCGAGCTGTCTCTTCATAATGGACACGCGGGTTATCCGGATTTTCAAATTGCTGGGGAACAAAAACATTGGGATCTTTAGAAGCGATTTCCATAACCCGATTAACAGCCCCTTTAATATTCTCTTTTGCCGGCGTTAAAATTAACTCTGCACCAAAAGATTTGATGATTTTCTGTCTTTCAATACTCATGTTTTCCGGCATTACAATTTTAACTTTATATCCTTTTAAGCCACCAACCATGGCAATACCAATGCCGGTATTTCCTGATGTGGGTTCCACAATAACAGAGTCTTTGTGCAAAAGCCCGTCCCTTTCAGCACCCTCTATCATGGAGACCGCAACCCTGTCTTTTAAACTCCCGCCGGGATTTAAGAATTCAGCTTTAGCAAGGATTTTTTCATTTTTTAAACGAATAAGGGGTGTATTACCAATCAGGTCAATTATATTATCAGTGAGCATTTGTTTAAGGCCTTGTTTTTTATATTATTATTTTCATTATTCCTGTATTCTAAATTAAAACATAGATTAATTAAACAAAAATAGAGAATTGTCAAGTCAAAGCCCTTGCTTTTTTTAGGTATAAGCGTATACAGGGGTAATATTTTTTTAAGGCTAGTTAAAAAGTGAAAAAAGAGTCAAGAATTAATTTTATCGTATTATTAGGATGCCTTTCAGTTTTTGCTTCGGCATTCTGTTTTTATCTCGCCACTGCTGTTGTTAAATGGTCCATGCTTGCAGGTTTAACAATTGCACCTTCGTTTTTTGTTTTTGTAAGATTTTTTGCAGGTTTTCTTACTGTCGCCCTAATCATGCTGATTAAGAAACAGGCCCTTAAGCCAAAGAAATACAAATATCTTGTGGGCAGAACCCTGGCAAATTGCCTAGCCGTGTATTGTTTTTTTAAAGGCACTATGCTTACGTCTGTTGCAGAAGCCAATATACTGAATATGACCTATCCTGTTTTTATAGCTGTTATTTCATGGTTTTTACTAAAAGATCAGCGTGACATTGTTTCCATACTCATTGTTTTGGTCTCTTTTGCAGGTGTCTGGCTGATTATTGATCCGGGAGAAATGGGATTTAAAACAGAAAGCCTCTGGGGACTTACTTCCGGAGTGAGTGCTGCCTTTGCTTTGATTTACCTGAATTTATGCCGAAAAGAGAATGACACAGAAACCATACTTTTTTTTCTTTTTGGGCTGGGAAGCGTTGTTATAATAGTAATATTTTTTCAAGAAATATATATTCCGGATATGCTTACAACAAAGTATCTGCTTCTTTGCGCTGTTTTCAGCATAGCAGGTCAATATCTTATAACTATCGGGTTTAAATATGTTACAGCAATTGAAGGAGGCATTATATCATCCACCAGAATTCTTCTTGCTGCAATCCTTGGACCTTTTATTGTCTCTGATCCGGCACTCTCATTGTCGGGATGGATCGGCGCTTTACTAATTTTCAGCGGTAATATTTATTTAACACTGCGAAAATCAAAGGCAAAACTTCAGGAGCAGTAGATGAATAAAGCCCCTTTAAAGTTTTAGCATCCTGTCTAAAGCCAATTTAGCATCTTTTTTTATTCTGTTTTCAACATCGATTATATTAACTTTTCCAATATTTTCTAAAGTGAACAAAAGATTTTCCAGAGTGATTTTAAACATGTTCGGGCATAACGATTTCTTTAATGGAATAATTGTTTTGTTTCCATATTCATTTGCAAGTCTTTCAACAAGATTTATTTCAGTACCGATAATTATTGTGGTATCTGGTTTTGCCTCTTTAACATAGTTTACGATGAAACTTGTTGAACCCACAGCATCAGATAAAGCAACTACTTCTTGCGTACACTCAGGGTGGACTACAATTTTTGCTTCGGGGTGTTTTTTTTTCATATCTATAATTTCATCGAGTGTAAATCTTGTATGTACCAGACAATAACCTTTCCATAGTATTACCTTAGCGTTTATTATACTTTCTTTAGTGTTCCCGCCATAGGGTTTCTCCGGATCCCATACGATTATTTCGTTTTCAGGAATATTAAGAGTATTGCCTGTATTACGGCCAAGATGTTCATCGGGAAAGAAAAATATTTTCTCACCTCGCTTAAATGCCCATTCAAAAGCTTTTGGGGCATTTGATGATGTACAGATTGCACCATTTTTTCTGCCACAATGGGCTTTTATATGTGCATCAGAGTTCATGTAAACAAGTGGAATAAGTTTGTTCTCTTCAACGATTTTTGTTATTTCATCCCATGCTTTTTGTAGCAGTACAGAATCAGCCATGTCTGCCATCCAGCAACCAGCTTTTGTGTCAGGGATTTGTACAATTTGATCTGGTTTTGCAAGAATAGCAGCACTTTCAGCCATAAAATGCACTCCGCAGAAAACTATGTATTCAGCATTTTGATCCGCAGCAGCTTTTGCAGATAATGCAAATGAGTCACCACTAAAATCTCCTAAAGCAACAATGTCTTGTCGTTGATAATGATGTGTTAAAATAACAAGTTTGTTTCCAAGCTCATTTTTCTTTTCTTTTATTTTTTCTATTAATTCATTTCTTTCCATCATTACAAAACCTCAATTTTATCATCAACTTTTAGCTCTCCGCCCTTTAAAACTTTTGCGAACACGCCTTCTTTAGGCATTATACAATCTCCAGCTTTATAATAAATGGCGCATTTTTTATGGCAGACCTTGCCTATCTGGGTGATCTCAACCAATGCACTTTCTCCTAACTTGACTTTTGTACCAACAGGGAGTGTTTTCCAATCAACACCAAGAGTAGCAATGTTTTCTGCGAAATCACCAAAAGTAACATCAAGGCCTCTTGCATTTGCGGCATCGATATTTTCCTGGGATAAAAAACTTACCTGCCGGTGCCAGTCTCCTGCATGGGCATCATTTTCAAAGCCATGGTTTTCTATAAGAGTGGCGGACTTGACAACTGTTTTAACAGTGCCTTTTTTTTTACTGATAGCAAGGGATGTTATTGTTATATCCAATTTATAGTACTCCTTTGTAGTTTCCTATTTCGTAAATTCCATAGGTTGCAAATGTGTTTGGAAAAAATTTGACTATCTTTCCTTCATTACTTTTATCACCTGGTTTTATTGCGGCTTCATTATGAATGTCAAAACCAATTTTTCGGGCAAAGATTTTAAAATCTTCAAGAGTTAAAATTCTAATATTAGGTGTGTCATGCCATTGATAGGGAAGTTCTCGCGAAACTGGTGCTTTGCCTCCAAATAAAAGCTGTAGCCGGATTTTAATATGGCCAAAATTTGGAAAACTGACAATTGCTTTTTTACCAACTCTCAGCATCTCTTTGATTAAACCCTCAGGATCATAAACCTGTTGCAGAGTTTGACTTAATATACAATAATCAAAGCATGTGTCAGCGTAGTCTTTTATTTCTTTATTAATATCTCCCTGAAGAACAGAAAGGCCTTTTTCAATACACAATGCAACTTTATTGTCTTGAATTTCAATTCCAGTTTCTTTTACTTTCTTTTTTGTTTTAAGATGATAAAGTAGTTCTCCCTCACCACATCCAAGAGCTAATACCGTGGACTCTGGTTTTATCCATGAGGCAACTATTCCAAGATCAAATCTCATTTTTGTCCCCTGTAATTTCATCATCAATGCTTGTTAGAAACCCTTTTATCATTTTATTGAGCTGTTTATCCGGGAGGAGAAATGCATCATGCCCTAGGTCTGATTCTATCTCGCAGAAGCTTACATCAATTTTGTTCTTTTTCAAGGCTGTAACAATAGCTTTTGATTCATGGGTTGGATATAGCCAGTCTGAAGAATAGGAGACAACAAGAAATCTTGCTGTGGTTTTTGAGAAAACTTCTACTGAAGAACCTTTTCCATGTTGCTTTTCAAGATCAAAATAGTCCGCAGCCTTGGTGATATATAAAAAGGAATTTGCATCAAATCTGTTTACAAATTTCTTTCCTTGATATTGAAGGTAGCTTTCAATTTGAAATTGGGAATCAAAGGAAAGGGAAAGATCTTTTTCACTTTGCAATCGGCGGCCAAATTTCTGGCGCATTGATTCATCAGATAGATATGTAATATGTCCAATCATTCTTGCTACAGATAGCCCCAGGTCTGGTTTTTTATTTTTAGTATAATTGCCATTGTTCCAGTTTGGATCGCTTTTAATAGCTTGCCTTGCTACTTCATTAAATGCAATGGATAGGGCCGAATGTTTCATGGTTGTGGCAAGTGGTATGGCTGATTTTACCATGTTGGGATATCGCACGCTCCACTCAAGAGCCTGCATTCCTCCGAGGGATCCGCCAATAACTGATAAAAGTTGTTTAATGTTGAAATGATCAATAAGTCTTTTTTGAACCCTAACCATATCAGCAACAGTTACAACTGGAAAATTCATTCCATAACATTCCTGCTTGTCAGATGTCGTATGGGGTGGTTTGAGAGATGAAGGGCCTGTTGAACCCATACACCCACCTAAAATATTTGAGCAAATAACAAAATATTTATCTGTGTCAATCGCTTTTGCGGGACCAATCATAATATCCCACCAGCCTGGTTTTTCATCGGTTATGTCATAAATGCCTGCGGCATGGGAATCACCTGTCAATGCATGCAAAACAAGTATTGCATTATTTTTCTCTCTGTTTAGCTTGCCAAAGGTTTCATAGGCAATTGTAATATCGTCAAGCTTTTTCCCACATTGAAGAGTGAAATCTTTTTCTTTTATATGGAAAAATTGTTTTTCAATAATTAAAAGAGATGCTTCATCAATTTTATTAACAGTGCTTTTGTTCATATTATATCAAGGGCCTGATCAATATCATTGATTATATCCTTCGGGTTTTCTATGCCAACAGACAGCCTTATGAGGTCAGGTGTAATGAAGAGTCCGGTTTTAACTTCAGGATCAAAAGAGATGTATTGGGATGACCAGGGATGAATAATAAGTGTTTTACAATCTCCAAGATTAGCAAGATGGTAAATCATATTCAGGTTGTCAATCAGGGTAAAACATTGTTCTTGGTTTTCAAGGCCAAAGCCTATCATTGCACCAAAGCCTTTGTTATTAAATTCTTCTTTTGCTGTTTGATGGTCAGGATGATCAGAGAGCCCTGGAAAATTTACCCATTTGACTTTTTTATGTGATTTCAGGTGGTTGGCAACTTTAAAAGCATTTGACATATGCCTTTCCATTCGTAATGCAAGGGTATCCATTCCTATCATTGCAAGGTATGAATGAAAAGGTGCCTGGGTGGTTCCAAAATTTATATGATGCTCTCTCCATATTTTGTCAAGCAGAGCAAGCTCTCCTTTCCTTTCAATAAATGGTGCAAAGTCAGGAAAACGTTCATTGTTTTCCCATTTAAAATTGCCACCATCCACAACAATACCTCCTGTTGCAGCACCATGCCCACTTAAGTATTTAGTTGTGGAATGAATAACAACATCTGCACCAAGGTCAATGGGTTGTACAAGATAGGGAGAAGCAAGGGTGTTGTCCACAACAAGTGGCAACCCATTGGCCTTTGCTGTTTTAGCTATCTTTTGTATATCAGGAATATCCATTTTAGGATTTCCGATTGTTTCGATATATATGAACCTTGTTTTATCTGTTATGGAATTTTCGATTTCTTTTATGTTTTTAGTATCAACTATTTTGACATTTAAATTGTATTTTTTAAAAATTCCAGTAAATAAGAGATATGTTGACATAAAAAGGGAGGTGCCAGTGATGAATTCATCTCCTGATCTTAATAACGCCATGCAGGTGTTGTTAACAGCGGCCATGCCAGAGGACATTACAACAGCGCCTTTTCCATTTTCCAGTGAAGCAATCTTTTCTTCAAAAACAGAGTTTGTCGGATTTGTCAGCCTCATGTAAATGTGACTTTTCTGCTTGCCTGCAAACGTATCGCTCAAGGATTGAGCTGTTTCATGCTGGCTTGAAGCGCTTTGGAAAATTGGAGGCAGGGTGGCTCCATTCCAAAGATCAGGTGTTAGCGCTTCATGTATCACCCGTGAATCAAAATGAAGGTTCTTTTCGTTGCTCATTGCTTTACCTCATTGTTATGGTTTTAGGGCTGTTAAGTTCCTCTCTGCATAATCTTCTATAATAAACCTATTCATTCAATCTGCCACAATGTGGTATGTATGTCAATTAATAATATTAGTTTTGATAATTAATGTTCATGAAAAATAATAGGACTGGACAGAGGAGAGTTGTACGACATGGGATTAACTATCAAGTTCCCAGAATTCTAATCATTTTACTATTTTAAAGGTCGTTTTTTTATCATTCCGCCTTTGGTGTCTTTTATGCTGTTCATGATGATAAATGCATCAGGATCTATCAGATCAACTTCTTTTCGTAGCTTTGCAATCTCAAGTCTGGTAATAGCTGTATAAATGATGTCAATATGTTTTAACGCATGGCCGATTTTCCCATATCCGCCTTTGCCTGAATATATTGTGACTCCCCGGCCTAATTTTTCAGTAATCATCAATCTGATTTCATCACTCTTATTGGATACAATTGTTATTCCTGTGTATTCTTCCACTCCCTCAATGACAAAATTAACAGTTTTTGAGGCAGAAAGATAGGTAAGTATTGCATAAAGAGCAACTTCCATGGACAGAATGTAAGCACCAAATGAAAATATAATAATGTTGAAAATCAATATGATATCACCAATGGTCAGGCCTGTTTTTTTGCTCACATAAATTGCTAATACTTCAGTTCCGTCTATTACAGATCCACCCCTGATTGCCATTCCGATTCCTGTTCCCAGGAAAAAACCTCCAAAAACAGCTATAAGTAATTTATCTGATGTAATCAACGGATATGGTATAAACTGAACAACCAGTGCAAGCCCAATGATGGCAGTTATGCTTTTTAAAACAAATCCTTTTCCAATCTGTGAATATCCAAGTAAAAGAAATGGTAAATTGACTGCTACAATTAGAATGGATAATGACATTCCTGTGGTCTCTGATATCAACAGAGAAATACCCATGGCACCACCATCGATAAACTGATTCGGCAGTAAAAACCCTTTGAGCCCGAAACCGGCTGAAACAATGCCAACCAGAATAAATATTGTATCCTTGGTAATATGAGCAATATTAAATTTCAAAACCTAATCCTTTTTTGATTGTTATTTCATTCTTCAATCCTGTATTATCCAAAAATAAGATTGTAAACGCAAATCAAATATTATTTTCAGTGTTTATTATATCAATATACTTTCCTAAAAAATATTAAAAGGTTGAATTAATACCAGTATTTGATAGGCTGATTTTTTATTCTTAACTTAAGGAGTTTGACATGGGTGGGATATTTGGATGTGCAGTAAAAGACGATTGTGTTACTGACTTGTTTTATGGGACAGATTATCTTTCTCATCTGGGTACTAAAAGAGGAGGGCTTGCCGTATTAAATTCCAAAGGAATAAAAAGAAAAATTCATTCCCTTGAAAGTTCATATTTCAGAACAAAATTTGAGTCTGAACTCCCGGGTTTTCATGGACAAACAGGCATTGGTGTTATAAGTGACCATGAAAATCAACCGATTCTAATGAGCTCTCATTTAGGAACATTTGGTTTGATTTCTGTTTCAAAAATAAATAATCTTGATGAACTTTCTAAAAAAGCTTTTGCCCAGAAAAAGAGTTTTTCAGAAATAAGCAATATTGGCATTAACCCCACAGAAATCATTGCAATGCTTATCTGTGAAAAGGGAAGTTTTGAAGAAGGAATCGCGTATGCTCAGGAATGTATAAAAGGTTCCTGTACCATGCTTTTACTTTCTGACAAAGGTATTTATGCTGCAAGAGACAAGCTTGGCAGAACACCTCTTATTATTGGTAAGAAAGATCTGGGATTTGCTGCAACCTCTGAATCCTGTGCTTTTCCAAACTTAGGGTATGAAGTTGAAAAAGAACTGGGCCCCGGAGAAATTATGCTGATGACCCCCCAGGGTTGTGAGCAATTAAAAAAACCCGGTGACAAGATGCAGATCTGTTCATTTTTGTGGGTTTACTATGGTTACCCTGCTTCAACCTATGAAGGTATAAATGTTGAAGATGTCAGGTATAATTGTGGAAAGGCCCTTGCAAAAAATGATGATGTTGACATTGATTATGTTGCAGGCATTCCTGACTCAGGAATTGGCCATGCAATCGGTTATGCCAATACAAAAGGGGCAAAATACAAGAGGCCTTTTGTGAAATATACGCCCACGTGGCCCAGGAGTTTTATGCCCCAGAGTCAGGAAGTAAGGGATCTTGTGGCAAGGATGAAATTAATTCCGGTAAAAGAGATTATTAAAGATCAGAGAATACTTTTCTGCGAAGATTCAATTGTTCGTGGTACTCAGCTCAAAGATAATGTCCACCTTTTGTATGAACGCGGAGCAAGAGAGGTCCATATGCGGCCCGCATGTCCTACTTTGATATACCCCTGCGAGTTTTTAAACTTTTCTCAGTCCCGCTCAACACTGGACCTTGCCGGTAGAAAAATGATTTTAAAGCTTGAAGGGAAAGAGGATAAAAATATTGAAGAATATGCAAAATCAGGTTCTAAGAAGAATCTTGAAATGATTGAAGGAATACGAGAGCATCTTAATTTGACAAGCCTTAAATTTCAGAGAATTGAAGACCTTGTTCAGGCAATTGGTATGCCTAAGGAAAAACTTTGCACCCACTGCTGGGATGGCTCAAGTTATTATTAATTTAAAACAATACTCAGTTTTACAGGGTTGTGATCGGAATTTTTAAATTTAAGATCAATTCCCTTAATTTCTGCTTGATCAATATTGGGTGAGGCAAGGAAGAAATCGATGACCGTAGTAAGAGTTCTGCCTTTAGAATAGGGCTCATTAACTCTTCTGTTTGTGGGGATTTTATTCTGGTATAGCCATTTCCAGTCAGGCATGAACGCTTTATCAATATCCATGCGATTTGCATTATCCATTAAATTGTCTTTGAATTCCGGGTTAAAACCAGAAGGGCACTGGTTCCAGTCTCCCCCTACAATTATATAGTTTCCCTTTTTATATTCTGAGGTTAAAAATTGTTCCAGATATTGCACCTGCCGTTTTCTCAAATTCCCGTCATCGTAGGCAGAGTTGTGAGTATTGATTATTAGGAGTTCTTTGTTGTTTTCTATAGGATACCTGTTTACAAGAAAGCACCTGTCCAGCATGAACAGGCCCTTGGGCCATGAATAATTTCCCGGAAAAGAATGCCTTACAACAGATTCAGGAATATATTTTGAAAGGGTTTGATTGCCAGATACTACTTTGCCCATGGGGTCAGATATGGGAACAGGTACAAATGAGACATCATAGTTTTTCCCAAAGCTTGAATGATAATTCGGGAATAACTCTTTAATTTCATTGTATTGATTTATGCTATAGGTCCTCTTGGCATTTACATCTACTTCCTGAAAAAGGAAAAAATCAATTTTGCCTTGGTTTTTAATAAAATCTTTTATGCTGGATAAATTGCTTTTTAATATATCCTTTGCCGGCTTTACATTTTTACCTCCGGCATAAAAGAAGTCCATGTTTTTGCTTAAACCTGCATAACCGATATTCCATATCAATAAGTTGAAAGTTTTCCCTAAAGGTATTTTTGCTGTGTCCGGGCCTTGGAAAATTATGGTTTCAGGCGGTGGTTTATAATCTGATACAGTTGAAAAAATAAGGAAGGCAGCAAAGATGCAAATAGATAAGATGATAATGAAGATCAAGGTTTTTAAAAAAGTTTTCATAGAATGTCTTAGTTATCAATGAGCAGGCCTGCACCAAAAATCATCATTACAATTCCTGTTACAGCATTCAGGCTTTTTTTAATCATTTTTCTTTCCAACAGTGCTTTTGACCGGTCAATCATTGATGCAAGCAATATCTGCCATATCATGGCAATAATAAAGTGAAGCCCTGCAAGGAAGAAGGTTTGTAAAAACGCGGGTTTTGACGGGTCAATAAATTGAGGGAGAAATGCCATATAAAAGACAATGGCTTTTGGGTTCAGGATATTGCATAAGAGACCCTCTTTAAAAGAGCGTCGGGCAATAAAATTATTGTCTGTTTTTGTTTCAATTTGATTTGAAGTGCCCTTATCATTTACTGCTGCATCTTTTAAGCTGATAGCTCCGAGAAAAAAAAGGTAGCCGGCTCCCAGTATCTTTAAAAGCCCAAAAGCCCAGGCTGATTGAAGAATGAGTACAGAAATTCCTACCGATGAGATAAGCGCATGGGAAAAAAGTCCGGAGCAGATACCAAGGCTTGTTGCAGCCCCATCCCACCAGCCGCCTCGGGTAGTGTTCCTGATAACAAGCATGGTATCAACACCCGGGGTTAATGTAAGGAGCGTAATGGGAATAAGAAAAATAAGAATAGTTGTAATCATAAATGCCCTTATGAATCTTTTTCAAACTCAAGCAGAGAATGGCCGTAGCGGTGGGTTGAAAAATCAGCTTTTGATGCATGAAAATACCGGGTCCATAACAGCTCTATAGCCCTGAACCTTTTTGATGTCTTAGCGCTGGCTCCTGCCACATAAATCTTAACTCCTGAAAAATCAGGGATCAGTTTTTGCTTTATTCGGTTTTCAATTATGTTGGTAATATATTTATTGGTGATTCTCACCTTTTCAAAATTATATTCTTTAGAATCCTGAATCATATCCGAAAGAAGCACCAGGATTTTTTTCCGTTTTTTTTCACCGTGAAAAATGGTATCTGCAATATTCAGAGAATTTAAAATTTCAGTATTCTGAGTTCCATGTTTTTCTTTAAATAATTTATCAACAGCCTGACTGATATTTGCTTTTGATTTTGCAAGACTTTGCTCATATTTAAGCCTGTTTACCCATATGGATTTTTCAGGTATTTCTTCATCAACTTTGGGTTTAAATTCAATAAACGACCTACTGGTAATAGTTCCTACCACAAGGCGGTCGCCTTGATCCAGGGTTTTATAAATCATGTTAAAGGCATTTTTGTATATTGTGCTTCTTTCCTTATTTGTGCTACCTGACATGTCAACAAACACAATTACCAGTTTTGGATCTTTTTTATCTTTAAAAAGTGAAGACGCACCTACATTAAAGCTTGAAAGAGAGGTAAGGATGCAGGCAGATATAAACAACACCAATAAATATTTATAATTTAACAATCTCAAAGAGTGTTCCTCCGTAATTTACATAATCATACAATATGGTTTCTTAAGTTTTTATACCAGCCTCTTCTAATTTTATTATCCGGGTTGCATTAAGCATCTCTTGGCTTGTATCATTGGTATCAAAGTTCATATCCATTTTATGCTCTTTGTCAAAAGATTCTGGTTTTGTATGATCAGGGCGCTCTCTCTGGTTAATCTTTCTATAAAAAAAGACAAGTTCCTGAGCTTCTTGATGGATTCGGTTAATTTCCTGCTGCTGCTCAGAAAAAAGTTTATTATGTTTACCTTCAATTTTTCGCATGGCTTTGTTTATTTTATTTGTTCTGCGGTGAAGGTTTTCAAGCAAGGGGTCTTCATCATGGGCAAAATAGGAGCTTATTGTCGCGGCAGCAAGGATGACCAGATTTAAACCAACAAATGCTGCTCCAATAAATTTACTGCTGCTGGCATTTGTAACCGCTTCTGTTTCAGCAAGATCTCCTAAGTATTGTACGCGTACATAACCAATGGCAATAAGGCCTCCCACTGTAAGGACAGACAAAGCGCCTACTCCAATACCGCTTTTCCACCACGGTGTTGAGCCGCGTTTTAATAAAATACCCATGGCATGGGCAATCCAGGGGATAGCTACGGCAATGCCCAAAGCCATGATCCAGGTGAAAAGCTGGCTTTCACCAAAAACTGCAAAGGCAAGAGAGTTCATGGGAATTTCACTTAATACAAAAAGGAACATTAAGATATAGTATTTGGTTCTTGAAACCTCAACACTTGGCTCAGATCTCTCAATTTTGGCTGAGTGAGCATCATAATCTTTTGAAATTCTTTCATAATCTTTTAAAAGAGGTTTATGTAAACCATTAAGTTTTTCTAGCTTAGGCCCGAATTTAGCTGTTACCTGCCATGCTTCATGGCGGGCCATAGCCATCATCTCCTGTTCAAATTGAGAAGGGTTGGGGTCATTGACTGCCGGGATATTGTTTTTTGCATCTATCTTTGCATTTTGTTTAACTTGACTTTTTTTATACATTATATTGTCTCCCTTTTGATTGTATTGTCGAAGAAGCTCTTTCAACAGGGATTTTCAGCCTGCCTCACGATTTACAAACTAGTTAAAGCTATATATAAACGTATGGGTTGTCAACATATTTGTTATATATTTTTAACTAACTTCAGGGCATAAGCTAACGATTTACTTTTTTGCGATAGTTAGCTGTAGGAAAGTAATTAGCCTATTTCTCAACTAAAAAATGTTTCCAGGAATACTCCATTAAATTGCTTAAATATTAACTATATTGAGTGGTAGGTGTATGGCCACAGTTGTAAAAAGAGGGGGTAAGCCCAGAACAATAAAGCCTAATGACCTTTTTGTAGCCGCTGCCCTTGATTGTTGGACGAAGCCGCTACGCGGCAGAAAAACTCCAAATAGTGTACAACTCCTATCCGTATCCAATTTCGGGTACTACAACTTAAAGGGAGTGTACCATGAAAAAATCAGAAATAAATCGATTCA
>Ga0307988_1000864_pt1 | contig 19027 bp, 14 predicted proteins | sample EllFjometagen183_FD_203166 | JGI IMG/M metagenome (GOLD analysis project Ga0307988, IMG submission 203166) | Marine microbial communities from Ellis Fjord, Antarctic Ocean - #183 | ecosystem: Environmental > Aquatic > Marine > Unclassified | place: Southern Ocean | collected 2014-10-08 | reverse complement strand
CTGTTAACTTGGCCGGGTTAATTTTATGGGCCGTTAGCTCAACTGGTAGAGCAACTGACTCTTAATCAGTAGGTCCCGGGTTCGACTCCCTGACGGCCCACCATAAAACACAAGGGTTTTCAGCGTTTTTCGTTGAAAGCCTTTTTGATTTATAAGGTCCGTGGTACACCCCTGGTACACCTTTTTCCAGAACTACATTGAGTGTTATCAAACATATTACGAGTCCTGTCTAATAAACAGTTAACCACTTCTTCACAGGGCAACATATCTTTTTGTTTGTCTTTACAAGCCAGTCAATCCCTCTTCCGACGCAATCATCGTTCGCTACGGACCTGGGTTTAAAATTCAACCTGTTGCCTCAAATAGCTTATATCATGGGTATGTACCCTGTGTGGAAAAGGCTGTACAGGATTTTAATAAAAGGCTATTAAAAATAATATCATTACTCTTGAAAAGATAGAAAATGCTTGATAACACATTCCCAGGATAGAATTAGAATTGCTTTTTGATAAACCAGGTGGTCATATTGGGTTTTTTCCCATCGAGAAGATGAGATATAGACAGACATGTTTAGTTTATTTTGATCCGATAGAGTACATGTAATGGATATTCAGAAATAATTTGCTGAATATCCTCTGGAATTATGTATGCATAAAAAAATAAGCAAAGAGTTTACGTTAAAATACAAATTATTCAGATCACTTCCATATTGGACTCTGCTTGAATTCCTTTCATTGACTTACGGTTATTATATTGAAATGGTGGAACAATACGATTATTTAGAGAACAAGCTTTTGAATGAACCAAATTGTAATTTATATTACAGCGCTATTCTTGCAAATGTGAAGCCTGTGCCCCAAAAAAAAAATGGTAAAAACTTGTATTACCCTTTTAATATTCTTGAGTTTTTTAAGGAAAAAGGCTTTCCAATACATCCTGAATTGGAATTTACTAAAAAGACTTCTGTATCTGGGGTTGCCCATTACTTTTGGAATAGTGATATCAGTAAAGGTAGCGACATAAAAAAAAACTCTTCATCATTACTTCCATGTAACTCAGGAACTGACTGGAAAGATATTACAATAACACTTACATCCAAGGATCAAGTCAGAATAAAAACTCAACAGGGGGAGAAGCGTTACAATTATGCCCAAATAGGAATGCAAGATGATCGTAATACAGAAAATAAAATAAGAATTTGGATTCTTCTTATGCTGTTTGCATCGAATAAGGGGGATATTGATTCAAAGGTAATGCAAGACAATGAAAAAATATTTGAAGGTTCTGGGAAACAAGAACCTTTTCAAACATTTATGACCGCCGCCAAAGAGTTAAACAAGCATTTAAAAAACTTTTTTGGTATTAATGATTCAATATATATTGGGCATTATAAGAAAATGTTTAAAGATAAAGACAGCTTAAAAAAACATCGTCCACATATTTTTGAAGATGAGGATATGGACGATGAGCTTAAAAAATTTAAAAGACAGGAAATGATTAATAGTTTTCTTAAAAAAAAAGGGTATTCAACTAAATTCCAAATAACACTAAATTTTGATAACCCGCTTGATCCCGCTGAAGAAAAATCATTATTTCAGCAAGAGGTTGAAGAGGCAAAGCGCATAATGACTTATAATAATTCAAGAACAAAACCTTCCTAAAATCAATTTTAAAACAAATCTCTCTATCAAAAGGATATTTCCTTTTGTCTGAAAAAAAATAATATATTTTTTTTATATCATAAAATCAACAGGATAACTGTTCTTAAAAATTAATATTCACCCATTAAGGGAAACTTCCCCATTGGTTTATAGTTTCATTAAATAGTTTGATGAAACAATAAAATTTTAATTAAATTGGAGAACAAAATGAGTAAAAAAGTATCTATCAATGAGGGAACTCAAGCTCTTCCAGAAGGAATGGAAGTTTCTATTAATGCACTAAAAAAAAGGCTGGAGGAAAAGTATCCTTTTGGGATCCCCAGAAAGGAAATCGGAAAAGCAACGGGTAGCATATTCCATCCAAGGACTTGTGCGAACGCTGACTCTATTGGCGATGGTATTTCAGGCCGTTTCAAAATTGGTCGCAATACCATCTATCCCGTAGTTGGTGTAATGGAGAAAATCAAATCTAAAATGAGGGAGGTATAATCATGACTAAAAAAACACCAAAGGCGCCGTGCAGGGCGCCCAAGGGTACGAACATGATCTTTGATAATACCACACATGACAATAATTGCAACCCTGAGACACCAGAAGACCTGATTGCAATTTCCTTTTCCGAAGGTCCTGCAAGCAACACGTCCATTGAAAGATCTGAACCAATGGAATGGGATGAATTTAGCCAGATGCTCAGCCAACCAGAACAGGGTCTGAAAGATGGTTCATATTTTTTAAGGGGAAAATGCGAAGGCACCCGCTGCGATAGCAACATGGATCCGTTGTCTGATATCATAATCATAGATGCGGATAATAGCACAGATGGAAATTCATGTCCTCCGCCGGATTATGTAACGGATACGCTTAATGATTTAAACTATCAGTTTATTCTTTATACCAGTTTTTCACACACGCCTGAAAACCCTAAATATAGAATTATTTTGCGGCTTGACAGGAAGGTAGACCAAAAGGAATCAAAACAATTATATCAAGGTGTAATTGATACTCTTTCACAAAATGGTATCATAATTGAAAAGAATTTTGAAAGCAGCACATGGAGTCAACCCTGGTATTTTCCTCGGTACCATAATAAAGTGCAACAGAATACTTTTTTCCATGGCGAAGGCGGCTTTAAAAGACTTCCAGTTGACGAAATACTGGCCATAGTTCCGGAAATTAAAAATACTCCAACAGCTGAACTAACCTCAGAACAGATACTGAAACTGAAAAAAAGTATACCTAATTGTATTAAGCTTTTATGCAGTGATACTAAGTTTGAGACAACAGAACACAGAAACTTTAATCTCATTAAAATGGTATTGGTTGCTTACAGCCTTTCTGTGGGACATGATGAAGCTGAAGCAATCTCTTTGTGTCAGAATTTTATTGACAATTATCCTTTTTCAAATTCTTTAACAACGCCGGAAGCCCGGTTGGTTAATTTTAAAAAATGTTATCAGTCGATGAAGCAAAGCGGCAGTAAATTTTCATGTGCAACAGCCAGGGCCCTTGTTATTCATGAGAATGTTATTGATTGCAAAAAATGCGCCGTTGAGCAGCCACATGATGTGGAAGATGTTATAAAATGGGTTAATGAAACAACAGAAAATAAAGAAATTATAGATGGCTGGATTGAAAAGACTAAAGGTATGAATGCCGTTTCCACCGATAGAGTCATTCAGGCAGTGAGTCAAAAAGTTGTTGTAGGAAAAATACCTTTAAAAAAAGATCTTAACAAACAACAAAAGGCATGGCAGCGTGAACGATATCAACAAGCCCGCGAGAAGCGTTCAGCTGCAAGAGAAGCAGAAGGAAAAATTGAAATTTATTATTCAAAAACTGCAACCGGAAAAGCCGTGCATGAAATGTCACAAGCACTTGTAGACTCAGATGTTTATCGATTTGCTTCCAAATTAGTGACTATTGAAAATGCGAGACCTTCAAGCGTCCGTATGGTGCAGAAAATCAACGAGAACAATGGAATTTATCCGTTGATGCCAATTATTAATGAGCTTACTCTTGAAACTCTCCGCCATGAGGTAGAAAAAGTTGCTTGCTGTATGGAATATGCAGAGAATGGAATACAAAAAGAAATTTTATGGGCTGATCTTCTGCTAAAAGGTTTGATGAATATTCCTAAGTCTTGTGAGAAACCGTTAATTGGTATTGTAGAGCATCCATATGTTGATAAAAATTTCAATTTGGTGATGGATCAAGGTTATGATCCTATAACTGGTTTGTTCAAAGTGTTTGATTTTGACAATAATTTTATTGAGGGAAGCAAAATCAGTTTAAAGCAATCAAAAGCAGCATATAAATATTTATGTGATGAAGTAATGGCAGATTTTCCTTTTGCCACCAGCCTTGATAAAGCAGCTGCAATTTCAGTTTTACTTTCCGCATTACAACGAAAACTTATTACCGATGATAGTGGCTGCCCAGGATATCTTTTCAATGCACCCACGCCGTCTACAGGAAAAACTACTCTTGCACAAGTTATTAGCTATATAATTTATAACAGACCTGCAGCTGCAACCAGTTGGAGTAATAACGATGAAGAGCTTGCTAAGCATATTCTCGGTATTTTTAAGGAGGGTCATAGCTGCGTACTTTTTGATAATTTAAAAAGTAAAACAGTATTGCAGTCGGTTGAGTTGTCAAAAGCTATAACCAGTGCTACATATTCAAAGCGTCTCCTTAATAAAAATAAAACGGAGACTCTTCCGTCCAGCGTTTTGTGGCTGTTTACCGGGAACAATATATCTGTTGCCGGTGATTTTAATACGCGAATTCTTTCCATCAGGCTTGATACAAAAATGGCAGATCCAGACAAAAGAATTTTTAAAAGACCTAACATTGGGGATTGGTGTCTTAAAAATCGAAGCACCATCATCCATGCTTGCTTGACAATTCTTCTTGCTGCTAAAAACATTGAATCAAAACTGCCACCTTCTCGATATAATGAATGGGACAAGTTTGTACGCCGTCCTCTTTTCCTCGCAGCAAAAATTGATATTGCAAAATTATTTGATCGGAATAAGGATGCAGATCCAAAAATAGAAAGTCAGGTACAATTCCTTGAGATCTGGCATTCACTTCTTGGGAATGATCAAGTTACATCTACAAATATTTTGGATGCTGCAAAAGTAGGGCCTGGTTGCAATGATTCAGCAATTGGTGATGCTATCAAAGATATTTCTGGAGGGGACATCCCCGGCTCTGCTGTCTTTGGAAAATTGTTACAGGGATTAAAAGACAGGATTGTTGGAGGTTACAAAATAACCGGTGAAATTAGTACTGCCAATGAAAATAAGAATCGATGGTTGTGGAGTGTGGAGCAAGTATCGGATGAAGACCCCTCTTAAGTATTTGGTAGGGGGTGGTAGGGATAAGGTAGGGGTAAAATATTTTTGCCCTACCCCCCTCATCCTTAGAGTAGCAATGCTTTTAGAGGATGGGTAGGGGAAGGAGGGCAGTTTTTATTCTTAAGAGTTTAAAAAAAATATTTATTTAAGAATTATAAAATATAAAAAAATTATTAACGGTGAGTATGCAGGATTACCCCCTCCTTCCCTACTGAAATTGAAATTTATAAATAAAATCAACGGTTTGTGAAGTAGGGGTGGGAGGGCACGTAATATAAAAAGGAATAAGTCTATACAAAAATAAAGTTCATTCTCAGTGGACGAAAGCATATGGCAAATATCAACGCAGTGATGGAGTTTTTCAGAGCTGTTGGCGTAAAATTCAATATAAATAACTGGAAAAAAGATTATGGCGGAGTAACTTTTCCAAATGAAGAAAAAATTACTCAACTAAGAATTAACCCTGCTTCGTGGAGGCGAGTCATTGACAAAGATGCTGCTTGAAATTTAACAATACAGGACATCAAAGGGCAGGCACAAATGTAATGTAATTCAACAAATGAAACTATAAAAACATAGTGGGATTTATTTTAATCATAAAGGAGAAGTCATGTCAGAATACAAATTAACTCAAGAAATTATTCAACGTTCTCAGGAAAAGACCTGGGATCTTGCGAGACTTGAATGGGAATTAGACACAATATATGAAGCAGAAAATCCAGAAAAATGTCTGTGCGGTCACTTCCCAATCATTGAGATTTGCATTTTACGAAATAAAATTAATCGACAGCAGGCTACCGTCGGTAATTGTTGCGTAAAGAAATTTATCGGGTTGCCTTCTGATCTGATTTTTCAGGCTGTAAAGCGTGTGAGAATGGACAAAAACAAATCGTTGAATGCTGAAGCTCTTTTATACGCCTACAATAAAAATTGGATTGACAAGTGGGAGTTCAATTTTTCAATCGACATAATGCGTAAGAGAAATCTCTCAAGTAGACAGTTGCAAATCCGCATGAAAGTCAATGCAAAAATGTTGTTCAACATGAAGTATAATAACTTAAAAGGGTAGGCTAAATTCAGAGCCAACATTATATAACCACGCATCGAGGCTGCGAGACTGCCCTGGGCACCTCTATGAATTGTTATTATTGGCATATGAACCGATTGCTAAATAAATTGGAATTACAGAACTCATGGACACTTTTCGGACATAAATTTACCTCTTGGAAATTTAACCATTGATTATCAGGTTTATTTACCCCGATCAGTTGCAAAAAGTATTATTATCAGGGCAAGAATATTTTTTTTCACTAAGAGTTTTTACCTATTTACATGCACATTACATAATGTTATTTCAGAAATGAACTCTTTCAAGGGAGATAAAATGAAAAGGATATTAATCGTTTTTTGTTGCTTTTTTTTAATAGGGTGCGCGACTTTTCCAGAAGACAAAGAGCCCGTTCAAAAGAGTAATCTTTCAGCCGGAATTGCAAAAAAAATTATAATCAAAGGAGAAACAAATCAATCCGAAATATTAAAATGGTTTGGATCTCCTAATATTATTACCAAAAACAGATCAAATGATGAGGTTTGGAATTATAATAGAATGTCTTTTGAATCGAAATCTGGTGCTGATAGCGGAGGGTTGATTCTATGGGGGGGTAGCCGGGCTATGTCGACAACGACTACTAAATCATTCGACTTAATTATCTCTTTTGATGATAAGGATATTGTTATAGATTATAGTTTAATTTCAGCATCTTATTAATTAAAAAAGGAGTTAACAATGAAAATATATTCAAGGCTTATTATTTCTTTATTTATTGTTTTTGTTTTGTTTGGTTGTGCTGCAAAAGAACCTATATTATCGCCAATGCAAAAACGTCATATTACTACAAAATTGATTGAAGGATCTTATGATCATGTATACAGGGCAACCTTAACAGTTTTGCAAGATCAAGGATATATCATTAAGAACACCGATATGGCATCAGGTTTAATTGTATCTAATGCAGATAGGCCAGTAGATAAAGGTAATCAATTCGCCCAAGCATTTTGGCTTGGTTATGTTCCCAATAAAGGAACTGCAATTGAAATCACATGTCTGATAAATAAATTAAATGCAACCTCAACTGAAATCAGAATGAATATCCGTGAAGTAAAATATGGTCAATCATCAGCATGGAGTAGTAGTGGAAAGCAGGATACAAAACAAATTTATGATGAAACTATTTATCAATCTTTGTTTAATGAAATTACACTTGAGACAAAAAGAAGAGTTGCTCTAAGCCAATAAAATTGGACAAAATCACCAAAATTTGAGATTGTGATAATCGAAGTCACCGTCAAATGATTTCTGCCTCTCAAAAGAGAAAATATGGAAAATCAGCTTTTATAGAACCATTTGATGAAGAAATTTAGAACCGAACAACCCTTTCTCCATACTTTATAAGTCAAATACCCAAAACCGATACACAGCTGATACCCTGACCTGAAAACCTTCAAACCAGTCTCCATAAGTATGAATAATTCTAAAACGATATACTGGCTTGCCAGAATACCATAAAACGGACTATATAAAGCCGGTATCTAAGAATGCCGTTCACTTGTTTGTGTCGGTCTATAAAGGAATATCCCTGATAACCTGCTCCGGACATTGCACAGAATTGTTTTTGCAAAGGTGTTGCCTTGAAGCATTCAAGCTGCGTGGCCGAATAGGTGAAGGGCTGCCGGGGTTTAAAGTTTAAATAAGTTGATTGTCTGTTTAATGGATAAAATCTCCACCACCCACATGATGTTGTGTCAGGCTGTAATTTAAAAATTTTAAGACTTTTAATAATAGTCCGGGCCTTTAAGCCAGGCCTTTGAGAATAAAAATCATAGACAAAGACCACACCATTTCAGGGTGATTCGGTTCCTTTTAGTGTATAGAATTTTATCTTTCATCTATAGCGGTTTAGTTCAAGCCTCCAATAAAACTGATTTTGGCAAATCCTTCTTAGTTCAATTATATTTTTACTAAAGTTCATTTTTTTTAAAATATCTTTACAGACATTAAAAATATTGATACCAGATTCTTGAGCCAAATTTTTTTATTTATCTGGTTGGATATCATTCAAGTTTACAAGATATACAAAACTGTTCAATTATTTGTGAAAAAAAAGAAAGATGACACTTCCTCATCCTAAATTAAAAAGTACTGTCTTCAATGTGAATAATAGGGTTTGGAAACCGACATCATTAAATAATTTGCGTGCAGAAATCGACCATATATCTAAAGTTGGAGGTAAGAACAATTCACTGATTCTATACAGAGGACAAAGGAATAATAATTGGCCATTAGATTCCACTTTTGTGCGGAATTGTATTTCAACAATGTTAGGAATCAAAAATTATACTAAACTCCCTTCCTATATACGTAAAAGAAGCTCCTTTCATAGGGCAATTACTTCTTTATTGCTAATGAAATTTGACAAATTTGTAGCACCAAGCAAGGAGGCATATAAGAAAGAACAAAGTGACGGGATAGACCCCTTCTTCGAACTTTTTAAAAATATCCAACAATATCCAGAAAAGTATGATGAGAGTCCATTTATAAAAGGCACTAACTTTATAGACTGGACAAACACCACCGATATTGCACTTTATTTTGCAACATTTGAGGGTAAATCAGATACAAGAAAAATTAGCACTGGAGATGGTGCTATTTGGGCCTATGATGCTAGCTCTACCGGAAATATTTTAAAAAATAAAGTAGGGAAAATTCTGGACAATATGAATACCTATGAGTTCTTGAATGGTAAAAAAATTCAACTTCCTTTGATGTTCCATCCTCAAAAGCAAACCAATCAGCATCGCGCCTCAAACCAAAAACCAGTCTATATCGCTCAAATGAATTTCAGCTTTAATCTTTCTGAAGTATGGGAGCAATATGAAAAAGCAAATAATCGGAAAGTATTCCTAAAAATTCAAATTCATGAAGGTTTGAAAAAAAAGTTGGCAAATCATCTTGAATCTAAGGGAGTTTTAGAAGAACATGTATACCCTCATTGAACGAAAATAATAATATTATGCTGGAATTTACAGAATCTTGAAGCTACAGTGAAGTGAATCCAAAAAAAATGAATCGAACTTTGACCGGGATTTCCATATTGCTTCCTTTTATGGTTGCATCTGACTTTGGTCGCTTCCCACTAAAAAGAACTCATCAATTTTACGGAAATGTGTCACACCTCAAGAGATCGGCTGATATAACATCAAATCTGGAAACCTGATCAAGTGTTAAATAAGGTTCAAATCTATTTTTTACTCTTTACAATAATCTGAACTATAGAATCTTGTATCTTTGGTATCATATCTTCTAATTTAGCATTTATCAGGATAGTCATCATAGGATAGGTTGAGTCTATCGGTAGCTGTGACAGTAAAGCAGAAACGTAAGCTGATTTGACAGCATAATTAACGTTTTGGGGGACATCAATACCTTTTTTACTGACCTGAGCACGTAACGTAGATGTTGTAACTCCAACTACTTCTCCGTTCATGGTTAAAAGTGGTCCACCACTATTCCCCATTTGAATAGAAACAGTGGTTTGAATAATTCTAGGGTCATCTTGTATACCAGACAAGGAACTTATAATGCCATCCGTAACTTTTGGGTTTGTCCCCATAACGCCGCTTTTGGGGTATCCTATCGTAAAAACCTCTGCCCCAATCCTTGAAAGTTTAGATGCTATAGGTATCCCCTTTACCATTTTCTTTTTAGTATTATCAATCTGCAAGATAGCAAGGTCATTATGATGGTCTGAAAGAGCAACAGTTGCCAGATACTCTTCATCACCAAGGCTATTGAATCTTACCTTAACCTGTATCTGTCCCTCAATTACATGATTATTTGTAACGATATATCCACCTTCAGTTACCCAGCCTGTTCCGGTATATGTAGCATAAGTTGCAGGGGGGGGTGAAGATGATGGCGGCAAAGTTTTTGACGAGGGACGTCCCCCAGCTATCTCAGCACGGATCATTTCAGCGATAGTATATTGATTATGACTAACCGCTATCTCTAAAGCGATACTACCATTTTTGCTTCGAATATCCAATTTAGCACCCTTATCAATCAACATCCGTGCAGCAACAGCATTGCCCTTTGCTACCGCAACAATAAGGGCTGAGGATCCGTCATTGTCCTGGATGTCCAATTTAGCACCCTTATCAATCAACAATTGAGCTATGTCTGTATTTAATTCAAAAACCGCGAAAATAAGGGCTGTGGCTCCGTACTTGCCCTGGATGTCCAATTTAGCACCCTTATCAATCAACATCCGTGCAGCAACAGCATTGCCCTTTGCTGCCGCAACAATAAGGGCTGAGGATCCGTCATTGTCCTGGATGTCCAATTTAGCACCCTTATCAATCAACAATTGAGCTATGTCTGTATTTAATTTAAAAACCGCGAAAATAAGGGCTGTGGCTCCATTTTTGCTTCGAATATCCAATTTAGCACCCTTATCAATCAACAATCGAGCTATATCTGTATTTTTTCTATCAACAGCTAAAATAAGGGCTGTGTTTCCAAGTTGGTTCTGGATATCCAACTTGGCACCCTTATCAATCAACAATCGAGCTATATCTGTATTTCCTCTACCAACAGCTGTAATAAGGGCTGTATCGCCTCCTGAACTCAGTTGGTTGATATCCTTCCCTTTGCTAATAAGAGATTTAAGCATTGTGACATCTCCGTTAATCGCTGCATTTCGCAAACTAGGTACGCAGCCTAACAGGGATAAAAGGGATATCAGGAGTAGCCATTTAACGGAAAAAATAATTTTAAGTTTCATCACTGACCTCATAATTTAGAAATTAGCTTGGAGAGTGCTGCTTTCGGATTAATAGCTTATGATAGGAGGGCATTTTTTGTCAAGAAAAGCATGAAAAATTATTAAAGAGTTGAAATATGAACCCAGTCTGACATGGGCACAACATTGAATTATAATATATGAACCAGCCCAGCATCGTAAGGTATTCTTCCATTGTAATTTTTATAAAATAAAAAAATTAACGGCGGTCTACAGGTTGTTGGCGAGGCAGTTCATGATTAAAATCCCCCAGACTATCCTCTGTAATCATCGTTTTATCGAAAACCAATTAGCCACAATATACAGTTCCTTGCATTTTTGCTTTCCCGAGCGTAATAGTAATTTATTAAAAGAGATTGTTAAAACCTGCCCTTTTACAGATGATATTTCAAAAAAGATTTAGACCTCAAAATTTTCTTTCCGGCTTGGGAGGTATAAAACACCTGCACCCAGCTTGTTAGGTGCATATTTATTTCGTGCAACGAATATATACACTCATTGAGTTTATTTTAATTTGGATTCTGTCCATATCATCACTTTTAAGAATAATCGGGCCAGGAGAAAACCAGGATAATTCCTTTAATTTGCTAATTTCTTTTTCGGCAAGATCATCGTCATGTGAAATCGCGTTTCTAATGATTCGAATATCACCCATAATATCGTTCACCACATCATTGATATTCACACCCAACTCTTCCGCTATTAGCTTGCGGTATCTTTCATTCCATGCAGTGTATATCCAATTTATAATTCCATGTGCGATTACTTGGCTTATTGGGCCATCTTTTTTCATGCCCTGCATTAAATGGAAATAAGGTAGTTCTGAAATTACTGAATCACTTTTATCGTCTCGAATAACAAAACTGTCAGCAGAATTGAAGCCGTCCGTAGAACGAATTTGTTCTGAAAGACAGACCAGACCTAAGTTTGCCATGTGATACGCTGAATGATATCGTTGAGAAACGTCTTTAAATTCTTCTAATGACTTCAATTTATACATAAATACACCTAATAAATTAGTGGGGAGGGAACACTACCTGGTTTCCAAAGTTTTCAACACATCATTCACCATGGCGGTTTTTTCAAGAATTATACCTTCCTGATCAAGCAGATACAGAGTAGGAACACCCAGGACTCCATAGTTTTTAAAATTCATTCCGCCCATGCCAGTGAAGTCACAATAATTATCCGGCCATTGATGATAAGCCAGTTTCTTTTCAAATCCCTGTTCTGTCTCATCCGCGCTGATGGCTATCACCCGCACATTATATTCGGTCAGCCATTTGTATTTATTAGCCAAGTCGATGAGGGCATCTTCGCATAGTTGGCATTCCCCCTGGTAAAACAGTAGGATCGTATAATCCGCATCCAGTTTACCGGTTTTCAAAGTGATGTCCTGGGCACTCCTGCCGGTTTGGGTCCGAACAGGGGCTTTCAGCATCAGGTCTGGGGCTTTTTTTCCGGTAATTATCTTGACCGATGCCATCATGTTCTTCACCTTGTCCGACAATTTTGCCCGGGCATCGGGATGCTTATCCAGATGAGATGCTATCTGGGGTAGCAGATCATCTTTACCCTTCTGCACCAGGAAGGGGACAGCAGGAAGATGACAATTAGTGCAAAAACAAATGTAATTGGTTTCATGATCAGCAATACTTATTGATTCTCATTTTAAAAAAAATCCAGCAGCTCAGCGGCAAAGGTATTCATCCCGAGCCTGATGGCCACAAGATGGATAAATAGACGAACAGGCCAAGTGCGAATTATTCTGCGACACAGCGCACCGACAAACCGTTCTTGCGGTGGTGGCTGCCGTCCGCGCGGGCGGGGCTGCTGCTAAAACCCAGTCGCCACGCGCTGCCACTCGTGGACTGGGTACTGCTCCAGTAGTAGCCGAGGTAACCACGGTAGTACAACGAGCCGCTGCTGCTGCTGAACCGGTAGCCGACGGACGGCAACATAAGGTCATCACCAAAAGAGTAGGCGCTGCTGTAGTTAGTCGTGCTTTCTGACCAAGTTCCCACAGTGCTTTGGGTGTTATTGTTTATAACTCCCTCCCACTGGCTTTGAGTGGGCACCCGGTATCCGGCAGGGCATGGGTCATGGGCGGTTTTATAAGTATCAGACCAGGAATCATCCGGAGCATAGTTATCATCCCAACTACTGATGCTCCCGTCGTTGGCATCTGCCAAGCCCGGGCCAGTAGGACCATGGGCAAAGTTCGCAGTATTGGTATCATACCACTGGCTGGAATCCGGACCCTTCCTGCCCCATTGCCAGTACCCGCCGATCAGCCGCCAGGATGGGGTAAAGGGATCATCATTGGTGGTCTTGCCGATAGCTGCCAAATTGTAACAGTCAAATTCCTTCCAGACTCCAAGGGCTACGTATGCACCGCAAGTTGAATCGGATGATGCCAAATCACTACCATTACAATCTTGATCAATTTCATCTCCGGCTATTTCTGTTGCACCTGGATGGATAATGGCATCATTATCATTACAGTCGGTATTGTCTGATACATAGCCATATGGTTGAGCAGATGACGTTAAAGAGTTGGCTGAATTGCCATATCCATCACCATCTGAATCAATGTACCAGGTTTTTGACGTTGGGGTTGGTTCCTGATCTGAGGAGAGAACAAGCCGAAAGCCAAGAATGTCGGGAGTATAGTCCGGGTTGATGGCGCTCCGAAATGCAGCCCGGCTGTACTTGGCGATGTTGTCCCAGCTACCGCCCCGTATAACACGGTATGATCCCGATGATGGCCCAATGGGATCTGTCACAGAACTTGAACTATGGTCGCCATACCAATCCTGAACACACTCCAATACATTGCCATGCATGTCATATAATCCCCAGGTATTGGGAGTTTTTTGTGCAACCGGATGGATAGTTTTATTCGAATTGTAAACATACCAACCCATGGCGTCAAGATTTGGATCGTAACCTGATCCGAGTTCTGTAATCTCTCCATTGGCAAAGGCTGTACCTGCACCTGCACGGGCAGCGTATTCCCACTGGGCCTCTGTGGGAAGCATATATAAACCTTCACCTAACTGATTTAACTTATCGATAAACAAATGTACGTAATTCCAAGAGACTTTTTCCACCGGACAATCCAAGCCGCAACCGCTGAAAGATGATGGATTGCTTCCCATAACTGCCTCCCATTGTCCCTGGGTCACCTCGGTGGTTTGCATGTAGTACCCTTTGGTCAGGGTCACTTGATGTTGAGTCTCATTTATGTATCTGCCTGGTTCATCAGTAGGGGAGCCCATCGTAAAAGTGCCTGGAGTTATGGAAACAAAATCCATACCCAGAGAGTTGGTTTTGATATTTGTTGGAGCTTGCACAGGGGGTTGCGCAGGTATCGGCGTACCCTGCCCTGTAACCTCAAAATCAAAAATTGTAAACTTTGACGGCATCTGATTTCCTATGGAATCCTTCCCAAGAACTGTCCAATACCATTTACCTGCTGGCATTGACTGCCATGTTGCATCATCCATTGTAAGAAGATTCAAGGTCAGATTTGGGAAAGGAAGAACGGGAGAGAAGGATAAACCATCTACTCTTGCAAGAATCAGTTCATATGCTGTAACCCCTGAATAAAGATCCCATTTGAATACCGGTGCTGAGTCAGAAAGGACAAGTGTAGATCCAGGAGAAGGGCTGGTAAGAGCTATTGCTGTGCTTGCAAGGAACTTAATATTGCTTACATATTTATTCGGAATAGATGATTCATATGTGGACCCGACCAATGCTCCTGAGCTGTTGAATGCCTCAACGCCCCATTTAATATTATACAGAGCCATTGAATCCCATGTTGGCGAATCAAGTGGAATGTTGTATGTCATTCCCACAAAGGATTCAGAAAAACCCTGGGTTGCAGAGTTTCCACTTCCTGGAGGGATAAGCTCAGATGATATCGGAATCGTTGTGTGGTTTATTAAATCATTCAATTCAAAGTAAAGAAAGTATTTTGTTGCATCTGTTATTTTAGTGAATGAAAATGTCAACTGACCATTTGCAGAACCAAAACTTAATGTTTCATTATTGGCCGGAGCTATGGCATAAATTTGGTTATTTGCAGGTGTTGTTGTGGACGTCTGATCACTACCATTACAATCTTGGTCTATTCCATCTCCGGCTATTTCTGTGGCACCTGGGTGGATGCTTGCATTGGTGTCGTCACAATCGGTGTTGTCCGAAACATAACCCTTTGGTTGAACCGAAACTGACAATGAATCATTATAATCACCATATCCGTCTCCATCTGAATCGTAATACCAAATTCCGGTACTTACAGCATCACTTCCATTACAATCCTGGTCAATTGTGTCATCAGGGATTTCAGTGGCACCCGGGTGGATGGTTGCATCTGTGTCATTACAATCAGAGCTATTTGCTACGTAACCCTTTGGCTGAACTGAAACTAACAAAGAATCATTAAGATCTCCAAAGCCATCGCCATCTGAATCATAATACCATGTAGGTAAATTTACAGAGTCACCTCCAACACAGTCTTGATCAATATTATCATTGGGAATTTCTGTTGCACCGGGATATATTGTTGCATCATTATCGTTACAGTCAGTTTTGTCCGCTACGTAGCCGGATGGCTGCGAAGTCGAAGCTGTTAAATTATTGGGATCACCAAAACCATCGCTGTCTGAATCTTTGTACCAAATATCTGAATTACCGAATGACCCAGACTGTCCACCACGCACGGCACGCACATAATAAGTATTCGACTTATAGAGGTTGTTGATATGGCCAGTGATGAAATACACGAGCCACGCTTTACCATTGTTATTTGCGTCGATTGTAGACGACCAATAATAGGACGACTTGGTATTCGGAAAATAGCCCGAGTCAATGGCAGGATTGAATTTAGAGTGGTCTACAATAGATGCCAGTTCTTTGGCTGTAGGGAGACGCCAGTCTGAATAACCGGCAAGAGACAGGTTCTCACAATAGCCCAGAGATGCTCCCCAATTCATAGTCCCGCTTGTCTCCTGCTGCCACATTAAGCCGGTGGCTGTATCTGTAACAGTGCTGTCGCCGTTACTGACCAATTTATCAAATGACCCGGACTGCCCACCACGCACGGCACGTACATAATAAGTAAAGGACTTCTCGTTGTAGTTGACACTGCCATGGTTGAAATCCACGCGCCACGCAACGCCAGGCTTATTCCTGGTAGTAGACGACCAGTAATCAGACGACATCGTATTTGGAAAATAGTCGTCATCTATCGCAGGGTAGTATGTTCCATAGTCAATGATAGAGGGAAGCTCATCAATTGTCGGCATCCGCCAGTCGGAATGGCCGCCATAATTACTGCTGTTTAGCTTATTAATGAAATCTTCAGTATCTGTTCTGTTTCCAGGTGTGCCTGCATCGCCGCCGTTTGTATTAGGATTGCTGTCATACCAGGTGTATTTATTATCCTTGTCATGCACAGACCCGTCATCCGTCTTCACTTCCCATATCAGTCCGGTTACATTGTCCCGCACCATTGTCCAGGATGCGACGGAATCAGCTAATTCATTGCCATTTGCATCCAATTTGGTATAAGAAGGCGGGTTGATGAGATAATCAGAATCCTCGCCAAAGGTCTCGGTAGAGGAAGTTGTCTGGCCAGTGTCCGGCACAGGGCCTGCCTGGGCATAAAGGGAAATTATCAAAATAATCAAAGTCGAAAAAACCACAATCTTTGTTCTTGTCATTTTTACCCCCTTTAATGATTGCCGCCCACAGGATTTTAAATGACAGGCTGGCTATCATTCAGACCCATGACTTTCCATCCCTGCTTCTCAACAGGTTTGATTTTGTCATGGATAATAAATTATAATTAATGCAGTATCAGAATAAATTATTTTTGTATATAAGTATAAATACCTATTTTTAAAGAAAAATCCGGTAGTGACAACACTTGATTTGCAAATACTTTTCATTCAAATATATGGTCAATCGCCACGATCAAATAGGCAAAGTTTTCATTACTGTATATTGGAAATTAACTTACTCAAAAATGTTTTTAGACTCCAAATTTCAGAGGCCCACCGATGCTCAAAAAAATTATCTCATAGTATAAACCTTGGTCTGCTGGCTGGTATTATTCTGAAAAGCCAGGTATTTTGCATTCCACCAGGTCCAGGATTTTTATCAAATTGGATTCTCATCCTTTCCCTCAGAAAGAGTTCTATCAATCCAGTTAATCTGGATTTCATAATTGGCTTTCCGTCCTTATAAACAGCGGACTCCGCTCCGCAAGAAGAAAAACGGCTTTTTCTATTTTGCTAATTGATGAATTATAAGTATTTACCATTTGTACGGTGGTTAATTGTTTTATTAGTTCTTTCATTTTTTTAAGTCCTTTTTATTTTATACAATTATAACAGGTGTATTCTTCGGGACCGTCACTCTCTGAAGTTGAATCATCCAAGGTCAATTCTTCAAAAATAAAATATTTTTTGCATTTTATACAATGTGTGCCGTCTTCATCGTAACGCCTTGACGGTTCTTTTAATTTTTCTTTATCTATCATGTTTTAAATCTCCTTTCGCCCTGGCCGGATCTGACCAGGGCTATATATTTTTTAAGCTGTTTTTATTGCTTTGGTGGTTTTTGATTCGGTTTCAAGATCCTGGGAGCCGTGAATATTTCTAATATCATCCATTGAAAAATTTTTCTTTGATCGTCTTCTATAAGTTGAATCTTCGTGATAGTACCAAGATTTTTTATTGAATGAGAATTTGAAGCCAAATTTTTTCAATTGTTCTTTAACTGCTTTTGTCTCTCCTGATACCCATAGCCAAGAACCAACAATCTCCATTTTAATACCTTGAAAGCCTTTGATTTTATCAATCAGATTTTGCATGGTTTCAGTCAATGGGGTGGTTCTTTTCGCCTTCCGGACCTGTTCGCCTGTCCACCATGAAGTACATTTTTTTAGAAAATCGTATGCAGCGTTTACAAGTTTCATTACTTCAACATTGCCGCCTTTGTCGGGATGATGTTTTAAACACGCTTTTCTATATGCTTTTTTTAGCCCTTCTTCTGATTTTTCCACTGGTTCGATAATGCTTAGTGCTTGAATTAAATCCATGTTTTTAATCTCCTTTTAATTATGTTGTTAAGATTTCAAACCTTAGAAAGCCCTTGTTTTTGTACCTTTCTGTAGTTTAAAAAAATTAACCTTTCGAAACCCGCCTATAGGAAAATTGCGGAGGGATTGAGTGAGAAAGGAAAAAACCCTGATTATGAAGGGCAGGAATATTTATTTAGAGCAGTATCAGAAATAAATATTTTTTTTACTTTTCACGATTGACTGAAGCAATAAATTATTAGGAGTAAGGGAGGTATAATCTGGATCTTTAATTGGCTCTTCGTCCTCTAAACAGCGGCTTCCCCGCAACATACACAACTAACCCCGTAAAATCGCTTTTCGGATTTTGCGAGAGTAGCTGTGTAATCCTGGCGTAAAATAATTATTTGAGAGCGCTCCTTAAAGCCCTATTCAGTTCCGACCCCTAAAAATTATTTTACACCTTTGAAGATCGGCTTCATCCGAAACAGTTAGTTTGCCCTTGCTACCGCCTGCGGGAGCTAACAGTAGGCATACAGGATAAAAGCTGTGACGGCGTGGAGAAGCAAAATTGAACATAAAATAGCAATATCGGAAATTGGTAGAGATTCTCAGTCCATGCTTTACCGGACATAGAATCACTACAATGTCGGGATCATTGTCATCTTATGTTTTGCTTTGCTTCTCACCTACACGCCGCTTTTACTCAGCACTGCAAACACAGCCAGGCATCATATTTTTTGATTTCAGAGGCTCCTGCCGATATAACCCTCCGGGAAGACCATCGGAGATACTGGTCCAGCGGGAAAAGGTCGCATGGAAGAATCGGGAAACAAAGATCCTGGATACCGGCATGGCATAGTGGCGGTTATAATTTTTATGTATAGAATTTTATCTTTCATTTATTGCCAAGGCCGTGAGCACAAGACCCAATTCAGAGGATGAAACAAAAGTAAAAGATTTCCAGATATTTAAAAGATGAAGGATTAAATTTATTGAACTAAACCTGAAGAAGTATGGTTTTAAAAACCGAAGATAGTTTCTATGGGGATT
>Ga0307988_1000862_pt1 | contig 19062 bp, 16 predicted proteins | sample EllFjometagen183_FD_203166 | JGI IMG/M metagenome (GOLD analysis project Ga0307988, IMG submission 203166) | Marine microbial communities from Ellis Fjord, Antarctic Ocean - #183 | ecosystem: Environmental > Aquatic > Marine > Unclassified | place: Southern Ocean | collected 2014-10-08 | reverse complement strand
TCTCAAGAGCAACCCCCTGCCATATTTAAAATTCACATAACGCGATGTATCAAAATTTGCAATATTCATGCCACAATTGAAATCAAACATAGATAAAGCCTTTTCAGATTTGGTTTATTTATTGCACATATCGTAAAATAACGATTTAATTAGCGCCAGTATTATCGGGTTGGTGTAATATTTAGAAGAACATATCCTGGGAGCCTTCCCTTGATTGTTTGACACGTCCTTTAAAAAATTAATGTGAAGGGTTTCTTGATCCTGGGGAGCCCTTCAGATTTAAAAGCCTGCCTTATACCCTACCTAAAAAAATTCTGTGCAATGCCAGAACAAAAGCCCGGTCATATTTTGGCTGGGTTTTTTATTTGATTAACATTGATTATAGCGGGTTACATAAGGGTTACACGGAAGAAAAAAAATACAAAAAAGTTTTCAGTAAAAGCTGAAAACCCTTGGTATTAGTGGTACGCCCGGCCCGATTCGAACGGGCGACCTATGGATTCGAAGTCCAGCGCTCTATCCAGCTGAGCTACGGGCGCACAGGTACATTGAAGTGCAGTCTTAATACCATAAAAATACGTGATATGCAATGGTATACTTAGTTTTTCAGCTTTTCAAAAGTTAGCCGTGAGTACTCATAAAAAAAATATAAAAAAGTATTTTCTACCCGAGGTTTTCTTGCTCCAGGTGTATCCCGTGTGTTAAAAGATGAACCCACCGGCTTCTCTGGATGCATCAATGGCTTTACCTGTAGTCTTGGCTATTTCGGTAGCTGCCTTAATTCCATCTGATTCCATTTCTCAATCTCTACCTAGTCTCTGAACTCATGTTTAAAGACCCAATGTCTTCTCAATCAGTTTACCCCAAGGCACGACCTCAGCCACCTTCGGTATAACCCCGACAACATAATCATAGCACCGTTTGATACGACCCTTGTCCGGTTCGGGTTTGCCCAACTCCTGGACTATCTTATCAAGTTGTTCCTTGGCATCCTCTTTATCATCAAGACTAGTGCAACTTTCGGTTATCGTTTTGTCTATCAGATTGATGGCATCCTGGTTGACGTTCACGGTGCCTTGGTTAGTTGCTATGTTGGTGTCTCTGCCGCTGTTGATATTTCCGAATGTGTTTCCCATGTGGTATGTCCTCCCTGGGTTATGAATGATTGTCTCTGCATTCTGGATCAACTGGGGTTTGTCGATGTATCCTGAAACGATCTCCTTTAGAGCCTCTATCTTTCCTTCAAGCCGTTGGCTGGTCTTCTCGTATTCATGTGTTATTTCATTCAGTGCTTTATCGCTATGATCTTTATGTAAGACCGTAAAGATAGCGTGGGGTGTATCTCTTAAGTCAAAGCTATCTAACTTTAATTCAAATTGCGGATGCTTTTGGTTGATCTCTTTGACAACTTTATCCATAATCAAAAGTGTGATAGGGGTAAAATTATCTGAAAAATAATAGGTGATCGTGGGAAGGCTCTTGTACAACTCTTCAAATTCACCGGGGTGAAAGCTTCTGCTTTTAGGGGTTCGTTCTTTGTTCTCATTGTCCCAGTAGACATAATTACATGCTATGCGATCTATAACCCAGTTTTCACGTGCTGTACCATAAAGATTGGTACCTGTCAGAATAGTTTTTTTTAAATTCGTAGCGACCAGATTACTCCATTGGAGTTTAGTATCCGTCAGATTAGCTTCGCTAAGGTCTGCTTTGCGAAAGACCGCCCCACGACAAGATGCTTTCGTAAGGTTTACGCCCCTGAGATATGCATCCTTAAAGTTTGCTCCCTCTAAGTGTATATTAGGGAGAATTGTATGGACATGATCATTCCACTCAGCCATATCCTTCTTTGCTGAGCATTTCACAAGCAAATCATATTGTTCCTGATTAAATTTTGGTTTGTCGGGCATGAGGGTCCCCTTGATTTAGCGAAATGTATTAAAACTGAATGGGTTACCATTATGAAATCAGAATGTCCCACAAAAGGCAAGCAGAATGTTACCGACTTTTTGGGGGAGAATCACATTTAATATTTACATTGAGTTGGCAAATATTTTGATAGAAGTGCTTTTTGCTTTTTGCTGCGTTCCGGGAGGGTATACTCAGCGCATCGTCTATTTATTTCTTTGTCCGCATTGAAATTCATGCCTTCTTTTGCAGGAGAATTGCCTGGAGCTATCCCTCTTTTATCAAAAATCTTGGTTATTCTTTGTTCTTTTCTATAGATGCTTACATCCCCTATTGTAAGAAAACTTTTGGTTTCAAGGGATCTTCCAAGTTTGTTTTTAAGGAGGGGATCAATGGAAAGGGTAATACCTTGAAGAACCCGGTTACAATTGATCATTAATTCTTCATCAAATATAATTTTATTAAAACTGCCCCCTGCGAATGCCGCCATATGACCCGGGTAACACCAGATTTCTTCTACATCTGTAATAGAATATGGAGCCATTGCCGTTAAACAGGATTCAAAGCCGCCCTGGTAATCATTTCTGATACCATCAGAAAAACATCCGCAAAGTACACAATTCATTTCAAAATGGAGACAAACTTCGTAAAACATAATTTGAACATGGAGGTATTCCGGACTACCATATACGGGCTGCATTGTCCTCATATCAGTCATTGTGGAAAAATTACTGAAGCTCACCTTTGTACCTGGCTTAAGAAGCTGAACATAAACAGCTCCTGCCAAAGAAATAGCAATGTCATGAATGACTATTCCCATAAGGCTTTCCGGTCCGGTCATAAAAGATAGAGTACAGGGAAAAATGCTTATATCCTGCTCTTCCTCAACCAAAACGGTTAAATTTATCAGGCTGTCCTCGTCATAGGATAACGGTGCCATTGGACAGATTCCCTGCCCCATTACAGGATCTATATCATCTCCTTTAATCGCTTTGATCAGCTGAATCGCTTTTTTGGCACTGGTATAAACATCTCCATTTTTTGTGTTCGATTTTGAGGCTCGTAACCCCAAATTCGGCCATTTATCAGAATATTTTAAGAGCATTGCGATTTGAGCGATGAACTGATCGTCTCTGTCGTTACCTTCAGGGTCAACAACTCCGGGATTTACAGATTTGTAAAGGTTGAAAGTTTCCGCCAGTTGATACATTTTAATAGCATCACCAATGTTACCACGCCGACTTAGTCCTGTGAAATCATCTAAAATCATAGGTGAATTTGAAAAGGGGGAGGCAGCAACAAGTTTTTTTATATTTGTCGGCTCATATTTGTATTTTGGCATCATATCTAGGATTTTGGATAGAAGAGGAGGCGGAAGATACACTTTTTTCCCGTCTATTTTGGCACCATTTTTTTTAAAGAGCTCTCTGGCACTGGACAAATCAAATTCAACGCCCACGGTTGCCAATATATCAATGGCACATTCATAGATACTTTCAATTGTCTCTTTGTTTAATAAGCTTGGCATCATTTAGACTCCTGTTTTTTAATCAAATCTATGCCGATTTTTTCACGGTCTCCCATGTACTGGTCAATCTTCTTCCTTGCTTTTGACAAAGCGGTTTCCACATCGCTAAAAGGTTCACCGTGGCCGGGGTAGACCTGTCGGTGTTGCTGTTTTTTATTTTCGATTATTGGGGCAGACCCTTATGCACTCGTTGCATTCAAGCCAATAATTATGGCCGGCAGTATTAATGATACGTTCAATATGCTTCAACCCTTGTTTGTCTTTCAGAGCAATGGGATATATAGCATGCTTTATTGTATGGCCAAGACAAGTGAGCTTTGCAAAATTGCCTTTCTCATCAAAGGCTTCTGGTGGGCAGGCCCTGTGACATGCATTACATTCTTCAGGACAGGGTGAATCCTCTTTGATATCATCTCCCGGAAGCTTTACATTTGTGACAACTGCACCGAATCTGAGTAAGGTTCCGTAATGGGGATTATGGACCAATCCGTTTTTCCCAAAAGCACCAAGTCCCGCATTTACCGCAGCGTGTTTAAGTGACAGCATTCCCCAGGGCTCCATTCCATGAAAAACCAAAGGCGCGTAACTGGGGATGGGTACTGCCAGATTTCCATTTGATGATTCAATAACATTGCAGAGCTCAACAGCTATCTCGTCGAGCTTATTGTAGACCGTATGATATATTCTCTGCATTGCATAAAGGTGATAATCAGGAGAAAAGAGCATACCCCGGGGACAGGCAATTGCAAAAACAATTATCGTTTCTGGATTTTTACAAATTTTATCCGGGTGATGGGCTTTCGGAGCATCGTTAAATCTCTCTACCGGAGCAAACCCAAACCCAGCGACACGATTTTTTAGATATTCTTCAATATGTTTTTTGGTTTTATCATTCATCGTTTTATCCTCTTACGCTTGCAATTTAATAATAAGTTAATCATTAGCATACAAGCTTTTTATATGTTTATTTGCGGTTTGTCTAAAATTATGTGGAAAAACTGACAATGATATGACTTGATAAATTTTATTCAGCAAAGCTTGACCATCAAAGGCTTATCAGGTAAAACCCGATGAATCAAAATTATGGTCTATCGGTATTGCCGGGAGTAAGAAATTCGCAACAATAGCCGATGCGCCGATAAAAAAGGAGTGCAAATACAATGGAAGTAACCTTGAAAACCCTGTGTGAAAATACTGCGGGAGAGATAGGTTTGCAGGCTGAGTGGGGCTCGAGTATTTTGGTGGAAGTTGGTAATGACCGTGTACTGGTCGATACAGGGGCTGGAAGCGTGGCTCTAAAAAACGCCGACATAATGGGGGTGGATCTTGGCAGCATCGACAGAATTCTTCTGAGCCATGCCCATGCAGACCATACTGGCGGGTTAAGGCCTGTCCTAAAGAGAACTGGGCGTATAGAAGTGATTGCCCACCCGGCTGTCTGGGAAAATAAGTTTAAAACAGACCTTGAGGGTCTTAATCCATACTATAATGGTATTCCCTATGCAAAATCCGAATTGGAAAAACTGGCACATTTCAATATTCAAAAAAAGCCTGTTAAGATAGGGGACTTTATTATGACGACCGGTGAAGTTCCCATGGTGACATCATTTGAAGTACCTGAACCCAACTTCTGGGTAAAGACAGAAAACGGGCTTCGCCATGATACATTTCCCGATGATCAATCCCTGGTGATAAAACACCCAAAGGGCTTGGTGGTAGTACTTGGGTGTGCCCACCGGGGGATGATCAATACCCTTTTACACGCCCGGGAAATCACCGGAGAAAACCGTATTTATGCAGTGGTCGGAGGAACCCATCTATATCCTAAGAATAAGGAGCAGGTAAACCAATCAGTGGAGGCCTTAAAGGAAATGAAAGTTGAGCGCGTGGGCGTTTCTCACTGTACTGGATTTCCAGCGTCACGACGGCTGGCAGATACTTTTGGTTCCCATTTTTTCTTGAATACCGCCGGGACTGTTACCATATTGAAATAAACGCTTTGATTCTATAAAAAAAAGCCCGCAGGCTTGAGGCTATATTTTAAGGACCATAAAAACATAATCCCCCTGGTTAATGTCAATGGTCAGGTTGGCTCCCCTGCCTTCAGCATATCGGATCCAGAAAGGTTTTTTATTGATGCCGCATTCATAATCTGGATAGGACTCTCCTGTTTTCCCGTTTTTCCAGGAAAGAATCATGGGATGATCACATTTTTCAAAGGCTGTTTTTTTGGCTATATTTTTGGCCTTTACAAAATCAAGATCAGTGTCTGTTATGGTAAGTGATAAAAATTCTTTGGATTGATTTTCCGCTACCGCAAATATTTGTGCCATGGAAACCTCACTATTTTCATATGTGTTGTTTGGGCCTCTTGATTTAAAATAAGGATGGATTTGGAATTGACAACAGGGGCTATTCCACGTAGAAAATATTATCAGGAGTGATAAGGATGAGAAAGAAAAAGAAACAATCCATTGCAGGCTGGATCTGGAGATCCTTTATAAAATTATGCCTTGTCCTGGTATTTTTTTCCATGTTCGAGGTTCTGATATTCAAATATGTGAATCCTCCTGGTACCGTTAACATGGTCTGGGAAATCATTCTTTCTAAAATCCATAAAACAACACACTTAAACCCAAAATATTCCTGGCAGGATCTTGAAAAAATTTCCATTCATCTTCAAAAGGCGGTTCTTGCTTCTGAAGATCAGCGTTTTTTGATCCACCATGGATTTGATTTTGAAGAACTGAAGATTGTATTTGAGAATATGGTCTATAAGCACCATTTCAGGGGGGCCAGCACCATCAGCATGCAGGCGGCAAGATCCCTTTTTCTGCCTTTCAGCAAAAGTTTTTTGCGAAAACTTTCAGAAGCCTGGTATACGGTTTGGATGGAACTTTTCTGGGACAAAAAAAGAATTCTTGAAATCTACTTGAACACTGTGGACTGGGGAACAGGACTGGTTGGTGCCCAGGCCGGAGCCCGGGCGTATTTTTCTTCTGATGCTGAAAAATTGACAAAAACCCAGGCAGCCTTGATGGCTGCTATTTTGCCCAGCCCCCACAAATGGTCTGTCAAAAATCCCAGCTCTTATATAAAAAAACGCCAGCAGCGAATCTTACGACAGATGTCTGCCATGCCCACATTATAAAAAAATCAGGCCAGGGATATAATCAGGTCTTATTTAAAATCAACCAGTTCCACATTAAAAATCAATGTAGCCCTGGGCGGAATGATGCCCGGGTATCCCTCATCACCATAGGCAAGGATATAGGGGATCAAAAGCCTTCGCATTTCCCCTTTTGTCATGCCCAGGATACCAATGTCCCATCCTTTGATGACCTCTCCTTTTCCAATGAAAAATTGGATGGGTTCTCCCCGGTCCCGGGAAGAGTCAAACTTTGTTCCATCTTCCAGGGAGCCGGTATAATGAATTTTTATTTGGTCCCCTTTTTTAATTGCAGGGCCTGTTCCATCCTTTAAATGTACAAACATAAGCCCGGATGGAGTCTTCACTGCATCAGGATGCTTGGCCATCATTTTTTTCTCAAATGCAGCCATATCTTTTTTAACCTGGGCATCTTTATGGCCGGACAATTTATTGCGTATGACATCAAAACTTGCCTGATCTGTTTGAAAGCCCTTGGCATCATCACCCTTTCGGATAATGGCAAGGGTTTCAATCCGGTCTCCCTTTCCAATGGCATTGACCACATCCTGGCCAGAAATCACCCGCCCGAAAACCGTGTGTTTAAAATTCAGCCAGAGGGTCGCCTTGTGGGTGATAAAAAACTGGCTGCCATTGGTATTGGGGCCGGAATTTGCCATGGAAAGTATGCCTGGGCCGTCATGGGTCAGGGATGAGTGGAATTCATCAGGAAATGAATATCCAGGACCTCCCCTGCCATTTCCTTCCGGATCTCCGCCCTGGATCATGAAATCGGGAATAACCCGATGAAAAATAAGGCCGTCATAGTATTTTTTCCCGGCAGCCTGGTTTGAATCTTTTGTTCCAAGAGCAAGCCCTGCAAAATTAATCACGGTCATGGGTACCCGTTTATAGTATAATTCTGCAAGGATTATTCCTTTTGTTGTTTTAAATTCAGCATAGAGTCCATCCTTCAGAGTATCGTAGGTCTCCGCCCTGGAAAGAGAAGGTGAAAATACCATGCTTAAAAGCAGAAACAGGCTTGCTGGAACCAGCCATATGGAAAAAACCGATACTTCTTTTTTGATTGAAGATCTTATCATGGGCTTACCTTTTATTAGGGTTGTCTATAGTAAATTGCTATATGAATTTTATGGATACTGGATTTTATAAGACCCGATTTTATAAGAACCAGTTTTTATAAACAGCAGGGGGCCTGGAAAGGAAAGTCTGGGGTGAGTGACGGGGGTCGAACCCGCGACAACCAGGACCACAACCTAGTGCTCTGCCAACTGAGCTACACCCACCTCAAAAAACTCACAATATGTATCAGAAACACAATTTATTTTCAATACTTTTTTTATTTTTTTTATGAATTCACCTGATTTTAAATCTGATATTTATGATTGACCTTGATCCCTTGTTTGACTATTATCCCCTATACTGAACTTTAAAGTAAAGGAAGCATCATAAATGAATCAATTAATTATTTTTACGGTAAGGCTGATTCTGGGTCTTGCCTTTGGCATCGTTCTGACAAGACTGTTCAGGCCGGACTGGGGAATTTTTCTCGGGATGGTCACGGGAATAGTGCTGGTTGCCCTGTCCTACGGCTTAAGTTTTTACAGAAAACGCAAACAATAACCAGGCCCTGGAGGGGTTGCGCATTGGAAAATATAATTTTAGGAACAGCCGGTCACATTGACCATGGGAAAACCAGCCTTGTCAAGGCATTAACCGGTGTAGAAACAGACAGACTTAAAGAAGAAAAAGAACGAGGTATTACCATTGAACTGGGTTTTGCTTCCCTTGACCTTCCCAATGGGAAACACATCGGCATCGTTGACATGCCCGGCCATGAAAAATTTGTGAAAAACATGGTGGCTGGCTCCAGCGGCATTGATGTGGTGACCATGGTCATTGCGGCGGACGAAGGTGTAATGCCCCAGACCAGGGAACACATGGAAATCTGTAATCTTATGGGGATTCAGCACGGGGTGATTGCTTTAACAAAAACAGATCTTGTGGATGAAGACCTCCTGGAACTTGCCCTGGATGATATCAATGATTTTGTCCAGGGAACTTTCCTGGAAGAAAAGCCTGTTATCCCGCTTTCTTCAGCAACCGGCCAGGGCCTGGATGAATTCATTGCCACCCTTGAATCCATTTGCAACAACATCCCGGAACGTAAATTTTCTTCCATATTCCGGCTGCCCGTGGACCGGGTCTTTTCCATGAAGGGATTTGGCACTGTCATCACCGGCACCCTGACATCTGGCGCAATCCATGTGGGTGATGATATCATGGTCTATCCCAGAAAAATCACATCCAAAGTAAGGGGAATCCAGGTCCACAGCACCAGTATGGACAATGCAGGTCCAGGCACAAGGACAGCCATCAATTTCCAGGGGCTTGACAAGGAATCTGTTCTTCGGGGGGATGTCCTTTCCAGTCCCGGTGCCCTTATTGAAAGCTATATGGTGGATTCCCATTTCCATTATTTAAAAAGCAATACCAAACCAGCCAAAGCAAGAACCAGGATTCGGTTTCATTCCGGAACCAGTGAAATTTTAGGCTATATGATCCTTCTGGACCGGGAGGAGCTTTTGCCCGGAGATGAGGCTTCGGTGCAATTCCGCCTGGAATCCCCTGTCTGCTGCATCAAGGATGACAGGTTTGTAATCAGAAGTTATTCTCCAGTAAAAACCATTGGCGGCGGTGCCATCCTGAACCCGGCTTCCCAGAAGCATAAACTCTTTGACAAAAAAGTCACCCAGGGTCTTGAAGATCTTCTGCTGGAGGATGGTGAGCAGACCATCTCCTTTTTCCTGTCCTTAAAAGGATTTCAGGGACTGTCCTTTGATCAGTTACGGGTAATGACCAATATCACGGATAAAAAACTTGCTGCCACCCTTCAGAAAATGCTGGCAAAACAGGAAATCATCCAGACGGACAAGGAAAAACAGATCTATGTCAATGGAGACTTTTTTAACGGATTCAAGGAAAAAATTCTTGAAAAACTCCAGGTTTACCACCAGGCAAACCCCTTAAAAGAAGGCATGCCCACCCAGGAACTGAAATCAAAATTCCAGTATATTGAGGATGCCAAATTTTTTAATATCCTGTTTGCAAAACTGGCCAAGGAACAAACCATTGTCCAGGACAAGAACATTGTCAAACTTCTTGATTTTAAAGTGGCCCTGAAGGTAGACCAGCATGAGATAAAAGAAAAAATCATGAAAATCTACAAATCTTCGGGTCTGACCCCGCCGTTTTTCAGGACCATCTGCCAGGATCTCGCCCTGGACAAGGCAACGGCCAAAGATGTATTGCAGATGCTCATTGACGGGAAAAAGATTGTAAAGACAAAGGATGATCTTTATTTTGATACCCGGGCCATTGCAGACCTTGAAGAAAAGTTAATTGCATTTTTAAAATCCAAAGAAAAAATCACCACCCCGGAGTTTAAGGACATGACAGGAATTTCCAGGAAATTTGTAATTCCTCTCATCGAATATTTTGATTCCATTAACCTTACCATCCGGGTGGGAGACCTCAGGCAGCTGAGAAGAAAAATCTAGAGAATTATATCGGCAAAGGCTTCCACTATATTGTCCAGACGGGCCCTGCCCGCCAGGGTCAGTTGGAGCCTTTTTTCTGTAACAAATCCTATAACAACTTTCCCCAGTTCCTGGGTTTCAAGCCGGGCCAGGATAGAACCAAATTCTTGAAAAAAATTCTGACCGGAGATCCTTTCAAATGTTTGTATATCAAGGCCATCACTGGTTCTCAATCCCATCATTACCATCTCCAGCATCTGTTGTGGTATGGAGAGTTCCTCCTTTTCCTGGATTGGAAGCAGGCCCGAGGAAAGCTTGGCCACATAGGCCCTCACATCAGCCAGGTTCCAGGATCTGGCCGGATACATCCGGCTGAACTCCTGATTTTTATTCTGGTTTGTGTACTGGTTTTTATCTGAATTTGTATGCAGGACTTCCTGTCTTTTTTCTGTGATAAAGCCAAAGGAGTGGGCAGAGGGACCAAATCCGTCATAGGGTGTATAATTCCAATAATTTGAATTGTGGCAGGATCTGTTTTCCCTTCCCAGGGCAAAATTGGATATTTCATAGTGCTCATAGCCTTTTTTTTCCAGAAAGGCAGAGGTGTCCACAAAAAAATCGACAAGACTATCCGGGTCCTGGGGCGTAAAAATTCCTTTTTCATATTGGTTGTGCAATGGTGTGCCAGGCTCCAGGGTCAGCATATAGCAGGAGAGATGAGAGGGAGTAAATTCCATGGCTGTTTCCAGGTCCTGTATCCATCTTTCCCTGGTTTCCCCGGGAAGGCCATAGATCAGATCAAGGCCGATATTTTCAAACCCGACTGACTGGGCTGCCTCAATGGCCTGGATAGATTGATCAATGGTATGAATCCTGTCCAATACTGCAATTTTCTGGGAGTCAAAGGATTGAACCCCAATACTTAGCCGATTAATACCAAGGGTTGTAAGTCCTGATAAATAGGCGCTATCCAATGTACCAGGATTAACCTCAAAGGTAATTTCAGCATTCTCTGACACCTGGTAACAGGTATAAATCGTTTCCAGGATTTTACCTATATCTTCCAGGGGCAGCAGAGAGGGGGTCCCCCCCCCGAAATAGATGGTGCTGGTAATCCGGGATGGGCCGGAACGATCAAAATTACCGGATTTACCAAAATATCCGGATGAACCAGAAGATCCAGCCATATTGGACAGAAATGAGAACTCTGCCAGGCCAGACCGTATCTTAATTTCCCTTTGAAGGCTGTCCACATATGCCGGCAGAAGAGAAAGAGCATTAATTGAATAAAAATCACAATAACTGCATTTTTTCAGACAGAAAGGCACATGGATATAAACAGATACCTTATCAGACAAAGCGTTTCATCAGTTCATCAATGATTTCATCCACATTATCCGGGGTAACTCCGTAGTTGCTACAGGCCTGTTTCACCTGATTCAGGTGGGGACTGTTCTCCATATCCCCGGGCCCCCTGAAAAAACCCATACGCCTTCCCACCTGGTAAAGAACCCGCTGTTCCTCCGGCAAATCAAAAAAAGAATCAATGATACCTATAAGTTTTTCTTTGTCTTCGGGGAATTTGCCGTTAATGGTCTCAAACAAATTCAGGATATGATCGCTTTTCACCTGGGAAGTTATATTATCAAGGCTTTCAAGGAACAGCCTGATCTCCTTAGCCATCATTACATCACTGGGTTTTTCGAAAAGTCCCTGTTCACTTTCATGGGCAAGTTGGGTGCCGTTGGTTACAGCAAGGGTGCGGAGACGGATAAAATCCGGATTGATAATGTTCAGGGCAGAGGCTGTTTCCATGGCATGTTCCACAGAAAGATCAATGCCACCCAGGCCGGGAATTACATATTCTGACAATTCCATGCCTGCTTTCCTGACCTTTAAACCAGCCTTGATATGACCTTCTTTGGTGATCCCTTTTCGAATTCGCTTCAAAACCTTGTCAGATCCGGACTCCATGCCCACATGGATCCGATTGAGCCCGGCCCTGGCCATTCGCATAAGATCTTCGTCCTTGATCCTGACAATGGTGTGGCTTCTGGCGTAGGTGGTGATCCTGCTAATCTCAGGAAAACGTTCCTGTAAATGCTCCAGGATAAAAACCAGGTCATCGGGTTTAACGATCAATGAATTGGCATCCTGCAGGAATATGGATTCCATGCCTGAAGAACACCAATTCATGGCTGCATTAAAGGCCATTCTGTCCTTTTCTCCAAAACTGTTATATAGGGTGTTGATAATTTTGTGATCCAATGGTCCCCCTGGTTTTATAACCTGGCGGATGCCTTCAACATAGGTATGAATCAGATCAATATCCTTGATAATATGCTCAACAGATCTTACAGAAAAGTCCCTTCGCTTATATACCCGGCAAAAAGTACACCGGTTCCATGGGCAGTTCCGGGTCAAGCGCAACAGCAAACTATAGGCCTCACTTGGAGGACGAATGGCTCCCTGTTCAAACCCCTTGTATATATCTTCCTTTTTTCTCTTATTTTCCATAATAATTTAGTTCCCTGTTATCTTTATTCTATTATATCCAGCCTATTATTTTTGATTTTATATATCTGGTTTCATGATTTTTATGCCGGCCCATGAAACTAGATTATATAAGCACTGGAAATATTAAAGTCAATTTATTTGGACAGATCTTGAAACTTGGTGCAGGAGTGTGATATTTATCCTTACATTTTAGTATAAACTCTTACAAAATCTATACAGCTAAGGAGCATATCATGCCTGGTTTTGAATTATTTGGTGATGAGGAAAGAAAAGAGGTTAATGATGTCCTTGAAACCGGAGTTCTATTCAGGTACGGATTCGAAGGTGCCAGGAACGGTCATTTCAAAGCCCTTGAGTTTGAAAAAAAACTGGGAACCATCACAGGGTCCGGCTACAGCCATCTTTGTTCCAGCGGCACGGCTGCCCTTTGCACTGCCCTTGCAGCCTGCGGCATTGGAGCCGGGGATGAGGTCATTATCCCTCCCTTTACCTTTGTGGCAACCTTTGAGGCCATAATCCAGGCCGGGGCCATTCCTGTTTTCAGTGAAATTGATGAAACCCTCTGCCTGAGCCCGGACCGGCTGGAAGCTGCAGTAACCCCCAGGACCAAGGCAGTGGTCCCGGTGCACATGTGCGGAGCCATGGCCAGAATTGATGAAATAAAGAAATTTTGCGACCAAAAAGGCCTGATCCTGCTGGAAGATGCCTGTCAGTCCCTGGGAGCTTCATTTCAAGGCAAAGCCCTGGGCACTTTCGGACTTGCCGGCTGTTTCTCCTTTGATGCGGTAAAAACGATTACCTGCGGCGAAGGCGGGGGCATTATAACCAATAGTCGTGAAATCTATGAACGGTGTGACCAGTTTGCCGACCATGGCCATGATCATTTGGGCGGACCGGACAGGGGTGCGGACGATCATCCCGTCATGGGGACCAATTACAGAATCAGTGAGCTGAATGCAGCTGTGGGTCTTGCCCAGCTCAAAAAACTGGATCTTATCATTGAAACCCAGAGAAAAAACAAACAGGCCTTAAAGGATGCCATGGCAGATCTTCCCGGGGTTACCTTCCGGTACCTGCCAGACCCCTTGGGGGACTCGGCCAGTTTCCTGAGCTTTTTCCTGCCCACGAAAAACCGTGCCAGGCAGGTGGCAAAAAACCTGGCCGATAATGGTATCCCCTGCCCCTATTGGTATGACAACAATTGGCATTATTATAAAAAATGGCTTCATTTAAAAAAGTTAAAAAGTTCATCCCCCCTGGCCTTTGAACTGGCAGGCAATCTGCCGGATTATAAAAATATGGTGTTTAAAGAATCCGACGATATAATGAAAAGGGCCATATCCATGCAGATCATGCTTTCCTGGTCAGAATCTGACATTGACCAGCGTATCCAGGCGATTATTAAATCATGCAGGGAATAACTCATTTAAAAAAAATCACAGATAAGGACAAATCATGTTTCGAAATTTCAAACTGGTTCCCAAAGTAATATTTGGAAGGGGCTGTTTTTCACAGCTGGATGAAATCATAGAAGAACAAAGAACCCAAAAGGATGCCTGGGCAGTCTTTGTTCTTGATGATGTATTCCAGGGCAAAGCCCTGGAAAAAAGAATACCCTTGCACGACAATGACCTGTTGTTATGGGTCAATGTGGATGATGAACCCAAGACTTCCTATGTGGACAAGCTCACCCTGGAGGTAAAAAACAGCAGATCCACCCTGCCCTGTGCCATTATCGGCATTGGAGGCGGCAGCAGTATGGACCTTTCCAAGGCCATCGCCCTGATGCTTACCAATGAAGGTTCTTCCACGCTTTACCAGGGATGGGATTTGATTAAAAACCCAGCTGTTTACCATGCTGCAGTACCAACCCTTTCCGGAACCGGAGCCGAAGTATCCAGAACAACTGTACTCACCGGGCCTGAAAAAAAACTGGGCATGAATTCCGATTATACGGTCTTTGACCAGGTAATCCTGGACCCTGAATTAATAAAAGATGTGCCCGAAAACCAGCATTTTTACACGGGTATGGATTGTTATATCCATTGTGTGGAATCCCTGGAAGGAACCTATCTCAATGAATTTTCCAAGTCCTATGGAGAAAAATCCATGGAACTCTGCCGCCAGGTTTTTCTCGATGACCATGCGGACAAGGATGACAAATTAATGATGGCCTCGTTTTTCGGGGGAATGAGCATTGCCTATTCCCAGGTCGGGGCCTGTCATGCGCTGTCCTATGGTCTCTCCTATGTTCTGGGAACCCACCACGGGATCGGTTGCTGCATCACCTTTGATGCCCTTGAAGAATACTATCCTGAAGGGGTTAAAGAGTTTCGCATTATGATGGAAAAATCAGGAGTGGACATCCCCAGAGGGGTAACCCGGGACCTTAACGAGGACCAGATGGAGACAATGATCACCGTAGCCCTGGGACTTGATCCCCTCTGGGAAAACTGTCTGGGCAAAGACTGGAAAACGATCATGACCCGGGACAAGGCCAGATCCTTGTTCCTTACAATATAAGAAGACCAGACATGACAATTGCTGTAATTCCATCCCGTTACGGGTCCAGCAGGTTTGAGGGAAAACCCCTTGCTTTGATAGCCGGCAAATCCATGATACAGCGGGTCTATGAACAAACCCAGAAATCTTCCATAGTAACCCGAACCGTGGTGGCAACGGATGATGAACGGATATTCAAAGCTGTAGAAGCATTTGGAGGACAGGCTGTAATGACCTCTGATTTATGCCGGTCCGGTACTGACCGTGTTGCTGAAACCGCAAATTTACTGGATCTTTCGCCCCAGGAAATCATTGTCAATATCCAGGGGGACCAGCCCGTGTTCAATCCCCTGGCCCTGGATGAGATGATCCTTCCCTTTGGGGATGATCCAGATCTTGTTATGTCCACCCTTGCCTTTAAAATCCAGGACAAACGGGAAATCACCGATCCCAAGGATGTAAAGGTTACCTTTGACAGGAATGGATTTGCCCTGTATTTTTCCCGGGCCCAGATCCCCTATCCCAGGGACAGGGAAACAAAGGTTGACTTTTATAAGCATCTGGGGTTTTATGCCTACAAAAAAAGCTTTCTGGATAAAATAGTCACCCTGCCCACAGGCACCTGGGAAAACGTGGAAAAACTGGAACAATTAAGAGTTCTTGAGTTTGGCTACCGGATAAAGGTGGTGATCACAACCCATGATTCGCCTGAGATTGACCTTCCCGAAGACATTAAAAGAATTGAGGCAAAACTGTTAAATGCCTGACACCATGCGATCACTCTATAAAATTGTGCATACCACCTGCCATACAGGCTGGGGCGGACTGGAAAAAAGAATTTTCAATGAATCCGTGTGGATGATGAAAAAAGGCCACCAGGTGGTGATAGTGGCCCCCAGGGACACTCCCCTTTATGCTAGAGCCAAAGAATACGGATTCCAAGTCTATGGTATCTCCTTCAATCGTTTTGGCATGGTCAAGGATTATAATCGGCTCAAAAAAATCTTTACCAGTGAACAGCCCCACATTGTCAACACCCATGGCAATGCTGACTCAAAAATCGCTCTAAAGGCTGCCCTGAAAACAGAAGTACCCTGCCGCATACTGTCCCGCCATATCTCTGCCCATGTCCGGAACACCTGGTATAACAGGCAGATATATAAAAAACTGAGCCATTATATTTTCACCACAGCAGGATATACCACCAGACACCTTCAGAAAGTCTTCAAGCTAAATAGTATGGAAATTTTTTCCATGCCCAGCGGCATTCTTGAGCCTGAAACCCTTATGCCAAAAGATGAGGCCCGAAAAAACCTTGCCCTGGAATTTGACCTTGACCCGGACACCCGTTTTCTGGGATTTAGCGGAAGGATTTCCAAAGACAAGGGGGTGGGTACGATTTTAAAGGCCTTTAAACTGATCAAGTCTGATATTCCCCACCATATTGCCATTGTGGGCCATGGAACCCCAGAATACCTGGCCGAACTTACAACCCTTGCCCAGGACCTCAACATTGGGGACCGGGTTCATTTTGCCGGATTTAAAGAGGATGTATGGACCTATTATCGGGCTTTTGACTGTAAAATCCTGGCTTCCAGAAACAAAAACGGAATTCCCTTTGAAGGGGTTCCCCAGGCATTGTTAGAGGCCATGTATTGCTCCTGCCCTGTCATTGGTTCAAAAAGCGGTGGGATTACAGATATCATTGACCACGGCAAGACCGGTCTGCTCTTTGATCCCCAAAAACCTGATGAATTGGCTGATATGATCATAAAAACCCTGAACCAGGAAGCGGCAACTCTGGAAAGGGTTCACCAGGCAAGGGAAATCGTAAAAAAAAGCCACACCATTGATGCCATGGGCCGTAATATCATTCGGATCTACCGACTGCACCAGGTAAAACTGGAAAAACACAACCATCATAGATAGAGCACCAGGGGAAAGACAAGCGATATTTTTTGTTTTTTTTTGGGCCATACTATTCCTGCCCGATTCAATCGGTTTTTTAAAAACATATATAAGGTCAATTTAAATCTCGAAGTCATAAATTCTCAAAATTTAGCGTTTCCGGTGGAAGGCCATGCCCTTTGTGTCCAAAATTTGGCATACTGGTATAACAAGATCTCCCGGAGCTGTTTCCAGGGATCAGAGCACCTTTGAGCCATAATTGAATATTGGAGCGGACATGGTAGACATTCTATCTAAAGCCGTCACTGATCCTGGTTATTCCGGAACCGTGCGACAGTATAAATAAAGCCATCCTGTCCGCCAAACTTATCAAACCTTTGACTGGAGAAAATAAATCAAGCCTGTATGTGATTTACAAACTTAGTTTTATCCCATAAAGCTCCTGTATCATGTTTCGCCATTGCCCTAAGGGCATTTTTTTATCGAATGCAATATCTAACATCCTGACTCTTCGCCATTTATCCATGATAAGAGGCCAGGCTTTGTGATAATAACGGGCTCGTTCTTCCATTTTGCATTGTTGGTTTCTTAAACGTTTCGGCAGATAGGATTGGTGTGTTCGCATCAGGCATATTGCCATTCTCAGAAATCGTCTTGCCATGCCAAAATCAGCATGTTGTTCCCTGGCCTCTCTCCGCTTATAGTCGGCCATTAATTCATCAGGTCCATGAAGCCCCATATGAGAACCGGATTGAACGACGTAATTTTTTAAAATACGGTTACACCGCTTGCCGACTCTACCGACCTGGGTTTTACCTTGTTCCCCACCGGTTTGTTTTATTTGCGGGATGATGCCGGCATATGACACCAGCTTTGTCAAAGATTTCTGTTTATTTGGATCTCCAATTTCTGCACTCACACCTGCAGCCAAAATTAAACCTATTCCCCGGATAGTGGTTAAAAAGGCTCCTGGGATCTGTGCTAACTGCTCAGCAATATCTCGTTTTAATTGTTCAGTGCTATCCTGAAGACAAAGAATTAATTTGATTTGTTGTTTTAATGACAACTGCAACGTAACAATGTGATCTTTTTGGGGTTTGAGAACCTGGGCTGCATAGTGCTGAAGTTTTTTAGCACGACGCTCCGGGTTAGGTAAGCCCTGTTTCGCAAGGGCTTTTATTAATGCAGCCGGTCTTCGACGACGGATTTGATGCACGCTGAATCGATCTTCCATCAATATTAATGATGCCGGTGAAAACGGTGGAATCCCGCTTTGGGTTTCATTTAAAAATCCAGGAAAAATTTGATCCACAATCGTGTGGATCCTATTTTTTACACCACTTTTCGTTACCACAAGCTTCTGTCTCTGCCGACAAAGAGTTCTTAGGTTCCAATAGATTCCGGATTGGGCTGGAGAGCAATTCCCTCTGCAGCTTAGGAGCATATTGCTGATACCCAATAGATCTAACCGATCTGTGCTCGCTTGAATGTTCTCTCTGTGTCGTTTTGCATCAAGGGCATTTACCCCTGCGACCAGCCAATTTTCCGAACGTAGGGCTTCAATGAAATTATCTGCATAGGTTCCACAATCCTCACCACCCAAAAAGGTGTGTTTGATATCGATTCCATGATGGCGGCAGGATCTGGTTACTCGGTCAATCAAGTATTCCACTCCTTCGGGTGAATTTTTTATGGAAAATGGTTTTCTGAGTATTTTTCCATTACCATTGCAAAACATGACCACATGGTCTTTTTTTGCATAGTCCATTGGAATACACATTACCTTGGATCTGTCTTTTGCACGTTCAAACAGGGTAAGGATTTCTTGACTTTGATTCTGAAAAATGTTTCTCTTTTTCATAGTGAAGCTCCTTATAACTTTCAACTGCTTAATTGCAGATTGATCATTAAAAATATCACTATTTTAGATGGTACGTTTTGTTTATGAGGAGTTTCACTATTTAATGATCAAAATTTGAAAAAGCGAAACT
>Ga0307988_1000861_pt1 | contig 19108 bp, 17 predicted proteins | sample EllFjometagen183_FD_203166 | JGI IMG/M metagenome (GOLD analysis project Ga0307988, IMG submission 203166) | Marine microbial communities from Ellis Fjord, Antarctic Ocean - #183 | ecosystem: Environmental > Aquatic > Marine > Unclassified | place: Southern Ocean | collected 2014-10-08 | reverse complement strand
AAAAAGGTTTTCCCTGGAGGCTGCCGATTTTCTCCTGGGTTGCGCCCTCCCATATATTTTCCTTTCCAGTTTTCTGGATCACCCTGGGACTTATCTGGTGGTTTCCCCGGCCAAAAAGGTACCCCTGGCCCCCATTACTTGCCATGGGTTTCTCCTTTACATACCTTGTCGGGTTTTATCTGGTTCAACTTTATCTGGTTCAACTTTATCTGGTTTGGTCTCAATTCTAAGAAAAATCCCGTCAAACCCGATCACATCTCCTGAATAAATTTTCCTGCGTTTCCTGGTTTCAACCTTATCATTCACCGTCACAAATCCATCGGCAATAATGTATTTTGCTTCCCCGCCACTGGCTGCCATGTTTTCAAATTTAAGGATCTTGTACAATTCAACAGGCTCTTTGTTTATCAATACGATTCTGGTCTTATCTTTTTCCATGGAATTTCCTTTTTACTTTTATCCTTTCAATGCCCTCGCTGCTGCGGATTGCATCGGCTCTCAACCGTCCCTGGACATAAAGAGAAAGCGCAGCAATGGCCTTGTCACATACAGTAAAAACCGGCACCCCTTGATCCATTAAAGCATCCCGCAAGGGATCATAGAGTCTTCCCCCATCCACCACGGTAACTATGGGAGTCTGGGTTTTCTTTACAAGCTCTATCATCCGGTTAAGAATGCTTTCAGGCTGGTGCATTAGAAATCCAGGGCTTTTTGATTTATCCAGGGTCTGCATGGCCGGGGACATGGGATCAAGACTCACCACGACGGCATCCACATTGGGATCTCTGGCCAGGATTTCCGTTATCACGGCATGGGCTTCATCATCGGCAGCCGGGTTTATATCCAGGGGATTGGAAAGGGTAACAAAGGCATCCAGCCCCTTTGTCCTGAGAACCCTGGCAATGGCCTTGCTTGTTCCTATTTCGTATCTGGCAAGCTCCATTGAAAAATCATCGGACTGGATGGAATCAGCCATGCCCACGGCCTCAAACCCTGCACCGCTTACCGCAGCCAGCCTATTGCCCCCTATGGGTTTCAGGCTCAGGGTTTCGGACAATAGCATGAGTTCCTGGAACTCTGAAAAATTCCTGGCCACAATGGCACCGGCCTGGGATACACAGCTTTCACAGACCATATAATCCCCTGCCAGGGAAGCGGTGTGACTGCTGGTGGCTGCCTGTCCCTCCAGGGTCCGGCCGGCCTTGTAAAAGACCACCTCTTTTCCAGTCAGAACAGCTTCTTTAACAGCCCGGCAGAATTCAAGCCCGTCCAGATCGTTGAACCCTTCGGCATAGACGGCAATCACATCCACCTGGTCTGAATTTTTAAAATAATGAACCATATCCCCCAGGGTCAGATCGGTCTGGTTGCCCATGGATATCATATAGGCAGGCCTGAGTTCCGGGCATTGATTGCTTCTGTGAAGCATAAAGGCTCCGCTCTGGCTTATAAGAGCTGCCCTGTGGGGCTTATGAACGCGTGCCTTGGGAAGTTTTTCCTCGGGAATAAACCAGGTATCATAAAAACCCGGTTTTGAGATTACACCCATGCAATTGGCCCCCAGAAATACCGGGCCTCCCCCTTCCCTGGAATTGGAAAGGGCATGGGCCGCATTAATCTGGGATATCACCTTGTCTGCCCTGTCCTTACTGTCTTCTGTCTCACCAAGGCCTCCTGAAATCAGCATGACACTATTGGCTGCATCCAATTGAATCACCTCTTCCACCAGATCCGGAACATTGGCCGCACCCACAGCCACAATAAAAAGATCCAGTTTTTCCTTTATCTCACCAAGACCTGGCAGGCATTTGATTCCGTCCATCTCGTCCATGCCATCCTTGAAAACAACAATATCAGCCCTTGCAAACCCTTCGGCCAGAATATTGTCCAATATGATACGCCCGAAATTCTTCCGGACGGCAGAGACACCTATAATCCCAATAGTCTTGGGGTGAAGCAAATTATCAATCTTTGTCACCGGGCGTTTTACAGGTAATTTAGATGCATGACTGAACCGGCACATTCCGTCCAGAGGCACCATGAGATAATCTGTAAAAGCAAAGGGATTGATCTCCAATTCTTCTATGACAAAGGGTGTCTCCACATTTGTCAGAGAATAAAAATTTCCAATGCGAATAAAGGATTCAAAACATTCAATGAGCTGCTCGTCCGTGACAATGCGACGCTGGCCCCTTGTCAGTCCTGCCAGTTTGCGGTAGGAAATTGTCTGTTTAAAAAGCTGGAAAAAAGACTGACCGTCATTCATCTCAGTGGATGCTGCCACAATGGCCTGGCCTTTTCTGAAACGTTTGGCATAGAGTTCGGTATCTGTGCCCCCAAGCCCGGCGCTGAGGATGCTGCCGAACTCCCGGGTATGGCGCAGCCCCACAATGAGCTCATTTCCGAATGCATCTGAATCCGGAGGCATGAACTGAACCTGGAGCACTCCCTGCACATCACGGCTGACAGCAGCCGTCAGGGCATCTCCGGTCAGGCCTTTATAATGGGAAGGTGCCCCGTCAGGATGCTGTTGAATCCATGCAGTGTATTTTTCCGGTACCTCATAAAACATACGCCGGACAGCAGATCTGATCTGGTTTGGATCCTTTTCCACAATCCTCACTCCCCCCACCTCTGTCTTGTGAATAATGGTGGGAGACACGATTTTCAGCACAGCTTTTTCCCCGGGCAGGGCAGTCAGCTCTTCATCGGAAAACCTTGCCCCCCTGGGGATAAAACTGCTCTTGGGCGGGGTTTCCGCACCAGACCTGGCCAATAGGGAATAAACTTCATACTCATATAAAAAATTACGTCCTTCCTGGTCAGCATTGGTAAATATATCTGTAATATGGTTAAAATCAATTGGAACGTCCACATGTCCCTCCGTTTTGTATTTCATTTCAAAATTTTATTTTACCCCATGACTGGTTCTTTTTCACCCGATGGGGATTTCAGAAAATAGCTCAGACCCACGGCAAGGGCTGTCAAACAGGCACACAACCAGAAGCCAACGCTGAAACTGCCGGTGACATCGGCCAGAAATCCTGCCAGAGCCGGACCAACAATCTGGCCGGCACCAAAAAACAGGGTAATAAACCCCAGGGCTTTGACAGCCTGGTCTGGTCCCATGTAATCCCCTACTGCCGCTGTCATTATGGTGGGGATACCCCAGACAATCAGTCCAAAAATTATGATGGATGCATAGAGAAACAAATTTGGCAGAGGGGCAGCAGTCAAGGTATAGGCAAGGGTGGACAAGAGATAGACAACCATCATTCCGGTCCTGCGCCCTATTTTGTCAGATAACCCGCCAAACAGGGGACCTGAAAAAATGCTAAGCCCTCCAACCACTGCCCAGAAGATACCGGCAGCCCCCTGGCCAAATCCGTATTCATTTACCAGAGCGGTCACTATAAACGTAACATAAACGGAATAGGTGGCTCCAAACATAAAATAAATACATCCCAGATGTATCAATATTTTTCCAGACCTCCCTTTGGCCTGGGGTTGTTCCTGAAAAGGACCAGAACCAGTCAAGTTTTTCCCCAGAGGTTCCAGGCCCTTTTGGGAAGGATCATTGCGCAGGAGGACCACTGCCACAAAAGCGATAACAAGGCTGATAATTCCCATGGAAACCCAGGCAATGCGCCAGCCATCTGCACCTGCCAGCCTGTTTATCCAGGGTACGAATATCCCTGCGGATACAATGGCAAGGCCGTTACCCGCCAGCATGGTACCTGCGGCCCGGCCCCGGGTGCTTTTCAAAAACCAGTGGGAAATCAGACCCATTAGGGACATATTCGCAAGACCACTGCCTATGCCTGTGGCAGCATAGAGTGCCATCACCTGGAAAAAGGTCATGGCACTGCTGATCATTGCCATGGACCCTCCCACCACCAGCAGTCCCAGAAAAATTGTATAGCGTGGCCCCAGGCGTTTTGCCACCATACCTGAAAAGAGCACCGATACCATATACCCGATGAAATTACCTGTGCCGATCAGCCCCATCTGGGAATAACTCAAATCCAGGGACAGGCCCATGGACGGCAGAAGCATGCCAATGGCAAACCGCCCCAGGCCCAGACAGGCGAAAAGAACTCCCACGCCGGTGAAAACAATGATCCAGCCATAATGAAGTTGATTAAAGTTTTTTGAATTGCCTGATACTTTCATATTTTTCCTTGGTTATTCCATGGGCCCTGGTGATTCCATGGAGTAGAGACATGGAGACAAATTGATTCTATAAAACCAGAATTACATCAAGCCGGAATTATACGGGAAACATCATCTTTATATTGAGGTTTTTGATAAAATTCAAGGAAAAGCCTTGAATTGAAACCTTTTTCCCAGGATACTTGGAACTGGCAAAGTTATAAATATAGGAATAATCATCGGAGAAATTTTGGATGTTACGTAAATACAGATCCCCAATCCTTATTATTGTTTTTTTTATCCTGGCGGCCGGCAACCCTTTCCATGCAGTTGCCAGGCAACATACGATTACCGGCAGGACCATGGGCACATTTTACAGCATAAAATTTATTTCAAATAAAAATCAATCTTCATCCATCTGGCAGCAGAAAGTGGATATCCGGCTCAAAGAGGTCAATGTCAGGCTTTCCATGTACGACCCCAAAAGTGAAATTTCTTTATTTAACAACTATCCAGCCAACCATGCCTTTGAACTTTCCAATGATTTTTATCAGGTGCTATTACAATGCGTAAATCTATACAAAATAACGGACAATGCCTGGGACGGAACTGTCAAACCCCTGGTGGACCTATGGGGTTTTGGCACAAGAGACAAAGCAGACACTCTGCCAACATCCATGGAAATTGAAAAGGCCCTTGGCAAAACCGGATTTCACAAACTGAAATTAGAAAATCAAAAGCTTTTAAAAAAAGAACCTGATATTACCCTGGATCTTGGCTCCATTGCCAAAGGGTACGGGGTGGATGCCATTGCAAAACTTTTTTCCACAGGAGGCATTGAAAATTTCCTGGTGGAAATCGGTGGGGAACTTGTGGGTTCCGGTAAAAATAAAAAAAAGCAACCCTGGAAGGTGGGTATCAGCCAGCCTGAAAAAAAAGGGCTGAACCAGAACTTATACAAAATCATCTCTCTAAAGGACATGGCCATTGCCACCAGCGGAAATTATAGAAATTTTTTTGAAAAAGACGGCCGTATCTTTTCCCATATCATCAATCCCAGAACAGGAATACCCGTTGAAAACCAGGTGGTCAGCGCCTCAGTTATCGCTGAAAACTGCACCATTGCCGATGGCCTTGCCACTGCCCTGATGGTCATGGATATCCAAAAGGGCATTGATCTTATCAACACCCTGGAAAATATTGAATGCCTGATCATCAAAAAAAAGGACGATGAATTCATATCCTTCCGGTCCCGTGGATTTGAAGCATTTGAACAAAAATAAAAACTCCTAGGTTTTTTTGACGTCTGTTGATTTCTTCTCCATTCAGGAGTATGAAAAGAACCTTGTTCATCTTTCCCCTGGCAGGAAAAGATATAGTATTTTGAAACCCAAAAAGCTGAAACCTGGTATTCTTGAAAATTGAAGCTGTGGCTGATACCCCTGATCTGCTGCAAAAGAGGAATATGAAAAGATCCCTGATCCTGACCCTGTTGTTGTTATCTTTTTTTGTGATGCCCTGTTTTGCTGACCTATACACAGTGGTGAGGGTAGTGGATGGAGATACCATAATCATTGATTATAATGGAGAGAAAGAAAGAATCAGGATGCTGAATGTGGATACACCTGAATCGGTTCATCCCAAAAAATCTCGAAACACCAAAATAGGAAAAAGGGCATCAGAATACACAAAAAAAAGATTGACTGGAAAATCGATCTCACTGGAGTTTGACGGAAAAAAAAGGGGCAGATACGGCAGGCTCCTGGCCTATGTAATCCTGGATAAAAACAATTTTAATCTTGAACTTGTCCAAAAAGGCTGGTCCCCCTATTATACCAAATACGGGAAAAGCAGCTTCTACCATGCCCGATTTTCTGCTGCCCAGACCCGGGCCCGGGACAATGGCCTCAACATCTGGTCTGACCCTGACTTGGGGAACGGAAAAAAAGGTGTAAGGACCGCAGATGAAATAAATTGAATGATCTCGCTATCCATCAATGTCAATAAAATTGAACCATTTTTATTGACATTCTTTATCTTAGTCATATAATAAGTCATATATTAATATATTAACTGGGTAACATATTGATAAAATAGATTTTTTAATACTATCAAATTAAAATTTATCTATTCAATTTATTAGTCTTCTCTATCAGGAATTATGATATGCCACTCACCATAAAGGAGTATTTGGAGCGAGGTCCCTCAACATCCAGAGAAATTCAGGCAGCAACAGGTTTGAGCCAGAGTTCTGCGGCACGCCAGCTTAGAGAAATGGGAGATAGCGTTATCCGGTTGCCGAAGGGCCGATCTATAAGATATGCTGCAACATGCAATGCCTTTGGCGGTAATGACAAACTACATCTGAGTATGGTCGATGCATATGGGGACGCTTTTTTAATTGCATTTATACGTCCATTGAGTCATGGCGGTTTCTTTGTAGAGCCAGTCACAGATATTCCCCCCTTATTATTGGGTGAGAATAACGATGGCCTGTACTATGATTTACCATACTTCCTTTTTGATCTGAGACCCCAGGGTTTTTTAGGCCGTCAGATTGCACAGGAGATGGCCTCTCAATCTGAGGATTTTCCAACGGATCCAAGGCATTGGAACACCAATCAAATTGGTCGTTATTTAATGTCCAACAGCGATGATTTGTCTGGTAATCTCAAATTTGGTGAACAAGCACAATTACGTATTAGACGCAAACCCGCCATTATTTCGGATAAGGACTATCCTGCACTTGCCGACAGCGTAATGAATGGCAGTATACCAGGGTCATCCGCTGGTGGAGAACAGCCAAAATTCACAGCTTTTAACAGCAATCGTTCATCCCATGTAATTGTTAAATTCTCCCCCCAGGGAAACAATGATCTTGCAAACAGATGGCGTGATATTTTAATTACTGAGTACCATGCTTCTAAAATTATACATAGCCGGATTTTTCCTACCGCAGAAACCAGGCTTATCGAAATGAGAGGAAGACTCTTTTTGGAGACCCAGCGATTTGACAGATCCGGAGAATATGGAAGAAACTCAATGATTTCACTTCAGTCTATTGATGCTGAATTTACAGGATTAGGAAGCAATTGGCCACAAGTCTTGAATGCATTGTTCAGAAAAAAAATGGTTGACGAACAGGATGTTTTCAATGCAGAATTTTTATGGTATTTTGGCCGTCTCATCAACAATACAGACATGCATTTAGGTAATATGAGCCTGGCGATAGAGGGGGAAATGTTCAGGCTGCTGCCGCTATATGATATGTGTTCCATGGGATTTGCACCTAGGAGCGGCGGCGAAGTTCAGCCTTTTACTTTTGTACCGCCTACCCCTAAAGGCAGCAACATCAGTAAAGATCTGGTTAAAACTACAAAAAAAATTGCATTTGATTTCTGGAAGAGCCTGGCAAGTGATGAGAGAATTTCAGGTGAATTCAAAAATTATTTGCAAAAAGGAAATCCTATTGGCAGAATGTAATTTTATGTAATTGTTTTACCCTTTTAAATCAGGTGATTCCTTCCATAGTCCGCGCCCCCTGTTCACGGCTGTACAGCCTTTGTGAACCTGTTAAAATCATTGGCTTGACCGATGCATTTTTTTTCATTTCTCCATAAAAAAAATAAGAACCGAAGATCAACGCTTCTCAACTTCCTGGAACCGCACAAATAATCCCAGCCCAATAAAGACAAGACACATGCCTGCAATGGAAAGGTAGCCCGGCAGCGGGGCTTTCAGGATAACGATCTCCCCGATCAATGCAAAGATCACCTCACTGGACTGGGTGGCATCCACTGCAGCCAGTTCGCTGGGTTTGCTCGACCTGTTCCGGGCCATCAGAAACAGGCTTGTGGCAATCACCCCGGAAAACAGGGCCACCAGAAATGTGTTGAACATCTGTCCGCCCGACGGCATGGGCGGCCGGACCACTGCCACCAGTATCAGCCAGAACGGTACAGACCCCCATGACAACAACAGCACCTTATGAAACGGATTTTCCACAAGGGGATCATTAATATTCGGAAGAGACGGGTTCCCGTTAATTGCTTCCCATACCAGCTGGTTCCCTATGGGATAGCAGAATGCGGCAATCAGGGCTGGAAGCCCCCCGAATACCAGTTCTCTGAAGGATGAGGTTTGTGCATGGCCAAGGTTGATCAGCAAAACTCCGGTAAGCACAATCATGGAAAAAAGCCACACCTTTTTGGGAAAAGACCGCCCAAAACCCATAAGCACCACAAGGGTGGCAATAATGGTCAACTGCCAGATAGCTGCAATGATCCATCCGGGTGAATGATCCGCGCTGAAGCAGATGAGCGAATAAAACATCCCGAATCCTATACTGCCTGCCACCATCCAGAACTTCCAGTTTTTGAAAAAAAGCCGGACCAGTCCCTTTATTGTACCAACGCCCTTGAGCAAAGAGATAAACCCAATTAAAATCAGGATCATAAAGGCATATCGAAGGCTTGCCGACCACAGCCAGTGCCCGCCTTCCAGACTCATCATCCGGTTCAGAATAAAGGTGGTGCTGAAAAACAGGCCTGACAAAATACCAATGGATATTAATGAAATCATATTACCATAGCTAATGAGATTACAGTTTTTGCTCACACTATCGATTAGAACAGAATATCGGATATAATACTATTTGAAGAATAGCAAGGGCTTTGGAGTTATGGCGATACCCCATGGAGTCCTCTCCCATACAAAATGAGAAAAAATTCATCTTAAAATATCTCTTGAATCTACTCTTCGAAATGAAACGAGGAAAAAAGGAGTTGTTTACTTTGTCTTGCTTTGATATCGAGAAGGAGAATAATGGCATATAATTTTTCTTTTAGCGATTCGAGGATGGTTTGCAGACACTAAAAGATCACAAATATGGTCATCGCGAACGGTTGAGATCTCGACTTCTGAAAACAGGGAGAGAATCCCTTGCTGATTATGAACTTCTTGAACTTTTATTAACCTATTCCAGAATGCGCTGAAGACTCATGATCCAAAGCCGGTGCAGGAACTTGTGAAGCTTTGTGCGGCAAAGGGATCTTATGCCATTGATGTGAATACCGGGCCGTTGGGCAGGATGCCGGAAGAGGGCATGGCGTTTTTTATCCGGGCAGCCGGATGCCAAAGGATGCAGCCCAGCGGTTTAAAAATGTATGTATAGAAAAGGGTATTATCGGTTTAAATTTATTAAAAATTCAATAAATCCTGCAAGGAGAGAAAATTATGAGCGAAGAAAACCTATCCTCTGCCAGTAAAGATCTGACTGTCTCAATGGTTGATCGCCAAAATATCCTCAACAATCAATATGCCATACAGGAAATTGAAAAGGCCACCCACATACAAGGCATTCCCTTTGAAGGGAAAACTGTTGTGCTCAAAGAACAGGTGGCATCTTTTTTTGAAGTGACCACACGGACGGTTGAAAATTATTTAAGTACCCATGAAGTAGAATTAAGTCAGAACGGTTACGAGATTGTTAAGGGTAACCGGTTGAAAGAATTGAAAAAATCAATTTCAAGCCTGGATGTTCCCGAAACAGATTTCGGGAACATCTCAAAAAGCCCGCAGTTAGGGGCTTTTGACTTCCGAGCATTTTTAAATCTGGCCATGGTGATGGTTGAAAGCCAACGGGCCAGGCTATTGCGCAGCACCATTTTGGATATTGTGATTGATACCATTAACCAGCGTACAGGCGGCGGCACAAAATATATCAATCAAAGGGATGAAAATTTCATCCTGGCATATTTTCATGAAGAAAACTACCGTAAGGGATTTACCGATGCGCTCAGAAATTATGTGGATATGGGCAATTTTAAATATCCGCTGTATACGGACAAAATATATGTCAGCATATTTAAGGAAAAAGCAAAAGAGTACCGCAAAATTTTAAAGCTGAACGCTAAAGAAAAAATCAGGGATACATTTTATTCGGAAATTCTGGATCTTGTGTCGTCCTACGAGTATGGGTTCAGTCAGGAAGTGGCGGCTGCTTTTAAAAAGATCGGCAGAAAGCTGACTTCATTTGAGGTGGATAAAATATTCAAGAAATTTGAAAATCTGCCTCACTGGAAGCCGCTTCTTGAAAGTGCCAGGCATAAAATGGCCAGCAGGGATCTTGCCTTCAGGGATGCATTACATCTGCAATTGAAACAATATATCACCCCTATTCAGGCAGATGATTTTGAGCGGTTCCTGGGTGAAAAAAGTAAGGAGCTGGATGAAAGACTTGAAGAAGCCAAAGATGTTCTAAAAAGACTCAAGGACAGGTAAGGGTCATGGATCTTCTTTATATACCCATAGAACAGGCAATTGCGATTCATAAAAAAACAGTTGAAAAAAGTGGGGGTGGCGTCGTCGGTCACCTGGAGCTTGGCAAACTTGAAGGTGTATTGGAAAATATAAAAAATGATACATATTACCCGACCTTTGCTGAGAAATTGACCCACCTGTTTTTTTGCGCTTGTAAATTCCATAGTTTTCTTGACGGAAATAAAAGGATTGCCATCACGCTTTGCACCCAGTTCCTGCTGTTAAACGGCTATCTGTATTGTGCAGGACAATTCCTTCGGGAAATGGAAAATATCAGTTACCATGTAGCAGACGGGAAAATTGATAAAGAATTATTGCATGAAATCATGACCGCCTTTCTTGAAGGAGAAATGGATTCAGAGACACTCAAACTCAAACTGTTTAATGCAATTTCAAAGGATGAATAATGGGTGGCAAGATGTCTATTTGGGTGAATGAATGAAACTGATCGCTGACAACCTTCGAATCACAAAGACAGATATCAAGGAAGCGTTAAAGGTTCGGGATCCCAGACCGGCACAGGATCTTGTACATCAATGTGTGACAAAGGGACGAATCCCTATTGACATTGTAAAATAATATGATTTGGCCGCCAGTAAAGAGGCACAACTCTCAATCCATAAACACCGTATTTTTTTCCATGGGTTTTCGCGGTGCTTTTGCACTTTCCCTGGCTGGTTTCCCCAGGCAGACCATTGCCAGGGGAACCTTGTTCTCTTCTATTTGCAAAAGCTCTTTGACGGATTTTTTGTCAAACAGGGTGAACCAGACACTGCCAAGGCCCAGGGCATGGGAAGCCAGAAGCATATTCTGGATTGCTGCCGCACAGGCATGCTGGTATGCCAAGGGGCCCTCCTCACTGTAAATATCCACCCCGGACTTGGTTTTGTCTCCGGTCACAACAATGATCACAGGGGTTGTTCGTAAAAACTGGACAGAATATTTCTCCAGCCATTTCCACCCGCTGTCTTCCATTGATTTTTCCTTACACGTCTGGGCACCCTGGAAGATCTGCTCTTTCACTTTATCGCTGGTAATCACGATAAAATCCCAGGGCTGGCTGTTCAGGGGGGATGGGGCCATTATTCCTGCTTCAATAATTTTTTCGATATGATCTTTTTCAATGTCCTCATTTAAAAAATCCCTGCAGCTTTGTCTCAAATTTATTGCATCAAACAACTCCATTTCCACTCTCCTTTTCCCTGTTCAGTCAGAATGATCCATCATGCAGGCCGGGCTTTCTTTTCTGTTTTTCTCTTTTCATCATCCCTGACTTCCCGGCGAAGCAGTTTGCCCACCTTTGATTTGGGCAGCATATCACGGAATTCAACATAACCGGGTACTTTATAGGATGCAAGGCGTTCGCTGCACCATCTGATCAATTCAACTCCGCCCACACCTCTGGCATCTTCCTTAAGGACTACAATGGCCTTGATGCGTTCCCCGACTTTTTCATCGGGAATCCCTATTACGCAGGCATTAATGACCGTAGAATGGTCCTGGAGAACCGCTTCTATTTCAGAAGCAGAAACCCTGTACCCCTTGTGCTTGATCACATCGGCGGATCTTTCCATGTAAACCAGTTCTCCATCCGGTCTGCAGCTGACATAATCCCCCATTCTGCAATAGAGTTTATCATTGACCTTTACATAGGTTCTCTGGGTTTCTTCCGGTTTTTCATAATACTCTTTTAACGCATAGGGGGAAGAGACAAAAAGCTCACCGTCTTCCCCACTGTCAAGGCATTCCAGGGTAACTGGATCCACCACAATGCATTCCCGGCTTTTTAAAGGATACCCGATGGAACCCGAAGAAGGCTGGGTCCCGATTTTGCTGTAGGTTACATGCCCAACTTCCGTGGATCCATAAACCTGATAAATGGGAAGATCATATTTTTCTTTGAACCGGTTCATGACCGTGCCCGGCAGCACATCCCCTCCACAGAAACAATAGGTCAGAGAAGAAAGATCATATTGATCCAGCCTGTCATTTTCCAGAATCATTCGATAAAGGGCAGGTACCCCCAAGAACCACCTGACTTTATACCTTTGGATAGACTCTAAAATGGCATCCACCTGGGGCTGGGGCATGAGGATCACATGGTTCCCTTTGTTTAACCCAATGGCCATGAAAAAGCCCAGGGCCATGATGTGGAACAATGGATTGATCGCAATATAGACATCTCCTCCTTCCTTTAGATGGTCTCCTGCCACATCATCAGTCACATCGTTTATATAGGAGGTGGAACCGATATGATTGCCCGGAACCCCTTTGGGGAACCCGGTAGTTCCTCCGGTATAAAGAATATAGGAGAGATCATTGATGGGATCGATCTCCACAGCTTTTACCAGTGGACCGGTTTTCAGAATAGACCGAAAGGATAAAATTTTCTCATCATAGTCCACTTTTCCATGGGGAACCTTGTCAAACAGAAACCCCAAAGACCTTTTCCATCTCGGCAAAAGATCCACAAGATTGGTTACAATGGCCCGCTCAAGGCCTGTGGTAGGGAAAATTTCTTTTACATACCCGAAATTGGTATCCATGCAGATGATGGTCTGGGCTCCTGAATTATCGATCATATAACCGATTTCATGGGAGGGATAAATCGGGGAAACAGGCACCATGATCGCCCCTGCTTTCTGGATACCCAGATAGGCAACCACCCACTGAATACAATTGGGGATATACAGGAGCACCTTGTCTCCTTTTTTAATCCCGAGCTGTTGCAGCCCCCCGGCAAACCGATCGCTTAAATTTCTGAGATGCTTGTATGTAAACTTTTCTCCCAGGTAAGATATGGCCGTATTTTCCGGATATATTTCACTCATTTTGTCAAATCTTGAAAAAGAGAGTTCTTTTTCAAGGGGGATGGTATCTTTCGCCATTTGGGACGACTCCTTATTTTTATGAAACACCAAAATAGGCTGATTTTACATCTGGATTATCCATGAGATCATCCCGGGTCCCTTCCATTACCGCGGCCCCGTTTTCAAGGATATAGGCATAGTCCACAATGGGAAAAACCGGCCGGGCATATTGTTCGGATACAATAACCGAGATATGTTGTTCCTTCTGGATAACCTTTGTCGCCTTGATCAGGGTGGCCTGCATCAGGGGGCTTAACCCCAAAAGGGGCTCATCCAGCAAAAGGACTTTTGGCTGAGCCATCAGGGCCCTGCCAATGGCAACCATCTGCTGCTCACCACCGCTTAAAAAGCCACCCAGACGCTTGCGTAATTTTTGCAGGGCAGGAAACATGTTCATCACATAATCCAGGGTTTGCTTTGCCTGGGCTTTTGTGGCAAGATATCCGCCAATACGAAGATTCTCAAGCACTGAACTTTCCTTGAACAACCGCCGCCTTTCCGGGCAGAGAACAATGCCGGCCTTTGCCCGAAGGCTGGGTTTCAGATCCATGATGCTCTGGTTATCCAGCAGTACATCCCCTGTCAGGGTGATCCGTTCGCCCCCGGCCATCTTTTCTTTTTTCTGGATATCCAGCATGATCCCGGACAATGCATACATAAGTGTGGATTTGCCCGCACTGTTTGCCCCGAATACACCGATGATCTGATTTTCGTCACATTTGATGCTGATATTGTTCAAGGCCAGCATGTTTTCATAAAATACCATTAAATCCCTGGCTTCAAGCATAGTTCATGACCTCCTCCACTTTTTCAGATCCAAAATAAGCCTCCTTTACCTTTTCGTCGGCCATGACTTGGGAAGGAGTTCCCTCGATGAGTTTTTCCCCGAAATTCAAAACCATGACGCGATTGGCCACCTGGAAAAGTTCCCGTAAGCGGTGTTCAATCATGACAATGGTAATGCCCTCATCCTGAATCCGTTGAATCAGGGGTACCATGGAGGCAATCTCACTCATGGAAAGACCAGAAAAAACCTCATCACAGATAATTACCTCTGGTTTAAGGGCCAGGCAGCGTGCCAGTTCCAATCTCTTCAAGTAGCCCGTGGGCAGTGTAGATGTTTTTTTAAAAGGAATATACGAATCCCTTTCAAACCCGATCTCTTCCAGGATGTCGATGGCAATGGTCTGGCGGTTGCCAAGGCTGCCGCCTCCCCGCCAGCCCCCGGTACGTTTGGCCCTGGGTGAAAATAACGGAATCACAAGATTTTTATAGGCGGGCAGGCTGTGATAGGGCCGCATGACCTGGAAGGTTCTTGTCACACCCATGTCAGCCACTTTATGCGGGGGTTTACCCGTAATATTTTTACCTTTAAAATAAATTTTCCCTGAGGTGGGTTTGATAAAACCGGTAATGGAATTCACGATGGTGGTTTTACCGGATCCATTGGGCCCGATAATGCCCAGGACATCTCCGGAAAAAACATCAAAGCTGACATCCTTGAGCGCCTGGACCCCGCCGAACATTTTGGAAATACTGTCCATCCTGAGGATCGGTTCTTTTGTGGTTTGATTCATATCTGGGTCCACCTTTCAAATTGTTCATACTTTCTTTGTCCGTACTCCATGATACCGCCGCTCCTGAACAGAATGAATCCCACAAGGATGGAAGCGTAAAATACGATCCTCAATGTGCCGAAATCCCGTAACAGCTCTGAAACAGGAACCAGGATCAGGCACCCGATAACGGGACCCACAAGGGTCCCGGATCCGCCGATGACCGTGGCTGCAATGGGCAGGATGGAAAAATCAAGGGCAAACTGGGAAATACCCGACCACATGTAAATATGGGTGAGACAGGCACCGGCCATGCATCCCATGGAGGAAGCAATAAAAACGGCCAGAGCCTTGTATCTGGTAATATTGATACCCGAAGCCTTTACTGCCTGGTCATTGTCCATGATGGCCGTAAAAATCAGCCCCCTGTCTGTGGTGACAAACCGCCGAAGCCCGAACAGAAAAATCAGCACCATGATGATCACAAAATACTGTTCTGCATAGGAAGAAGCAAAACTGTCAATGCCTATGATGCCGTCCGTGCCCCCGAAAATATCAAAGGCTTCGATGATTCTTGCCATGAACAGGGGGTACATCAAGGTCACAATGGCAAAATATACCCCTTTTAAGGGCAGGCAGGGAAGCAGCGTCAGGGTGCAGAAAACACCGCCGATAACCGCAGCCAGAGGAACGGTAAGAAAAGGAGGAATTGAAAAATAGGAATTGAAAATCCCTGCAATGTACCCCCCTGTTCCGATGAAAAATGCCCCTCCAAGGGATACCAGTCCAACATAATGGGCCAGAAAATCAAAACTCAGGGCCAGGATGGCATAGATACAGACAATGGAGATGACCCGCTGCCAGTACATGCCCGGCACCAAAAAGGGCAGCAGCAGCATCCCTGCAATCAAAATAAACCGGGGTGCCGTCAGGTATGAGAGCTCCCGCCAGGACATTAAGGCATAGAGTCCATCAGACCTGACCTTGATCCCGCGATCGATTCGTTCTTGTCTTGTTTGTTGATCACTCATTTTTTATACCCTCTCTTCCAGTTCTTTCTGCTGGCCGAACAGGCCGGATGGTTTCAGGATCAGGGTCAGGATAATGGCCAGAAGCGCCACCACCATCTGGAAATGGGACCCGATAAAGACAACGGTGAGAATCTGGGCATACCCGATGATAAAAGCGGCAAAAAACGCCCCCATCCAGGACCCCAGGCCGCCGACAATACAGACGGCAATGGACATGATCAGGACATTATATCCGGCTTCCACTACAATATTGCCCAGGGGCAATATTAAGATAGCAGCAACACCGGCCAGGATTGCCCCGAATCCCATGGCCAGCATGGCCATGAAATCCGAATCAATTCCCAGCATCAATGCTGCACGCTCGTCCTGGGCCATGCCCTGGAGGGCAAGTCCGATCTTTGTATAATGGGTAAATAGCCAAAGTCCCGCCACAAGGCAGATGCCGATGACGGTCATGATAAGTCTATGGTAGTCCACGGGAACACCGCCGATCATGAGGCTGCCTTCCATGAATACAGGCAGGGTATAGGTCATCCCTCTGAAACCCCCAAATCGTAACCCTTCAAGAATGATAAGCCCGATGGCATAGGAAGATATGATTTCGGAAATATTCATTCCCCTTACCCGTATCAGTACAAACCGATACATGAGCATTCCCAGAACTCCGTTTATGCCCAGGGAAAAAATAATAGCAAAGAAATAGGGCAGTCCGATTTTCTGAAACAGGGTCCAGGTGACAAATCCACAGATAATATAAAGAGCCCCATGGGCAAAGTTGGGGACCCGGCTTATACCGTATACCATTGCAAAGCCCAGGCCCATTAATGCGAGGGACACGGAATTGATGGTCCCGTAAACTAGAATTTCCATAAAAAAGATCCCACTGTTAGGTGTTAATAAAAATAAAATTTAAAAATTTAATTTTTACCCATCCATGGAGGCAGCAGGATCTCTCCTTTGGCAATGCTTTTGGGATAGACCACAACCCGTTTGCCGTCCTGCCACTGGAGAATGGACCCCACAGCACCTTCTTTGGGATCTAAAGCCACAATGACCTGGTGGCTTTTTGGATCAAACCTGAGCCGGCCGTAAACCCCCATGATATCGGTCTGTTCCAGGGCGGTTACCACTTTGTCCGAGTCAAGGGTGCCGGCTCTTTCAATGGCATCTTTTAAGACATAGACAGCCATGTAGGAACTGGATGATCCAAGACCTTCCGGTTCAACCCCCCATTTCTTCGCATAGGCATTGTAAAATTTCATGGTCCACTCGGTGGCATCGGAAGGGGCGTTGCCCGCATTCACGACATTGCACAGGGTATATTCACCTTTTCCCTCCGTGGCTTTCCAGAAACCCGGTTGTTCGGCAGCAGCCAGGGTGGAACCAAAGGGCAATGCCGGTATTTGAAGATCATACCATTGTTTCAGCAGAATAGCGCTTTCCGGCATATCCATCCATATATTGATAATTTGGGAACCAGTTTTTTTGACTTTTAAAAGAGCCATTGAATAGTCTGTGGTGCCGGTGGGGAAAATTTCGGTTCCTGTGACTTCAAATCCCTTGGAACCGGCCACTTTTCCCATGACTTTGGCAGCCCCCCTTGCATGGGACACATCCTGGGCCATGATAAAGACCTTGGTCAGGCCATATTTTTCCTTCAGGTCTGCAAAGTTTGCGATCATTTCACCGATCAGGTTTACGGCTTCACCGTGAATCCTGAAACAATATTTTAATTTGTCATATTTTTTGGCCACTGTTTTATGATAGGCAGGGGTTAAAACACCACTGCTCACAATGGAGACCTTTTTGTGCTTTGACAATAAAGACATGGCTGCAAGGGCAGCTTCGGACCGGTTTGGCCCGCCCAGAATAAAATCTGCGTTTTTGTTTAAGATCAGCCTTTCGACAGCCATCAATGCTTCACTCACAGGAACTCCAGGTTCAAGGTCCCGGGTATCAATGACTTCAACGGCAAAGGGTCTTTTTATACCATTTACGTTGACGCCCCCTGCTGCATTGATTTCATCCACAGCAAGCTTGATGCCCCTTTCCGCATCCCATCCATACACATAGGCCGTGGATAAGGGTGCCCCTAAAATAATGGGTTTTTCGGCAAAAGCATGGGATCCCCATAACACTACCAGCATGGAAACAAAAAGGGTAAGATAAACTCTTAATCTGATACGCTTCATACGTGTCCTCCTTACAGTTAAAAGAAACCATTATCAATCATGATAATATTCAAGATCCCTGGGGATCTGGTCGGCAAATTTTGTATTCTTTTATTTTGGATTTAACCCGTGGCAAAGATATTTTTAACAGTCGGGATGTCTTTTCAAGATCCCAACGTGTTTTCTCAAGGACATGATAAAGGTGTTCTTTTTCGCTCTCTTTTAAAGACTTTATCTTCATGACCAGCTCCAAGGCAATTCTTATCTATTCTTGACTGGATCCAGGTTCAATAAAAAAATGGAAAAGAAAACAAAAACAGGCAACGTACAATTCAGATCAATATTTCCGTTTTGAATATTGCTCACCACATTCAGTGTGAAGTTTTTTAACCCACTCACTTATAATAATCGGTTTATGGTCATTCAAAAAAATTTGAAAAAAAATCCATAATCCTGTTCCCGGAAAATTATTCTGCTGACAGAGCAAGCCCCTGGGCCACCTGATTCTTCTTTTCCCTTGAATACAGCAGCTCAACCAGTTTTAATGCGAAATCGCATGCAGTTCCAGCTCCCCGGCTGGTGATGCAGTTTTCATGCACCACAACCTTTGATTCAACAATATTCCCGTTGTCAATCATATCCACAAACCCGGGATGACAGGTCACCTTACCCGGAGTGACCAGGCCGTGGTGATGGAGGACCACGGCAGGGGAAGCACATACCGCAGCATAATATTTTTTCTGTTCTGCCTGTTTTTTCAAAAGGGTTTCCAGTTCCTTTGAATCCCGAAGGTTCTGGGCTCCAGGAATACCGCCGGGCAGGGCAATCAGATCAAATTCCTCATCCATACAGTCTTTGATCAATCGATCTGCTTTAAACTCGATTCCTCCCGAGGCTTTGATATTGATCGTATCCACAGATGCCGCAATAACTGTGGCGCCTGCCCGTCTAAGCACATCAATAATGGTGATGGCTTCCATTTCCTCTGTACCCTGGGCCACCGGAAC